>JADMIO010812836.1_pt1 | contig 59568 bp, 45 predicted proteins | sample 8958161 | NCBI WGS metagenome assembly JADMIO01 (sample SAMN16585339, study PRJNA669376) | soil metagenome | isolation source: Crop rotation soil | place: USA: Cullars Rotation, Alabama | collected 2011 | reverse complement strand
ATTTAGTGGCACTTGTTCCTCCACCGCTCCAGCTATAGGTAACACCAACCACCGAGGAAGAAGCAGTGAGCGTGACACTTGTCACGGCACAGGTTAAAGTAGCAGGCGCAGCAATACTCACATCAGGGGCAACAATATTTTGAGCAACAGTAGTTGAAGTAGAAGCCGTGCATCCGTTCACCGGATCGGTGATGGTCACCGAATAAGAACCCGGAGCAGAAACAGATTTAGTGGCACTTGTTCCTCCACCGCTCCAGCTATAGGTAACACCAACCACCGAAGAAGAAGCAGTGAGTGTGATACTCGTCACCGCACAGGTTAAAATTGCAGGCGGAGCAATAGCCACATCAGGGGCAACAATATTCTGCGCCACCGTAACGGAAGTAGAAGCCGTGCAACCGTTCACAGGATCAGTGACGGTCACCGAATAAGAACCCGGAGCAGAAACAGATTTAGTGGCACTTGTTCCACCACCGCTCCAGCTGTAAGTAACCCCGGTCACCGAGGAAGAAGCAGTGAGCGTGACACTTGTCACGGAACAGGTTAAAGTAGCAGGCGCAGCAATACTCACATCAGGCGCAACAATATTTTGCGCCACCGTAACGGAAGTAGAAGCCGTGCATCCATTCACAGGATCAGTGACGGTTACTGAATAAGAACCCGGAGCAAAAACAGATTTAGTAGCACTCGTTCCTCCACCGCTCCAGCTGTAAGTGATTCCCGCAGGCGAACCGGAAGCAGTAAGTGTAATACTTGTAACGGAACATGTAAGTACGGCAGGGGCTGCAATATTCACTGTTGGATTCTGATAAACGGTAACAGTTCTTGAAGCCGTGGCGGTACAACCTACAGCACTGGTTGCAGTAACTGTATAGGCAGTTGTCGAAGAAGGAGAAACTACAATAGAAGCACCACTGGCGAAGTTGCTCCACGCATAGGTAGCACCCCCACTTGCGGTTAGCGTTGCACTTGCGCCAGGGCAAATGGGTGGTGGCGATGAGATGGAAGCAACAAGCGGAGGAGGATTAACCAAAACTACGGTGTCGTAGCGAGTACAATTTGCCGCATCCGTAATTGAGAAAATATAGGTTCCGGCAGAAAGGTTGGTCATGGAAGTTTGATTAAGCGCACCCCCCGGAGACCACCGGTACGATAAGACCGCAGTTCCCGCAGAAGTAAAGGATGCATAAACAGCACCATTATTTCCATTAGCACAGGTAATGTTATGGACCGAATCAACCTGATGCGTAATTCCTGAAATTCCGACAAATACATAATCATTTACCACTACTGTCGAATTATCGCAATTGGTATAAGTTGCTTTAGCAGTATAACTTCTCGAACTTGCGGGACAAACCGATACACTGTTCCCCGTTCCGATTTGCGTAGCGCCATCAAACCAGGCAATGCTATAGTTCGGGGGGCCGGCTGGCGTATATCGCCATGCATCGTTTTGCGCAGTCCATTGCGTTGCGTTTCTTCCGGGTACGGTATAGGCAATGGTTCCGGTAGAATTTTGAATGCCCTCAATAGCCAAACCGCCGTTCCAACCAGGACAGACTTCTTTATTCAAGATGTATGTTTCGATAACGTTGGTGGTTTCGTAAATAACGGTTTGATAGGTTGCATATAAAGGATTGTTGCAAAAACCTGTGGCAACACTATTTGGGTCACCGTAATAAGAAGTTCCTTCCCAGGAAACCACAAACATTCGGCATGGAGCTGTGCCCGCAATTTGGTAACGAATATCGCCAACGTAGGTTGGATCTATATCTTCCCAAGGACCCATAATACAGTTGGTGAGGTCGGCCGGAATAGCACGGGGAACTGCACCGGGAATTTGCCAAGTGTTAAACCCTCCTGCATTTGCGGTATTAAATGAAATGACTCCATTCGAGCCGACAACAATCCGGTTATAGACATTACCGAAAAAACAAAAATTAAATGGTAGATTGATTACATTTCCCCAAGTATCGTCAATAGCAACCAAAATAGATGTACCCACAAAAAAGCTAAAGGGTGGGTTATAGGGTATTTGACTGACTGTATATGCAGTAGTTTGAGCAGCAGCAAAAGCGGTAGCGTTAAGTGTTGTGCATGTTTGACCGCAGGGCATTGTAATATCACTCCCTGCGTTTACCGAAGGGCAGCCGGGTTGAGAATATGCAGCAACTGACAGCAAAAAAGCTAAACTAATGCTCCATATTTTCTTTGAGTAAATGTTAGATTCAAATAACAACGTTTTTAATTAAAAGAGTCAACCAATCTTTCAAAAATTTTAATTTGTAAAAAATAATAACTGCATGGCGCTTGCCCCTGTACTTTCCACTGTCGTTTTATAGTCTTAACTTGACTAAAAAGGGTTGCACTAAAATATAAAAAAATACAGAGTATTTGTCAACATTCTGGGAATAAATTTTTCGCACAAATTTATGCTTGTCTGATGTATGTCAATTTTAGGGGCTAAAAGATTTTTTAATCTCCAAAATTTAGACTTCCTTATTGTTACCAATCTGGAAATGAGATTTCACCAAACAGGATTTGAGAAGGGTCAAAAGAAATATTGAAGTAGTCTTGGGATAAGATTTGTTCTCAGAAGCGAAGATGCTTGACCGTTAGTCCGTTATTAATCAGTTGTTTAAGGGAATCAATTCCAATTTTTAGATGTTGGGTAACATAATCTTTTGTTACTTTCTCATCGCTTGCTTCCGTTTTTACTCCCTGCGGAATCATCGGCTGATCGGAAACAAGAAGTAATGCACCCGCCGGGATTTCATTCTTAAAAGCGGTAATAAAAATAGTGGCGGTTTCCATATCAATCGCCATAGCACGTATTTCCCTCAGGTATTCCTTGAACTTATCATCCCACTCCCAAACTCTTCGATTCGTGGTGTAAACTGTTCCGGTCCAATAATCCTGCTGGTAATCGCGAATAGTCGTAGAGATTGCTTTTTGCAAAGCAAATGAAGGTAGTGCCGGAACTTCAGGGGGGAAATAGTCATCGGAAGTTCCTTCTCCGCGAATTGCAGCAATAGGTAAAATGAAATCGCCTATTTCACTTTTCTTTTTCAATCCACCGCATTTACCGAGGAACAAAACCGCTTTTGGCTGAATGGCAGAGAGTAAGTCCATCATAGTAGCAGCATTCGGGCTTCCCATTCCGAAACTTATAATGGTAATGCCATCTGCAGTAGCGTTCATCATTGGTCTATCCTCTCCAACAATGGAAACCTGATGCCATTGGGCAAACATTTGCACATAATTATCGAAGTTGGTGAGCAGGATGTATTGACCGAAATCTTTAAGTTCTCTACCCGTATAGCGGGGTAGCCAATTATTTACAATTTCTTCTTTCGTCTTCATTGTATAAATTGCTTTCGACAAAAATAAGAAAGTGACTGATGTAAAGTTTCGCGATTATCATTTCAGAACTGAAGTACGCGATGGGAAGAAATTTATTTTCGATGAGGTGCGCAGGAAATTTGTTTTGCTTACTTCCGAAGAATGGGTTCGGCAGCATGCACTTCATTATTTAATTCATGATAAAAATTTTCCGAAAAGTTTAATCGCAGTGGAAAGGGGAATTGAACTCAATGGGTTGCAAAAAAGATTTGATGTGGTCGTTTTTTCCAGTAGCGGGAAACCGAAAATAATTATTGAATGCAAAGCGTCTGAAGAGAAATTAAATCAAAAAGTTTTTGAACAAATAGCCACTTACAACCTTTCACTTAAAGTGGATTATCTATGGGTAACCAACGGAAGATATAATTTTTGCTGCAAGCTTAAAAGCGGTATCGAATTGCTGAATACGATTCCTTCGAAAGAAGAAATCAGAGAAAATTAGTCAAAATTAAGAGTAAGAGAATTCTCCGTACGCGCTTTTTACAATCACTTCATTCTTCCCGCTTTCTTCGACATGGCCGATTACTTGCGCTGCAATACCAAATGATTTTGCCACATCAATTAGGAGTGAAGAATATTTTTCATCCACATAAACCTCTAATCGTGTTCCGCAGTTTAAAACTTTAAACATCTCTTTCCAATCGGTTTTTGATTCCTGTTGAATCAGATTGAAAAGCGGAGGAACGGGTAGAAGATTATTTTTTACAATGCGAAGGTCCTCAATATAGTGAAGCACCTTAGTATGCGCACCTCCGGTGCAATTGATAAGGCCATGCACTTGTCCCGGAATTTCTTCCAACACTTTCTTTATTACAGGAAGATAAGTGCGGGTAGGAGAGAGAAGTGCCTTGCCAATATTAAGATCAGTTCCTTCCAATTTATCTGTCAGCATTTTGGTTCCGGAGTAAACCAGCGATTTATCAATGGCGGAATCAAATGACTCTGGATATTTATCCGAATAAATTTTTGAAAGCAAGTCGTGCCTTGCAGAAGTCAACCCATTGCTGCTGATGCCGCTATTGTAGTCATCTTCATAAGTAGCTTTCCCATACGAAGCCAGACCAATAATCACATCATTCGGTTTGATATTTTGAGTTAGGATGAGATTTTCCTTTTTCATTCTAACAGTCATGGTTGCATCCACAGTAGTAGTTCGCACACAATCACCTAAGTCAGCAGTTTCTCCACCCATCGAGTGAATGTTCACACCGAAATCTTGCATGCGCTCAATAAATTCCTTGCCGCCTTTTATGATTTCAGCAATTACTTCACCGGTAATTAAATTTTTGTTCCGGTTGATGATGCTTGTATAAAGAAAATTATCAACCGCACCAACGCAGAGCAAATCATCAAGATTCATCACAATGGCATCTTGTGCAATGCCGCGCCAAACCGAAACATCTCCGGTTTCTTTCCAATACAAGTAGGCAAGGATAGATTTGGTGCCGCTGCCATCGCTGCTCATTATATTGCAGTAGCTAGCATCACCACCGAGGTAATCGGGATAAATACGACAGAACGCCTTGGGATATAGACCATGATACAAATCTTTTACGGCTTCATGAACTTCTTTCTTATCGGCTGAAACCCCCCGCTTTTCGTATTTGCTCATGCGCAATAATACAGGAATTTGAGAAGGTAAAATAGAAAGACTCCGAGACCCATTGACCCATCCACAACTCTTACCTTGCTAAAAAGGTGAGATGTCTTTCTTTTTTTATTTTAAATATTTATCGGAAGAAAACCCTGCGGAGAGAACAAGCGTTATTCTTTCACAGTATTACGCAAGCGAAAAACCGAGTACTGCGACTGAACGGCTCACTTTTAATAACCGAGAGTCGATAAACGCAAACAAATAGTCCAATATCATTATTGAAAGCGAGCGTTGGTAGGTCTATTGCTTTACAAGTTTTAAAGCCAAGCCCCGGATTTTCAAAAAATACAACCCGCTTTCAAACGAAGAAAGGTCAACAACAAATTGTTTGGCTGCAACTTTATCTGATAAAATAACAGCACCCTTTGTATCTGTAACTACGTACGAATACAATTCATCATTACTCGTGCTAACCGTAAATATTTCTTCGGCAGGATTAGGATAAATAGTAATTTGATTACTTAAGGATTGATTTATCCCGTTATCCACCATCAGGATATTATAACAGATAGACGTATCGCGGCAATTGTTTTCGCTAACGATAACCGCAAAATTGCCAGGTGTCATTGCAGCAAAGCTTTGGTTTGTTTCTCCGATAATCGGCATTGAATTATCACAGTCTATCCACTGATAAATTGCTCCGCTTGAAATAGCAGTCAGCAGATTGGCATTTTGAACAACTGTATTATCCGCAGTGTTGATGATAAGATTCAACGTTAGCACAGAATCGCAGCCGTCTGAATTCCCAAAGGTTTGAGTATAAATCCCGCTTGCCGAATACGTTTCTGAATTCAATGTAAAACTATCACACGCTGTTTCAGAAAGAGCTGTGCTGCTGTTTTTATGAATAGTAAGATTTAAAATGAGAGCAGAGTCACATCCCTGTGAGTTTATAAGGTGCTGGATATAAATGCCACTCGAATCATAGGTTTGCTGGTTAACCGAATATGTTTCGCAAGCGGTTTGCGCGATAGAAGAACTTGTATTGTTATTAATAGTCAGGCTAAGGGTAATAGTCGAATCGCATCCTTTTGCGTTTGTAAGAAGTTGCGAATAAATTCCGCTGTTAGTATAAGTCTGCGAATTAAGTGTATAGCTTTCACAAGCAGTTTGAATAAGGGATGCATTGGTGGAATTATTGATGGTAAGGTTTAATGTCACTGTTGAATCGCAGTCATTTGAATTAATGAAGGTTTGCGTGTAAACCCCGCTGGCTGTATAAGTCTGTGCATTAAAGGTGTAGCTTTCGCAAGCTGTTTGCGTTATTGCGCTGTTGCTATTGTTTTTTATCGCGAGGTTCAATGTGAGAACGGAATCACAACCCTGGGAATTCGTAAAATGCTGCGTGTAAACTCCGCTTGTGGTATAGGTCTCGGAATTTAAGGTAAAGCTTTCGCAGGCTGATAGAGATACTTCGGAGCTTGTTGCATTCCCGATGGTAAGGTGCAGGGTAACCGTACTGTCGCAGCCGTAGGAAGTAGTTAACGATTGCGTGTAATCTCCACTTAAAGTAAAAGTTTGATTGTTATGGGTGTAGCTTTCACATGAGGCAACAGCAATGGAGCTATTCAGAGGGAAGGAATGAACAACAGTGTTTGTAACCGCGTTGGTGATGACCGCCTCGTTAGAATCAAAATAAATGGCTGCTCTGTTTTCAACAATTGCTCTGTCGGCTATTGCGGCTATTGGCTTAACTTCGTAAACAATGTATCCGTGACTTCCCGTTTCATCGCTTGCGCTATCGGGTAAGTGGATGTTATCAAAGCGAAACTTCAGCACATTTCCGGGAAAGACCTCTGTAATTAACGGCTCATGGCTTTTACTTGTTATCCGCACTGAATTCATGTCGAGCCCGGCATCCAGCGTGTCGAGGATAAAAATATTTATCGCTTCTGCATTCCCGGTATTCTGAAAGCGGATAGTATAGGAAAGTAACTGAGTATCTGTTACAAAATGCGGCAGGCATGCGCCTTCAGGATAAACCCCGATATCATTCGGGTCAGATCCGTTCAGCACTTTATAACAGAAGCGTTTAACGTTATTGACGGTATCTGCGTCTCCTGCTATTGCTTCACAAATGATTGTCAGGCATAAGCTTCCGCCAATGGGAGCCGTGGATTTTGTGTGTATTAAAACATTAGGCTTAAAATGTAGGGAGTCATAGTTCATAGGGTCAAAACTCCAAAACAATGTATCCCCTGAGATGCTGTCCGCCATCGGATAAGCAGACACAAATGATACTAATGTATCCAAAATTAGTTTAAAAACTCCCGGCAGCGGCTGACAACCGTCATTGTAAATATCTAATCGAATCACAGATAGGCTATTGACCCGGAAGTTTTCCGCTATGAGGTTGGCTGTTAAATCAAATCCGCTTTGTACGCGCGCATTATTTACTAAAAAAGACCGTGTCGCCTCGCAGCCCGAGGTATCACTAACGGTAAGGGAATATATTCCCGGCATCGATATCGAAACAAAAGGGCTGTCCGTTACAAGTCCCGAACTCCACTGGTAATGATAGTTCGGCTGACCTCCGGTTATAGAAATTTTTACATATCCGGAATCGCTACAACTCATGTTATACATGGTGTCAACATTGGCATAGTATACCGCGCTTACCATTACAGGGCCGGCCGTATCTCTGCATCCGCTTAATGTAGTTCGCTGCACGTAATAATTACCTTGGTTGGGAGCGGAAATGGTAGTATCAATAAAGGGCTTTGCGCTCCACTTCTGGATTCTGTTATTAATAAAATCAGCTACGTAAACGTTATTGCCGGTATCTACCGCAATATCGAAAGGATAATAAATATTGTAGTCGCCTGAACCAAAGCCATTTCCTCCCGCCACTATCTCCCCGGATGTGCCTGCAGTACTGTTAGCAGAAAATTTCAAAACCCGGTGGTTGTACTTATCGCAAACAAATATTTCTCCGTTGGTTCCCAAGGCTATCCCATTGGGCTGATTGAATTGATAAGGTGCGCTCCCTATCCCCACACCTCCGGCAACCGTTACTGCGTTAGTGGCAGAGGTACTGCCTGCGGGGAACTTTTGAACGCGATGGTTTCCGGGATCGGTCACGTATAAATTTCCGTCAGCATCAAAGCAAAAGTCAGAAGGTCCGCTCAGTTGGTTAAGAGCGTTTCCGTTTCCGTTCCCCCCCGCAATAGTAACTGCGCTGGTGGTAGAATCACTTCCCGGAGGAAATTTTTGAATGCGGTGGTTTCCGGCATCTGCCACGTACAAGTAGCCGTTACTATCCATCCAAATGCTTTCAGGACCGTTTAATTGATTTGCCGAACTTCCTGCCTGTAATTTTCCGGCAACAACAATACCATAGGTGCTGGTGTCGGAGCCGGGGGGGTATTTAATTACCCGGTTGCACCCGGCATCAGCTACGTACAAGTTCCCTGCATCGTCCACAAAAATCCCGTGATTAGAGCGAAATTGATTCAGCGCGGTACCATATGAACCTCCTGCAAGCACTTTGCCGCTCGTGCCCCCTAGGCTATGCGGAGGAAACCGAATGACTCTTTTATAGTTATCAGATACGTAGTAAAACCCGTTTTTATCTATGAAGATATTTGTTGGCATCGGGAGCAGGCTCAAAACATCTGTGCCCTCTCCCGCAATAGTACTTACCCGTGTAGCGATAGAAGTTTTATAGCCCGCTCCGTACCAATACAGCTTAGCATCAAAAGATGCTCCCGAAACCGCAAGGGTATCAGTACCTGCACACCCGTTGCCAAGGTGCCTGAATGCGAGCGGTGAAAAATCTTCGAGATTAACCCCTATCGTATTGCTTTGCACCGGCCCTGCAGTTGCAAATGGCGAGTTACCCGTCATTACCACCCACACACTGTCGTCATCTGTTGCCAGGTTCCGAATTGAAAACGTATCAGCATTTATACCGGCCGGAGAGCCGTTCACATACCATTGATAGGAAGGAGAGCATCCGCCACTTATAGGCCATGCCTTGAAAATAGCAGCACCGCGCGGGCAGATGGTATCGTTATTTATACTAATACTTACCGAGGGAGTAAGCGATGGCTCAAGAGTAAATGTTGGAGAGGTGATGGAACAACCTCCTGGAAAAGTAACTTCCGCAAAAAAGGTTCCGGCACCGGAGGGCACATAGGTAGTATCTATCCATCCATTGGGTCGCCACATTTGTACACGATAGTTACTGACATCGGCAATGTAAATGTTTCCGTGCCAATCTACGCACAGGCCTTTAGGATGAGCAAGCTGGTTTGCCGCATTTCCGTATCCGTAGCCTCCTGCAACTACAATACCGTCTACACCGGGTGTTACATCAGGAGGAAATTTTAAAACCCGAACATTATTCTCATCCGAAACATAAATGTAACCTGCATTATCTACCCAGATACTATTTACACCACTTAGCTGATTCAGCGCGCTTCCCATACCATTACCTATTATAGTAACACCATTACTTGAACTTGAGCTGCCCTTTGTAAATTTCTGAACACGGTTGTTACCAGGATCTCCCACCAGTATATCGCCATCGGGTAACTGCCAAACCCCGCAGGGAGATGACAACTGGTTAGCTGCCGAACCATTGCCATTACCACCGGCAACTGTTACACCATGGGGATAGGAGCCCGATAAGATTGCCAGGTTATGCACCCATCCCGGAAACTTTTGAATACGATTATTGTTCCTGTCGGCCACCAGTATATCCCCGTCACAATTCATAAATATCCCCTGGGGATTGTTTAACTGTTGCGGCCCGTTGCCCACGCCTTCATCTCCTATAACCGCCAGGTGATTTGAAAAGTCGTCAACACTATTGTTGGCTAAATCGGTAGCATATACTCGCTTGTTGCAATCTACCCAGACCGATGAAAGTCCCCCTACGGAATGGCCGCCATTGAGGGTACTACCATTGATCGTTTTCCCACTGGTGCCTGCGGTGCTTCCGGGAGGGAAGCGCATTACTCTGTAGTTTCCTACCTCACTTACATATAGATAGGCACTGTCATCAATAAACACCCCATAGGGACTTCGCATTTGATTGCTGCTGATTCCAAATGTTCCTCCTGCCACCGTTACTCCGGAATCAACTGGTGCATTACGGTTAACGGTGTACACCGGAATCCCGTTTTGATACCAAACTATTTGTGCGGCAGAATCAGCTCCGCTCAGGAACAACGTGCCCATATCAGTACAGGCGTTTCCTCTGCGGTCAATATCAGATGTAATTATGCATTGCGAATGGCTTCCGCCCGCCAAAACAGTAAACACGAAAAGCAAAAAAAATCTTAACCGGGCATGGCAGATGGGTAGCATAAGCGCTGCTAATATCATGTAATTAATTTGATTGAAGAATTCTTAGGTAGAGGGGCTTGCGTTTTTTACCCTTAGCTGAACAGCATTGTCACTTTCAACGGCTCCAATGCAAAGAAGATCATCAGGAATCATTACGATAGCATCTTGCGCGATGCCGCGCCAAACCGAAATACATCCGGTTATACGGATATGCGGGAAACTCCCCGCTGCTCGTATTTATCCATATTGCTATACTACTTTATAACCAACTGCTTCTGCAACGGTTTTTAAACTCACAAATAATTTTCTGAACTCATCAAAGTTTAGTTGCTGTTCAGCATCGCTCTTCGCTGCTTTAGGATTTGGGTGCGACTCAATCAGCAATCCATCAACACCCATAGCCACACAGGCACGGGATAAGTCTGCAACTCCATAAGCATAACCAATTGCATGGCTCGGGTCGAGAATAACAGGAAGGTTGGTATTTTCTTTCAGCCAGGCTACACCGCATAAGTCCAGTGTAAATCTTGTCTTTGTCTCGAATGTTCTGATTCCTCTTTCGCACAGCATCACATTAGGATTTCCTCCGCTCAAAATAAACTCCGCACTTTGAACAAACTCTTGCAGCGTAGTTCCGAATCCGCGCTTTAATAAAATCGGTTTGCGCGATTTACCGCACTTGCGAAGAATACCATGGTCATACATACTCTTCGCTCCAATTTGGATGATATCGGCATACTCTATCACTTCATCAGCATGAGTGCTGTCGCGCACTTCGGTTATAATCTTCAAACCGTATTTGCTGCGCATTTTATCCAGCAGTTTTAAACCTTCTAAACCCATTCCCTGAAATGAGTAAGGAGAAGTTCGCGGCTTGTAAGCTCCTGCGCGAAGTATTTTTACCCCGAGTTCAACGCAAAGCTTAGCGGCAGATTCAATTTGTTCTTCAGATTCAACTGAGCAAGGCCCGGTTATTACAACAGTGTTGTTCGTATTTCCTCCGACAATTATATCGCCAACAACAATTTCCCTCTTGGAAGAAATGTATTGTTTGCTCGCTAATTGAATATCAGTTTCGGTTATAAAAACTTCATCTGCTGCTTTCTCCAATTCCTCATCCGCAGATTTCAGTTTGGAGGGACTGACTAATACCAACTTACCATTCTCAAACAGAATGCTTTGATATTTATCGGCAAGTTGCTTTGCCTGTTCTAACGAAATGTTTTTATTAAGATGAACTATCATTTAAACACGGGTTAAATTATTCAGCAAAACACATCCCTTAAGCATATTATTCTCATCCACTACGGGCAAAAATAGAACAATAAAATTCAGTTCATTCAGGAGGTGGACTATATCCGAAACGGTGGAAGTCTCGCTAATACAAATCGGGTTTCTATTAATAATATTTTTGGCTTTTGTTGCGTTTAAATCAGTCACGTTTTTCAGCAAACCTCTTCGAACATCTGCGTTACTTATCACTCCGGTTAGTTTCCCGGCATCATCCGTAATCAATACAAAACCCAAAGCAAACTTTTCGATGGTTTCCAGAGCACTTTTGAAATCAAGCTTTGTTTCTCGAAGCACGGGAAGAAACTTAACCGGAGTTGCGAATTCATTTACCTTGAACGAGCGATGCCCATTAGGAGTTTTGTGAAAACTGAGCATACCCGTACTCAGCGATTCATGATTCATCAAATAACTTCCTGAAACAATTGCATTAACGCCAAGCACCCGAAGGATATAAGCGATTTCATCATTCACGCCTCCGTCCACATGAACCTTTGTTTTCGGGTATCGATGCTTGAATTCAATGATCTTCTGAAAGGTTTCGCGATTAAATACACCACCGCTTTTCCCGGGTGTGGTTGTCATCAAAACAATGAACGAATAATCTTCTTTCACCTTTTCAAAAACATCAAAGTCAGTTGAAGAAGTGATAGAGAGTCCGTATTTCGTTTTTGAATTCTTATTGGGAAGAGGAAGCTGTTTCAGGTTTTCGTATTGAAAACTAACGTATTCAATATTCATCTCTTCAATGCGCGATAAATACTTTTCAGGCTCGGAAGAAATAATATGAAGGTCAATAGGAGTGGAGGAGATTTTTCGAATTTGAGCGATATCATCAAATACCTTTTCATCATCTACACAATCCACATGAAACATATCAATCTCGTGCGCATCCAACTCGCGCACTAACTGCTCGAGATTTTTTTCTTTGTTGGAATAAATGGATGCAGAAATCTTCATTCTCTATAACTAACTCAAAGTGATTTCTTCACCTTGCATTTCACGATTAACTAATAACGATTAACCATTAACTATTCCAAATCGTATTGCAGTCTAAGTAAATTACTATAAATACCCTCTTCCATATCTGAAAGTTCATTGTGCGTTCCCTGCTCTACAATCTTTCCTTTATTGATAACCAGAATCACATCTGCTTCGCGAATCGTTGATAAACGATGCGCAATGATAAATGTTGTCCGGTTCTTCATCAATTTATCCAAGGCTTCTTTCACTAAGCTTTCACTCTCCGAATCAAGCGAAGAAGTAGCTTCATCGAGGATTAAAATCTTCGGGTCGCGAAGAATGGCACGGGCGATAGCAATACGTTGTTTTTGCCCACCGGAGATCTTTACACCGCGCTCTCCTACAATGGTATCCAGCTTCTCCGGGAACGATTCAATAAAGCCAAGTGCATTTGCTTTTCGTGCAGCACTTATTATTTCCTCTTCCGTAGCATTTGTTTTTCCGTAAGCAATATTCTCGCGGATAGTTCCTCCAAACAAAATGGTGTCCTGCGGCACCGTGCCGAAATTCTTTCTCAGCGCAGTAATATTATAATCACGAATGCTTTTTCCATCAATTAAAATATCGCCTTTATCGTACGGATAAAGTCCGCTCAATAATTTAATGATGGTTGATTTGCCTGAGCCGCTCGGACCAACAAGCGCAATTTTTTGTCCTGCCTCTACTGTAAATGACAGCTCGCTGAATAAGAGAGTTTCTTTACGTGATGGATAAGCGAAATGAACACCCTTGAATTCTACATCGCCCTTTACCGGTGAAGAAAGATTTTCATCTCCTGTTTTTGTTTCCCCTGTCTCCCCCAGAATTTCGTTGATTCTTTCAGAAGCACCAACAGTTTTCTGCAATACAGTATAGCTCTCGCTTAAACCCGCCAACGAACTTCCAATAAAAATGGTAAGAAGAAAGAACTGAATCAATCCGCCCATGGTAATATTTCCTTTCGCTACCTCATTTAAGCCTGCATAAACGATAAAGACAATAGCACCGAACATGGTGAAGATGATAAACGAAACAAAGCCCGCGCGATACTTGGCAGCATACATTCCGATAGCCGCCACACTCTCACTTATCTTCGAATATCTTTTTGTTTCATACGCCTCGTTGGTAAATGCTTTCACCACATCAATGGCAGTAAATGTTTCTTCCACAATCGTATTGCTCTCTGCTAATTCATCCTGTGCTTTACGCGAAATTTTACGGATAAACCTTCCGAAGATGACTGCTGCTACAACCAGCACCGGAAGTAACGCCAGAATGATCATCGTTAGCTTTACAGAGACCGCAAGAATGAAAGGAATACAAACAATGGGCAGCACCAACTGTCTTACAAAAAATGCGAGCTGATTGGTCAGCGCATCCTGCAACTGCGAAACATCGCTGGATATTCTCGAAGTAAGGTTTCCCACTCTGTTTTCCTCGAAGAATTGAATGGGCAGCGTAATTATCTTTTCATACAGTGCTCTGCGTATCGCGCTCATCGCATTCTGGCTCACATACTCAAACAGATAGATGCGGAAGAAAGATAGCACCGCCTGAATCAGCAGAACAATACCGAGTATCAATCCAATCTCCTTCAATTTTTCCGGTGATATTTCGGAAGTATAACTTCCTACCAGTGAAGTTATCTGCGCTACTTTTTCTTCTGCGGTTGCGGTAGATTTTACCGCTGCCGAAATTTTAGTAATAACCTCTTTTGCCGGAGAAGCCGCATCTACCAGTTTACCGAAACCACCCGGAATAAAGCTGACCACTCCGGTTGAAACAATGAGGCAAATCATCCCGACAATGAACTGCCATTTATAAGGAAGAATGAAGCGATAAATCCGCAGTGCGCGAACTAATTTCTCGCGACTGATGATTTTCTTTTGATTGGCTTCGGCAGGTTCAGACATTGATTTTCAATTGCGCTGCAAATGTATTAGAGTAACTCAATCGTGATGAGTGAATCAGCGATAACTTTCGTTAAGTCGTAAGCCGAAGACAAATATTTGAATAATGTCATGCTAAGGTTTTGAAATAATGAACGAATTCGCCTCTCAGACCCTGCCCTAAAGGGTGCAACGCAAGGAATAGCAGCGCTTGTATTCTTGCGATGCGGTTCTTCCTTTAGGAAGTCAGTAGGTTTGCGTGGCAAATAATATTTGTCCTCCTGAGCTTGTCAAAGCATTAGCGAAGAACCTTGTATTTGTATTTGTCCTCCTCAAGAGGAGGTGTTCCGCGTTTCGCGGAACGTAGGAGGATGCATTGTTCCTCCCATATCCATAGGGGAGGTCAGGTAGGGTCCAAAAAAACAAAGTGGTCGCCCTTGCGAACGACCAACTTTGAACCTATGAAAACACTAAAAGTTGGAACTATTTTACTTTGGCAACCACCGCTTTAAAAGCTTCGGGGTTGTTGAGCGCTAAATCTGCCAGAACCTTACGGTTCAAATCAATATTAGCTTCCGCTAATTTAGAGATGAATTTTGAATAAGACAAACCTTCCTGGCGAACTGCTGCATTAATACGGGTAATCCAGATTCCTCTGTAGTCTCTCTTCTTCAGTTTACGGCCTACATACGAGTAAACGCCTGCTTTCTCTACAGCGTTTTTAGCTACCGTGTAAACTTTACTGCGGCTAAGGAAATATCCTTTTGCTTTCTTGAGTATTCTTTTTCTTCTGGCTCTGGAAGCTACTGCGTTGGTTGAACGTGGCATTGTCTGTTCTTAATTTTATTTCCTGATAAATAATTATGCTAATCCGAGCATCAGCTTTACACGGTGCTCATCGCTCTTGTGAACTACTGTTGATTTAGCAAGCTCTTCCTTTCTCTTTTTGCTCTTACGCCCAAGCAAATGACGCTTAAAAGCCTTTCCGCGCTTTATCTTACCCGACCCGGTTACTTTGAAACGCTTCTTAGCTCCGGAATTTGTTTTCATTTTAGGCATAATCTTCTTTAATTTTTGGGAGCGCAAATATATTCATTGTTTCTACAAAACCAAATAGCCGAAAAGGTTAATGGTTATCAGTTAATCGTTAATCGGGGAGACAGATCACAAATAAAAAAGGCGCATAGCGCGCCTTGTATTTCCTATTAACCATTAACGAATAACGATTAACTATTAATGCTTATCCCCCTTCTTCTTACCCTTAGGCGAAAGCGTCATAAACATCTTCTTCCCTTCAAGGGCGGGAAGCTGTTCCACTACGGCCACTTCCTTTAAGCGGTCAGCGAATTGAAGAAGCAATAGCTCTCCTCTTTCTTTAAAAACAATAGCGCGGCCTCTGAAGGTTACAAAGGTGCGAACCTTGTTGCCGTCTTTCAGGAAGTTCTCGGCATGTTTTGCCTTAAACTCCACATCATGGTCATCGGTGTTGGGGGTAAAGCGGATTTCTTTGATCTCCACTTTCTTGGCGTGTGCCTTTATTTCTTTTTCTTTCTTCTTCTTTTCGTATAAAAATTTATTGTAATCAACCAGTCGGCACACGGGGGGAGTGGCCGTTCCTGAAATCTCTACAAGGTCTAAACCTTTTTCAATAGCCATTTCGAGGGCTTGCTTGGTAGTATAAACTCCGGGCGTGATGTTTTCACCTACCACGCGGACTTCATGCGCCAATATTTTTTCGTTGATTTTGTGTTCCGGTTCTCTTTTGAAGGGAGTCCTTCCGAACCGCGGAACGAAGGGGCGTATAACTGTTGCCAAATTGTTTTTTGTTTTAGTTTAAAAATTTAAGCCGCAAAAATACGAAAACTAATTCGAGAAAGATAAAGAGGGGAAATAGTTATTCGTTATTGGTTAATCGTAATGCGGCAAAGACTGTCATAAAAGGGTTGTAATGCTACCCTTCGACAACGTTTCGATTGACAGTGCGTGTAATGTCATGCTGAGCCTGTCGAAGCATCAATCCGCATTCCGCCATCCGCAATTCAATCTTCCCTAAGTGTCCTCAGTGCTCTTAGTGGTAAATTGTATTGGCTGCTCATGTCCCCTTTAGGGGATTTAGGGGTTCACCTCCAAATGAGTAATAGTTATCTTATAGTGCGCGCTTGCCACCCCGTTATTCTGAGCGTTTAGAAAAACCACACCGGTATCCCCATCAAAACCACCGAGCACCTTAAACTCATCTACCGGCATAGTGGTTGTGCCGATGGGTGCATCCCAAAAAGTGGCTCCCGGAGCTGCGCCCGGTGTGGGCGAAAAGTAAAACCGCAGGATGCCGGTAACCTCAAAAGTGATAGTCGAAATGGGTGTGGCAGCAATACCCTCTGTAGGAATAGCCCCAATGCCCGGTCCCGGAACATTTCCTTCACGCACAGCCGAAATACCCAGGAAGAACACAGTGATAGTGCGCGGCACCTCACTGCCCGGAGAAAAGTGAACTCCTGTTTCTAGTTGAGGCAGGTAGTCTGTTTTCTCCGCCTTTATATCGTAGTCCCCCGGTTTTATTTTACTGATGCTTACCTTACCTTCTGCGTCCGTTTTCTTGCTTCTAATCAGCACTCCACCTTGAAGCAACGAAATCAATACACCCTTCACGGGGTTGTCGCTTTGGTCCACCACGGTTGCCTTCAGTTTAGTGAACGTTGTGCCGAGGTCTATCACTTCACGGCTCAGGTGATACTGCATCCACCACGAGTTGTTAGTGAACCGCAGCGTGTTCGCCATAGGGTCCAGCTGCTTAGTTAGCAGATTATCCATAATATCATTCAGCACCAGGTCGGCCTGTATTTTTGCGTTTTTACGCGTCACCACTGCCGCTCGCGGGTCGCCATAGCTGGTCATGTAAAGAGTCACCAGGCTTCCGGTATCGGTAATATCAGCGGGCAAAGCACCGTAAGGGGTAATAAGCACCCCCAGCGTGGCAGCCAGCTTTTGAATGCGGTCGCATTCGGTAGCGCACTCTTCTTTCGATAGCCTTTCCAGTGTGCCAATCACCAGTTTCGATTGGGCCATCAGGTTCTCACTTGGCGGAGTAAGCCCTGCCGCATAAGAGAAGATGGCATTGCCCAGCCGGTAAGTAGCTTCCATCATGGCTTTGCGCAATGCCTTTGTATCGAGGGTAACCCCTTTGGTACTCGTATCCCCCAATTCGTTAAAGCTCTGGACAATGACTATTTTGCCTTTAATGAGCAGCACAAGAATTGCAAAGGCGGTTATGGCTGCTGTTTCTGCGGCTGAAGCATCGCAGAAAGTTGTCGTTGAAATCGCTGCGTTCAGGCGATTGATATTTTTCCTTTTCATAATACTGTTTTTTAATTTACCTCATTCCAATATTGAAATGCCCTGTAAAGTTCAGTAATATTATTCTATTTCAAAATATCAAAAAAGTAATATAAGGGTTGGGATAGTCCCTCATTGGGGCTCTTGTATTTTGTCCTCCGCTGGCGGAGCTGGCTCGCGGCTTTGCGCGAGACGGAGGTGGTTGGTTTTGTCATGCTGAGCTTGTTGAAGTATCTTATATTTAAATCACCTGTGGAGAGAGCCTGTCCGGATAATTTCGGAGAACTTGCTTCGGCTGCTCATCCGTCATCCGTCAACTGCTACACTATCTTCTTCCCCCGGTAGTTGCCGTTCGAAGCAAAACCATGCTTCCAGGCCCACAGCAACATATCTCTGAGGCAATGTATTTTAAGCTTTAAATAAACATGCTTTAATTCCTGCTGAAGTGTCCCTTTAGTAATGTGTAGTTTTTCGGCAACCTGCCACCGCTCGGTGAATTGAATAATCAGCGAGATGATCTTCATTTCGTGCAAGGTGAGCTTCGCATCGCCAACATTATAATACCGGGTTTTCATAGGTTAACGTTTTGAACTTCAAACGAAACCGCCATTTTAATATTATACGTATTACATACCCTTTCAATGCTTTAACAATCTTATGACACTTCTGTGACAATTCTCCCGTATTTGTCTCCCCCTTGAGGGAGTGGCTTGCGTCTCTCGAGATGAGGGAGGAATTTGTATTTGTCCTCCTCTGAGAGGAGGCGTCCGCCTTTTGTGGGAAGGAAGAGGTCTCATTTGTTGAGCGATCTTCCGCTTTGTTTCTCAATTCATTTTCTAAATTCACTTCATGCAATCTATTGCACACACCCACAAAGGCTTACGCCCTACCAATCAGGATGCCTTCTATACTAGCGATGACCTTTTCATTGTTTGCGATGGTGTGGGTGGGAAAGCATACGGTGAAGTAGCATCCAAACTCGCGTGCTCTTCTATTGCTGACTATTTCAAACAGAGCCCCACAGTTATTTACGATTGCGATTACCTAAACAAAGCACTTCAATACACCATTCAGCAATTTCAGGAAACAGAGAACAAATACCCCGAACTGAAAAATATGGCAACTACAGTTGTGTTGATTGCCTTTGATTCCGATGGTGCTATCATTGCATGGATTGGCGACAGCCGTTTGTATCACATCCGAAAGGGGCAGATTCTTTTTATGACCGAAGACCATTCGCTTATTAACGAACTTGCCAAGCAAGGTAAAGACGTTTCGGACATCAAACAAAACATCATTACCAAATCAGTTAGCGCAAATGGCAAAACGGGTTTTTCTTGTCAAATCTTACATAAAAGTGAAATTCAGCAGGGCGATTTCTTTTTCCTATGCACCGATGGCGTTTTAGAAAATATCACGAATGAAAAAATCAATCGTATCTTTTCGCTCGATTCAGCCTTAGAAAGAATTAAAGAGCAGATTATAAAGGAATGCGAAGGCAAAACAAACGACAACTTTACATTTGAAATAATTCACCACTCCTAAAGCAAAATGGAAGTCACCCTCTCCGCTTTCCGCAAACGTTTCACGTACGACTCGCAAAAGGATTTGCTCGGCAATGGTGGCTTTAGTCAGGTTTATAAAGCATACGACAATGAAGACAAAATCTTCGTTGCTCTCAAAATCTATCAGGGCGACCCTGTTAGCAAATACAACCTCATCAACGAAGTAAAGCGTTTCAAAAAGCTGCGTCATCCGAATATTGTAGAACACATCGAAGCCTATGAAGTGAATACAGGCGCACAGGATATACACGGCAATCCTGTGCAATATCAGGTAGGTATTTTAGAATATGCCGATGGCGGCACACTTGCCGACCTTCTCAAAAAAGGCAAACCCGATTACCGTTTGCTCGAAGAACTAACCAAAGATATTATCGAAGGTCTTGTCTATCTCCATTCCAACAACATCATCCACCGCGACCTCAAGCCAAGCAACATTTTGCTCTTTAATCAGGGGGGCAAATTCAGCGCTAAAATTACCGACTTCGGCATTGCAAAAATTACCGATGCCACTGCCGCCAGCACCCAACTTGTTGGAACGGTTGAATACATGGCTCCCGAATTTTTCAAAACCGACAGCGCTGGCATTACTCCCGCTGCCGACTTATGGAGTCTGGGTGTTATCCTTCTTGAAGCCCTTACCGGCACTCACCCATTTGGCAAAACCGGTACACGCAGCACAAGCGAGCAGATAATTCACAACATCCTTTTCGTAAACCCCACTGAGGCACAAAACTTTATATCCCTTTCCGAACCCTTCAAATCCATTATCACAAACTGCCTCAGGCGCGAACCCTATTTGCGCCCCACCACTGCAGCTGATTTGAAACATTACTTCGATGCAAAACCGCAAGATATTTTTGGAGAGAAAACTCAGGTGATAACTATTCCTAAACGTGAACCTATAGTAAACAGCAAATTCAGAACTAAGAAAGTGTTATTGCTTTCTTTTCTTTTACTGCTAGTAATAATCATAACCATCGGTGCTTGGTTTATTTTCAATTCAAAAGCGTATAAAAACAGGCAAGTAGTAAAAGAGAAGAACGATAGTATTGCAGAAATGCCTTTAGATAGATGGGTATATATGGGGGACAATTACTATAATGAACCTAATTATTTTGACTCTCAATCTATCATTGTTAATGATGGGATTGTTACAGTAACCATAAAAGAAGAACCTCCCAAAAATATTGATTTAAAAGATTACCGTGATACGTTGATAGCTCATAGAAAATCGTATGGTGGAAAAATTGTCGGATTTGAAGATTACGCCTATACTCTAAGAGTAGAAGAAATCAATTGTTCGAAAAGAAAAAAGAGAATTACTCATTTATACTATTTCAACACCTCAGGTAAGATAATTGAACATGTAGATGGGAGTAATGCTGAATGGAGCAATATTATTCCGGAAACTTATGGAGAAACACTTATAGCTAAAATTTGTTCTTATGCAAATAGTTCAGGAAGTTTCCTTCAAACTAAAATTAAAGGAGATGATAATCAAGATAGTCATGAGGAAACAGACAGGAGCAATTCAAATTCAGTCCGTTCCAAAGGATTCGGAGTAAATGAGCGTATTGTTGAACCAAAAGAAACCACTGCAACACCCCGGAAAAGTTCAAAAGAAACTTGGGTTAAAGAAACACTTGAATCTTATCCGAGTATTTATTTTGACGGTGGGACAAACAGAGAAGAAAATATGAGGGTAAATGTAAGCTTTAGTGACTGCGATATTATTATAGAAAATGAGACACAATTTGGAAGTAAAATAACAACTACAATTCCATTAAAAGAAATTTATGTTCCCCTTTACACAGATAGACCAAAAAATGCTTGGGCAGACCATGTGGGTCTAATTTTTAAGATAAAAAGTAGCCAAAGTTTAATTCAATCTGACGACTATTACGAAGGACAACTTACCTCAAAGTATGAGAGTGATTTCCTATTGCTTTTACCTAAACAGTGTGTGAATGAAAATATTCCTGATCGGCTTATAAAAGCTTTTAAAAATTTGATACAGTATTGTGGTGGTAGCAGTAGTTCTGATTCCTATTGAATTACAAACTCCTATAAAATAATTTGCATTACTAAATATCGTGTATGCGCACCTATAAAGAAGTAATATCTGAATTAGAGGGGTATAGTATTTTTCCAATTAATTCAAATTTCTTTGAATATCCCAACAGCAACCATCCTTTAAAAAAACAGTTTGAAAACCTTTTTCGATTTGGACAGGACTTTCTTGATAGAAAAGATTTAGATTTTACAACCGATAAAGCAAGGTTCTTTTTTAGTGACAGAGATGCTTTAAATGGCTATGCGACTCACTTAAACGGTTATTATCTAATTGATATTTACAGAGGGACAATTGAAAAGCTGGATGCTTATTACTTGAGTAGAGTTAATGTGTTTTCAGACATTCGGTTCAATTCACTTAAATCAATCTTACTTAGGTTAAAAATAGAACCCAAGGATTTTTTTACACAATTCACCTCTTTATTGTATTTCTATCACGAGGCAACTCATTTTATCCAGCAATATAATGAACATGATAAAAAACTGCCCTTCACAGATGAACAAAAGCTTCTGATTAAAATACCTATTAAACTTTTGAGAGAGTTCGATGCCGACTGGTATGGTGCAGCACACAGTGTAGTGAATGTTGGCGAAAGGACTGAGAGCGAAAACGAATTTATAGAGTTGGCAATCATGTCACTTGCAGCATTCTTCTTGTTTTGGGTTGAACGTTCTGATATAAAGAATTCCGAAATATTCCATAAGGAAAATAAACACCCACATCCGTTGATACGACTTTGTATTTGGATAATGTCACTAACATTAACTGCTAAGAGCGTGTTCGATTATCAATTAGATGGAAAACTTATGCTGAACAGCGCGTTAAAAGTTGCGGCATTACTTGAAAACAAGAATGAAAATTCAAAGTCGTTACAAATGCAAGAGTTGATAGAAAGCAAATACGGGGAAATATTGGATTATATACTACAAATTCAGGGTAGCTCAATCCATTATTCGTATTTAGCAAATAACTCACGCTCGGACCAACGCAGCATACAAAAATAAGCGCTCCGGAAACGGAGCGCTTATTTCTTCGTACTGTATTTTTTCTTTTCAATATTCAACTCAAACAAATCATTTTCATCTATAGCTTTCATTATACTTTTCGCTATTGCTTTATATTCCTTCTTATCCAGATTATCCCTCCCCTGCGATCCTGTCTTAGGATAAATGTACCCTAAGTAAATACTGTTCAATTTAGGTAGGCAAACACAAATACATCGGTAACTGCCACTCTTACCTTGGTGGCTGAGCGAGTTAGCTATGCGGTGTTTATTTAAACTGTACGTGCCGGGTGAGTTTCGCAGCACATCAACCATTTGGTGTAATTCACTAATGTCTTTATCCGATAAAAAATTGCAAACATCATCTAAAACAGCGCTGTAAGAATTATTGCGCTGTAGCTTTTCTATTTCTTTAATAAATTGTGGGGTACAGTAAACATTCATTTGCGCTTGGCGGCACTTAAAGTAGTTTCGATAATGCTTTTCATTTCATCATCTTCATCTAATTCAAGGCTCACTTTGCGGTCATGTACCAGTTCGTTCAGGTAGCTTACTTCTTGCCTTAATGTATGGTAAGTTGTTTTTACTCCGGGGTACAAATCGGTAGCCCGTACTTTAGCTAACATCTTCATAGCATCTTCTACAAGTTTCTTTATTGCCTTGGGCGCTCCCTTTGAGTTTTTAAAGCCATCCATATCGCGTTCAATTTCAAAAGTCAGCCTGAGCACTACCCCATGCAGCCCTATAAGCAATCGGTTCAATGCATTCATGCGGTCAAGAAGGCTATCCACCTTTTCTTGCCAGGTTGGTTCGCGCTTATAAAGCACCTGCGACTCCTTATAAGCAGTCTGTATTTTTAAGTCTATAGTTGCGGTTGCCATAAAGTAGATTTATATAAAGATACGATTCTCAGGTTTAATTGTTCCTTGTATTAGAACAAACGTTACGCAATGCTAAAAATTTTTCTTTTCATTTGTAATAAATGCAAACTTATTCCATCGGTCGCAATCCCTCTTCCCAAATCGTATTATCTGCAAATTTTTGTAGCAGAGACCACGCCAAACTTACTGTTACCGGTAGCGGAAAAATCCTTCTACAGGACACTAGCACCAATGGAACTAATATAAATGGCAAAAAAGTAAATAACCAAACCACCGAAATAAAATACGGAGATGAAGTTCTCTTTGGTGGAGTTGAAAAACTCGATTGGAGCAAAATAGAAAAGCCGGACACAAATCCAATTGCATCATCTCTACCCAATCCCGCATTGCAATTCATTAAGCAACATGCTTTAAAAGCAATGGCGGCTTTAGCCGCCATTGGCATTCTGCTTCTTGCGCTCAATTTTATCACTCATCGTAATACCACCAAAACCGAACCTTCTCTAGATGCTTCCGAAATTTACGACCGCTATAAAAATGCAGTGGCAATGGTAGAGGTTAAATACTATGTGCGTATTCAAAGTGTAGCTGGCGATAGATTTTTTGGCATAGAAGCCGACAGCACCATCGGGTTCAGCAAAAACAAAAGCGATTTGCAGCCACTCACTTCCGAAGGCACAGCATTTTTTGTTGATAGCAGCGGAACGCTCATCACTAACCATCACGTTATAACCCCTTGGGCTTTCGACAAAGACCTGAAGGATTATTTCTTCACCAGAATTAAACCCGCTATCAAACGCGCCTTGCGCGAAAATGGTTGGGGCGAAGACGAACCAAAATTTTACGGAGAGTTGCAAGCTATTTACATCTATCCAAACGGAAAAAGATTTTCTCCCGAACACCGTATCGAATGCGGCATTAAGGATGTTGCAGACAATGACGATATAGACCTCGCTTCCATTCAAACCCAAAGTAATACACTCCCTCCTAACGTATCTGTTATTTCATCAGCTATTACAGAAATCAATGAAACCAAAATTAAGGTCGGTTCGCCCGCTTATGTAATAGGCTTTCCTTATGGCGATGCCTTAGCATTAAATGAAGACAACGAACTTAACTGTACTTCCACACAAGGTAACTTCACTCAGGCACCTTCCAAATCCTATATCCAGTATTCAGCTCAAACCGCAAGCGGTGGCAGTGGTTCGCCTGTCTTTAATGAATACGGGAAATTGGTAGCGGTAACTTATCTCGGTTCCAAATCTGGTCAAAGTTTTAATCGAGGCATTTTAGCGAAGTATATTAAGCCGTTGTTGGTGTTATTACCAACAACAGAAGGAAAGCAATAACACACTCAAACCTCCAAAGCCCGCACCCCATCTCTTCCGCGTAAAACCGTATTCGGCTGTTCAAGTCCCCTTAGCGGATTTAGGGTTCTATGGCACCCTCTTTGTGCCTGTCTCACTGTCATGGCTTACAAAAAAAGAGAAGATGAATTCCGGTTGCGCCATCCAACAATTGACCTTACAGAAGACTACCTCATATACTATTGGACCACAAAGTTCAACGTCAGTTACGAAAAATTGCTTCAGGCGGTGAGAGATGTCGGCCCTTCGGTTACGGCAGTCGCAAAGCGGCTTAAGGTAAAGTTGTGGTGAAAAAGGAGGGCAGTATCAACCGTTGTGTTGCCGTCCCGTGCGCTTGTCAAAGCCCCGCTATATGCATTTATTTCCTCAAAATGAGTAAGGCGGTTCCGCGGCAAAAAGTACCTGCATAGAGAAACTATGCGCCCGAATCGGGTGGCTTAATCTTTGTTTCCCTATTCCATCTTTTAATAACTAAAACACAAACTTATGAATACTCAAAAACAAGAAGAGAACCTGGTCAGCGAACTCAACAAGCTCATGGAAATAAACAACGACCGTGTAGAGGGCTACAAGAAAGCTTTAAAAGAAACCAACGATGCCGATTTAAAAGAGCTTTTCAAGAACATGGCAGAGCACAGCTTTGGCTTTAAAAATGAATTGGCCGATGAGATAATGAAACACGGTGGAGAGCCCACCCAAAGCACCTGCACCTCGGGTAAGGTTTTCCGCGCCTGGATGGATATCCGTGCAGCGCTTACCAATAAAGACCGCAAAGGCATCTTAAGCTCCTGCGAATTTGGCGAAGATGCAGCTCTCGAAACCTACGAAGAAGTGATTAAAAACGTTCAGGTGCCCGGGCCTTTCGCCCTTATAACAAAACAACGCTCTGACTTGCAGCGCGACCACGATCAGATTAAACAACTCCGCGACATGCAGAAGTAAAAGAAATGTCACTCTGAGCTTGTCCTTGCATTTTTCACCCCCCACATTCCCTTCAGTGGTGTCTCCACCCACCGAAATTCCGCGTCTCCGCGTGAAACTGTTAAGTCATTGTCGGTATTATCGCAAACAACCGAAGGGTAGCCAATAGCTCATCTCAGAGGGTCTCGGCTTCGTGTTTTTTGTAAAGCAAACATTTTCAACCAATTACAACATTCGCTCCCTCATTCTCAAAAAAGGGCTCGTCAATAGTACAATTGGGCTACCTAATAGTAAAGCTGGGCTACCCAATAGTAAGACTGGGCCGGTCAATAGTAAAGCTGGGCCATCCAATAGTAAGACTCGGCTACCTAATAGTAGAACTGGGCTACTTAATAGTAAAGCTGGGCTGGTCAGTATTACAAGTGGGCTACCCAATAGTAAACATCGGCCGGCCAATAGTAAGACTGGGCTACTCAATAGTACTCCTCGGCCGCTTAATAGCAAGAGTCGGCTACTCAGTTTCAAGACCCGGCTACAGGCTGTTGGCTGCTTGTCCTCTTCTGGAGGAGGTGGCACCTTGTGCCGGAGTAGGATGTATTTGTATTTCGGCTGCTTGTCCTCCTCTTAAGGAGGTGGCACGTAGTGTCGAAGGAGTTTGTATTTGCATTTCGGCTGCTTGTCCTCCTCTTGAGGAGGTGGCACGAAGTGCCGGAGGAGGATGTATTAAAGTTTCTCAACCAAAAAACGGAAGCCGCTTTCGCAACTTCCGCTTAGCAATAGAAAAACAAGGGTTCCAAGTTTAACCGCTCCTATAGTGTAAGCGGAGAAAACAGCTATTGCATTTCTATCTGCATTTGTCAGGCTGACGCTTCGATAAACTCAGCGTGACAGTGCGATGTCAGTTTGAGCTTGTCGAAAACTGTTGAAGGGTGACAGGTTCTATTTTATTACACTTACTTTTTGCGTATAAAAACCGGCTTCCGTCTCCAGCTTCACTAAGTAATTACCATTGCTCAAAGCGCTTAAATCAAGCGCCTGGTTTTCGCTCAAGCTCTTTTGTTCCATCACCAACTGCCCCTGCACATTGTAAACTTTTAAACCGCCACGCTCAGCAATGGTTTCATCCATTGCAACAGTAAACAGTCCGCTGCCCGTATTCGGAAAAACTTTAAAGTGATGAGCTCCGGCAGTTTCTTCAATGGCGTTGGGTCCTCCGGTAGCGGTATAAATTTTACCCACCTCGGTGCCCGACAGCGCGCGGTTATAAAAAAGAATATCATCCAGCACACCTTTAAAGTTGGTGGAGATAGTGCCACCCATCAAGCCGATTTGTGTAGCAGTAGAGGGCATACTGTTAAGCACACACACCGCACAGTCAGCCGTATTCTGGCTCGGTTGTCCCTGCGGTCCGTAAGGGCCAAATCCATTGTAAGAAAAACCTGTTGCAAGAGTTCCGTTGATATATATCTCCATGGTTTTGTTAGCGCGGTTATACACTCCGGCAACATGAACCCATGCACCGGGGTGCAGCAGGGAATCGGAATTAAAACTGGTGGTGCCTACCACAAGATTCAAATGGTCGTTGCCGCCCAGGTTGCGTATTCCTATATGCCACTGGTCGTTAGCGAACATAGTAGCGGAAACCTGGTAAACCACATATTTCATCCAGAGAGAAATACTGAAGCTGCTGGTGGAATCGAAATTGAAAACTGCGTGTTGTCCTAGATCAATGTAAGTAGTAGAATATCCCAGGGGAGGTAAAAATTCGTAAGCGCTGTTGGCGACACCGTTACGGTCTGCCGTTAATAAAGGAGCGGGACCCACCGGAAACCCTCCGCCTGTAGGAGTGCCGGTAATGCCGCTGCCGCTTTGGTCGTTGGCATTTCCCGAAAAAGGGAACCAGCCCACTAAACCGTTAGAAGGAATTTGTGCCAGGACAATTTGTGCTGCAAAAAGCAGCACTGCGAGTGTAATTTTGTTTTTCATTTTGCTAAATGTTTTATGGTTAATAAATAATTACATAGCAAAAATGCTTTACGTGTCCCCTCAAAACGGGAATTAGTAAGAAACAGTAAAATTCAGGGAGTCTCAGGAATCGCCATGCAGGCCTTACCCTAAAGGGGACACCACAGGCTTAGCCGTGTTGTATTTCTGCGTTGCGGTTCTTCCTTTAGGAAGTCAGTAGGTTGGGAGGATGAATTTGTTATGCTGAGCTTGTCGAAGCATTGCGCAGCAGCAAATTATACATATAGAATATACCTTGTTGAAGCGAAGCCATCTGCTCATCGAGCTTCTCAGGAAAGCGGAGCTTGCCTTGTTTCCTTTTTATCAGCTTGTCAATGCAATCAATATACTGACGGTGGTAATTAAACTGCGGGCTCATGTTTTCGGGCAAATGCAGAAACTTTAAATTTTTCTTAGCGAGAGAAGCAGTCAAGCGGTAATCATGTTGCAGAAAGTAATAAAGTGTCTCGCTGAAGCGGATAAGAATGTTGCCGTAGTGTGTTAGCTCATTCTTTTTATAGCTCCTCATTTTACTTAAATACTCATAGGCAGTTTCATAATCTTTCAAATGAAGCGAGAGGATAAACTTGTTGTTTGTCATATCAAACCGCACGGATGAATTGACGCTCTCATGGAGAAAAGGCTGCAGATAGGTATTAAAAATATCCTTCGCCTTTTGCGGTTGGCTATTACAGAGGCACACAAAAAAGTAATTGCCTGCATGAAAGTTTGATTTGGCAAACTGCTCATTGGTGAGCGCAAATGCTTTTTCATAATAACTCTGCGCGCGGTCGAATTCATTCTTTTCCATGTAACCATATCCGCTTTCACAAAGTAATCTGCCGAGGAGTAGATTATTGGTTTCCTCCGGAGCGGTTTTCAAGGCATTCACTCCGTCCTCCTGAGCTTTAATAAACAACTCTACATCGTTCGTGTAATACTTGTAATAATTACCTAATACAAAATGATAATAAGCATGCACCGAAGGATTGGTAACGGCAGCCAGTTTCTTTTTCCATGTTTCTAATAGCTGCCGGGCTTGCTTTTGATACTGCAGTTCATTACCCGCCACATTCTGAGCAATCATATCTCCGTAATGAGCGAACAGAGCTACATACGCTTCGTGTTCAATGGTTTTCTGTTTTCCCAGAGCATCCAGATATTTATTTCCGTACTCATGCGTCAGCTTCGAATTATAATTGGGATGAAACATCCGCGAAAGCGAATCAAAAGCAGCCCGGTAAAACTGTACATCCTGCCCGGCAATTTTCTCTTTTAAAACTTTGCGCTGCATGATCTTTAGTTGATGGAGCAGCAATGCTGTTTTCCCGCGCACTAAAAGGGCGATCAGTATTTTCCGGTAATCATCGCCAAACAAGCGTTGGATGATTTTACTTAGCAGAACAGAATTGATTTTATCGAAATGGCTTTGTGTTAGCTTCAGTTTTGAAGCAAGAGTTGCTTCATTAAAGTTCTTCTGCTTTGCATATCCTGCGTATTCATCGCGCAGCAATTCTTCTTTACCAATCAAATCCAATTGGCGGAATTGCTGCATTTCCTTTTCATCGAACGATTGGACGAGGTCGAGTAAATAACTCATGCGTATAAAAATAAGAAAGCGGGCATTTCTCACCCCGTCCCCTCTTTAAAAGGGAGATTCGGAAATTTCAATCTTCTGCATAAACATTATCTTTATCTTCATTATCTTATGAAAGACCTGGGCCGCCTGTTAATGACATTAAACCCCGAACAGCTTAAAGTAATGGAAGGGGTTTTGGAGCACAGACAACTCACCCTTGATAGCTTTAAGCTGATGAGGAAAGATTACTCGCAGGTGAAAAGCAACGTAAAGAAGATTGAAAAGAAGTTACTCAAAATAATAGAGCAGGTTGGTGATAGAGATCATATTCCTCAATGGATAGTAAGAGAAGTGACTTCCATCGAAAAGAAGTATAAGGATGTTGACCATGCTACTAAGAAATACAAACAATATATGAGCGCGTTTAACAGGGTCATCACTGCCTATAACTTCCGCGAATTTAATCCTCATGAGTTTTACCACTCACCTGTTCGTACACTCAGGAGTCATTTGTCGGTAGCAGACACGTATATTAATCAAGCCCAGGACGCCATTCGCATTACCGGGCGCTATTTTAAAAATATTACTTCTGCATTTCAGGGACATGCAAGGCTTATGGAAGGCAGGAAACTACTTGCAGAAAGGCTCAGGCTTAAAGAAATGGAATTAGCGAAGGAAGCCGAACTCAACCGTCCTGAACCGGGAGAGGAAAATGCAGATACATATACTTAAGGGAAGATTGCTTTACAGATTAAAATCCGGCTCGTTTCTGAACTTCGAGGTTTTACTTTCTACAGTAATATTTTCTCCTCCGCATACATGATATTTAGTATAGATGAGAAATTGAATTTCCTTTTGCGCATAGCAGAAGTCCTGCACCTGTCTTAATACTTGCTGCACTTTCTCATATTCTCCTTCAAGCGTGGTTTCGAAAGCACCCACCGAGCATTTCAATCCTGAGTTTTGAATGAGCAGGATGGCGCTGTCAATTACCGGAAAGGCATCTGCTGTTTTTGTAAGCGGCACTACCTGTATGCTTGCGTTGATGGTCATAGCGGCTCTATTTATTGATCACCGAAACATCTTTTGGATACAGAAGGTCATCTGTCGTAAAGTATTCAAACACCATTTTGTTTATGGTAGCAGTCACTTTGATAGCTCCGAAGTGAGAGTTGTCGCACATATTCACCGTAAAGCGGTTGGCGTCAAGCGGATTGGCATTACAGTTATACAGGTTCTCATTGCCGCTGTTACCTATAATTAAGTAAAGCGGCTTGGCCGAAGTTTTATCGGTAAGGCGCACATAGAAATGCTCATGGCCGGCAAGTACCGCATCGGCACCCCATTCGGCAAAAGGCATCTGCAAGTTCGAAGCGCTCCCATGCGGACCGGGCGAATAAGGCGGCTGATGGAAATACACCAGCTTGAAAGGTTCGGTGCCCTGTGCTAGTTTATCTTTAAGCCAGCCTTTGGTTATATCGGCAACCCTTCCGCTTTTGCCGCCATTGAGCGAATAGAAATGAACGGGTCCCCAAACGAACTCGTAATTGCGCTCATCACCCGGCAGCGTAAAATAATCGAGATAAGGACGTATGGCAGGTGTTGAATAATTATCGTGATTGCCGGGAGAAGGAAAAAAGCGATTGACTTTCTCAGCGGCAGCTTTGCCGGTGCAAATTCTGTCGGCAGGAGCATCAGGATTGTATATAAAATCGCCATAATGCTTGCCGATATTGTTGACGATAGTTCCGGCACTGCCAAAGGGATAATTATTATCTCCCACGGTAACCACAAACTCCGGGCTCCAAGATTTAACCATCTGAGCCACCTCCGCTTCTTTGGGACTATCCTCTCCAAAATCACCAATGACCGCAAAGGTGGCAGACTCACCGGGATGATTTACCGCTGCGCCAGGCAGCGAAGCATCAATGGGAAGCTTAGCACAGGAGGAAGAAAACAGAATAGCGAGAAAGAGGAGGGAAGGAGAATAATATTTTAGCATAGTGGGGCGAAAATAAAACTTATGCGGAAGGCGTAATCTTTCTATCCAAATATCCTGAAACCCCAAACCCAGTTACCCAAGGTAAGCATAAAGAGAAGCAGGAGAATAATTCCGGCAAGGTCGAGCAGAATGCCGGCTTTCATCATGTCGCGTGCGTTGATGTCACCGCTTCCGTAAACTATAGTATTGGCAGCAGTGGCAACGGGCAGCATATAGCCAAGCGAAGCGCTGAAAGTGGCAGTGAGCATTAGCAGCAATGGGTTAATTCCCAGCGTGGCTGCTAACGGAATAACAATCGGCAGCACCAGCTGAATACTTGCTGTGTTTGAAGCAAATTCGCTGAGGACGGTTACCAGAATCGTTATACCTAGCAGAATGAAAACAATATGCGTTCCTTTGAAAATGTATAGCACTGAGGCAATCGTATTGCTCAGCCCGGATGATTCAAAACCCTTCGCCAGAGCGAATCCGCATCCGAAAAGCAGAATGATGTTGAGCGGAAGCTTCGAAACGTCTTTCCATTCCAAAAGATTTTCAGGCGCACCTATTTCTTCGCTGAAAGTGTCTGGATCCGCTTCGCGTCCAGGGGAAACTGCTTGCGCGGTTTGAGCCGCCTTTCTGCTTGGAATCAGAAACAGGAAAAAAGAAGTAAATATTACTACCGTGCTATCCTTGATATAAGAAGCAAAACTTCCGAAGAGTTTACTCCATCCGGGAATGGTGAATGTTTCGAGTTTAATTTCTTCACGCGTAAACCAAAGTAAAACAGTAATGAGGAAAATGACGAGTACAATTTTTTCTTCATAAAGGATTTTCCCGAGCGCTGAATATTGTTCGCGGATATAACTCATATCGAACTTTATGTTGCGCTCCTCCGGTATGAATAATTTTCGAAGAATAAAGTATGCCACTACTAACAGTGTTGCAGAAAAGGGAACTCCGAACAACATCCAGTCGAGGAAAGTCAGTTGCTGACCATCGGGAAATAGCTTGGCATACATGCCTGCAAAAATCATATTGGGCGGTGTACCCACCAGAGTTGCCATTCCACCAATGGTGGCGCTGAAAGACAAACCGATGAGAATGGCGGATGAAATGCTTTTGCGGTGTTCTTCCCGGTATAATTCTTTCTGACTTACGATAGCGAGTACTGCGGGCAACAACATCAACACGGTAGCAGTATTGCTCACCCAATTAGAAATCAAGTAGGAAGTAATCATTACTCCCAGCAAAACTTTTGAGGGAGTATTTCCCGTAAGCAAAATGATGCGGTACGCTACGCGTTTGTGCAATCCCCATTTCTCCATAGCATAAGCAATAAAGAATCCGCCTATAAATAGAAAGATGATCTGGTCCATGTAGTTCATTGCTGCTTCTTCGGTTTTCATAATTCCTAACACTGGCATCAGGACAAAAGGAAGGAGGGAAGTAACTCCGAGATGCAACGCTTCAGTAAGCCACCACACTGCTACCCATACTACTATCAGTGCCATGCGTGCGGCAGGTTCCGCAACTTCGTAATGGCTGAGTAAAAGATAAATGATTAATGCTGCTAAAGGACCGGACAGGATGGGAATCCACTTTTTGCTCACGATTTAAATGTAAATTATTTTTTGAGAGAGACGATCCGCTCAAGGTCTCCAAGCGTAAATAAGCGTTTTAGAAAAGCTCCGATTGTTAATAATTCAGAGATAATTTAAGAGGAGGCATGAATCTTTTCCCGTTTAAAAACGTTATACTTGTATTCTGCGATAAAATGTTGCGCGGTGCCGGCTAATGGAAAATCTGATTTCTTCTATTCTCGTCTTCTTTGGTTCATTATTTAAATTTTCAATGGGTACGCTCGCAGCTATTGCTGCGGATCTTGGACTTGGCGGTTCTCTCGCCAATATCATAGGTGGTATTATTGGAATTGTCCTCTTCACTTACCTCGGTGGAATCATGCAGGACTACCTGGTTCGGAAGTTTCCTAATCGCTTCGGAAGAAAATTTACCAGAAGCAATCGTTTCTTAGTTAAGATTAAAAGACGTTTTGGTTTAGGCGGAATTGCGGTGCTTACTCCTATTGCGCTTTCAATTCCGGTTGGTGTTTTGTTTGCTCTTGCACTGACTCACGATAAAAAGAAGATCATGATCTCTATGATTATCTCGCTACTTTTTTGGGCAACTATCCTCTTTGTTCCTTACTTCCTCTTCGACATCAATGTGATTGATATGATCACGAGGATGTTTGAGTCCTAATATCGTAGCACAAAATTCTCCTTCGCTAATTTCTCTTTTCTGAAAAAGCAAATCCCGAATTGAAACACATCAATTGTGAGCGTTATGGAAGGATGCTGTTTGATCTCCTTCCAGATATCATTTCTTTCTTTGTTCAGATAAATATCTTCTAATATAAGAATTGAGTTTTCAGTGATGCCTGAAAGGCATTGATGAAAGTATTTCAAGGTAATTGCTTTGCTGCAACTGCTTTCAAAGAGAATAAGATCAAGTGTGGAATAATCCTTCGGCTGAATAGTTTCTGTTGAAATACGAATAGAAATAATTTTTGCCTCAGGATTTGCGAGCGTCAAATATCGTGTGCTCCCACCCGAATCTCCCACTATTAAAATGTTTTGGGGATGGAAGTAATTAACCAAGCTGTAAAGGAGTTTTCCATGTTTCCCTTTTACTGATACCTCAACATTACCTTCCAGAACATTCAGATAGAATTGATAAACAAAAGGAGAGTGGATGTAATATTTTGTTTTTGCCCTCCACTGGTATTCAAGGTAATTTTTGAATTTAAAGAAGCTAATCATACTCCTCTGCGTTCCATTTTTCTGGCGCGGATTAATTCCTGGCGGATATACCACGCGCGTTTGTAGAATGGGAAATGATTTAATTCTTCTTCTGTGAAATCAGGAGGAATGGCATCATGGACAAACTTTCTTTCATTTTTAGGTTTAAGCATTTCTTTGGCAAGCAAATCGAATTTAGTCTGCAGAGCGGCAAAACTCCATTCACCAAAAACGGTGTGACCGCCTTCGTAAATCTGTGCCTGATATTCTTCGTTGGTGGTCATATAACCTGAATAACCATTTGCATAAGGACAAAGTATCACCCGCTTTATACCACGAGGGGATAAAGTTTCTTCCAATGATTTTCGCAGACGCTTACCTGCAATGGTGGTAATTTCAAAAGGGAAACCGGCTAATGAAATGTCACCGATAATAAAAAGTTGAATAGGAAGAATCTTTGGTGTCCACGGTTTTTTGATGTGACCTACCTTATTGTAGAAATATTTAAAGCTTGCAATAGCCGGGTCAGCCCAACTGGGAGCAAATAGTCTGTCAATTCGATGTGTGCCAAGTATTCTTCGGGTATTACTTTCTACAAGAATGTCTTTCACTCCATGAACGCGATATTTTTTTTCAATTACTTTCTTGTATTGATCACTTCCGAATTTTGCTTTAATCTTTTCCCAGAATTTAATGAAACGTATCAGCTGCCTGACGACAAAAGCTACAGCTGGATGCATACCGGGGCCATCAATCACAGTTCCGGTAAAGAAAGCTAAACCCATAGCTGCATTACCTGTTTGAGCGTCTGTTTTCCCTCTTGCGAATTTCGGATCGCAGGTTACATCAGTAAAGTTTACGTACATCAATTCGTAATCTATACCGCCTTCAATCGGAGTTTGATTTTTTGACTCCGAAATTTCCTTTGCCTTTTCAAACTGAAGCTGACCGTTGAATTTTGCACTTTCAAAATCATCAGGAAATTTTCCTTCCCATTGCCCGCGCTGAAAAGGATAAACCGGGTGGTAGACCATACGAGGAGTTACATCACCACAAGTTCCCTGTGCAAACACACCGAGATAATTTGAGTTCCCTTTTCCGGCAAAATGTTTTTCGAGAAATTCAGACGCGTATCCTTTGTTATCGAAGCAAAGCTTATGGTTGGTGTTAGGCAAACTGGTAGTGTGCACACCGAACCAATTTATGCTGCCTAATTCAATTCCATCTTCTCCCATCACCTTCATAAGGATCATTTCTCTATCAATACCAAGATGCCGCTGCTCAAAAGTAATTTTCGGATTTACCTCGGGGTTGAGATTGTAAGCCGGAACGGAGCGATTATAGGCTACTTCTTTTTCCGGCTCCATCACTCCGGTGCTCCACATCAGCTTTGCAGGCTTCAGATTTTTTTCTGCAGCAATGATGGCTTTCACAATTCCCTCCACAATCTTTTTATAAATCTCCATTACAAAACCCGGAGTGCTGAGATTGTATAATCCATAGTAAGAATATCCACTTGGTCCGCTGTGTGTATGTTGAGCGGTCAGCATTAAATTGTCTTCATCGTAAACATATTCGGGATGGTGACGCTCCAGATTTTTGAGCACACCTTTTTTTATTGCAATAGTTATAAAAGCCAGTTCACAGTTAACGAAACAAATTTTGGTGCCATTCTTTTTATCAATGAAAATAAATGCCCGTGCTGAAAGAGGCGTTGCAATTTCTTCCATGGTGTTATAATGAATTCCATAGCCGAGCATACCTACTCCTTTTACAAAGGCAGTGATATCTCCTTTACCTGTTCCTGCTAAATACATATTGTCTGAAAGAATTAATGCATGATGAAATGAAGCGTTTAAAAATAACGCGAGCTATTTCATTTTATAAGAAAGTGGAAAATAAATTTTCAGTAGTGGCCAAGCCGCTACTGAAAATTAGTTATCAGAAGTTATATCCGACCTGAAAAGTAAAATTACGAGGCGGTTCAACCAGACCGGGACGAAGCGTATATTCGGTATTCAGAATGTTTTTGCACAGGAACATGAACGTTGCTTTTTCTTTAAAGCTATATCCTGCACGAACATCCATAACGAAATCGCCTCTGTCATGAGTGTCGCGAAAATCATTTACCTGCTTGAGAGCGCCCAATGCTTTCTTATCAATATTCTTCATGAAGCTGTTATAGAAAGCGCTTATCCCCACAGTGAACCCTTTATAGTTGGTTTGAATATCGGCTTTGGCGGAATGCTGAATGCGGTATTTGAGAATCTTCGGGTTATCAGGAATCGCGGGATCGTAATCTAAGTTTTCAGGATATAAGTAGGAGTACCCAATAAGAAAGTTGAGCGGCACTCCGAATATTTTGCCATTGGCAATGGCAGAGAATTCAACACCCAAAATTCTTGCGTTGCCGATATTCACCGCGCGGAAAGGAATACCATATAACATCACTTTTTCACCGTTGATAGAGTCTGCAGGTACATAAGCTCCAAACTCTATCATATCATGATATTGAGTGAAAAAGCCGCTCACATCGAAGTAAGCCACCCACTTGCTGATTTTTACTCCTTGTTTAATTCCAATTTCAGCGCTTATGCCGTTTTCAGGCCTAAGTGAATCATTAGGGAAAACATGAGAACTGCTGCGGATGGTGAATACGTATTTTTCAGCCAGGGAAGGTGCGCGGAAACCCTGACCAAACGAAGCGCGGATAAAAGTGCCTTCAGTAGCCTGGTAATTAAGACCCAAACGGAACAATGGTGTGATGGGAGAAAGAATATCCTTAGGATTTTTCTTGACGGCTTTATTAATTAGATTGACAAGCGGCAAACGGTTATACACGTTCTCGCCTACTAATTGTGTGAACTCAAATCTTAAGCCTCCGGCAAGAGTAAGTTTTTGGAAGAACTTCTTTTCTACCTGGATAAACGCTCCGAAATTCATCAGGTCCCGAGTGTTGAAGAACTCGAGTTTGCGAATGTCGGCTACAAGATCTCCAAAAGTTTTTCCTGAAATTGTGCTATAGTATCCATTTGCGCCCGTGATTATTACCAGGTTGATTTTTTTGAAATTGCGTAGGAAGGTATAGTCATAATAAAACTGGGTGGCATCGGTGCTGTCGCCAGTAGTGGATTGATAGCTGGTGTTATATACCCTGAACTTCAAGCTATGACGGTTCTCTTTCTTATCATAATAATTAAAGTATGGATCTATATTAAAAGTACGGGACCGCGTTATGGCGACTTCAAGAGGAATGTAGGTTTTTTTTGCAATGCCGGCCATGATAAAGAAGTCTTTCAGGCTTTCGTGAAAAAAATTGACATTAAGGCCAACGGTAAGATTGCTTCGCTTATGAGGGGTATAGCGAAATTTACCGCTTAACCGCGCCCGCTTGTAATCGTTACTTTGGCGGAATCCCTGATCTTGATTGTAGGCTCCGCCTAACACAATTCCGAAGTCACCATATTGTTTTGCGTGAACGAATTGTCCTCCACCGAACATTGGCCGCTGAATACGGTTAACTGTATCTCCGTGACGGTTAATTATTTTTTTTGTCCACCACCAGTTCCAGGTTCTCTGCCGGGGCTCATCGTAAAAGCCATAATTGATCAGCACCTTGTTTACCATCTCCGGCTTAGGGTTGATGGTTCGCATATTGAGCACTCCACTGATAGCAGATGAGCCATAAAGCGCAGAAGAAGACCCTTTAATAATCTCGACCTGTTCGAGTGCTTCTATAGGCACTGTCTCCCAGCGAATGCCTCCGTTTTCGGGACTGATAATAGGCATTTCATCAAGCAGGGCAAGCACCCTGTTTCCGGTGGCATCGCTGAAACCGCTTCCTCCGCGTATGGCAATGGTTTTACCCAGCATGTTTACTCCCGGCACTTTGTTCATTGCCTCATCCATCTTTGCGCTGTTCTGGTTGATGACATTCGCCTTTAGTACCTCCATGGAAACCACTTCTTCACTCAGCTTCTTTTCATATTTACTTCCCGTTACCACCACTATATCCATTTCCTTTACTTCTTCCGTCATTATTACATCAAGTTTTTTCTCCTTCACATCGTAAAGCGTAACGGTTAATTGTCTTTTGGAATACCCCACATAGCTGAACTCTAGAGTATGGGTGCCGGGGGCAAGATGTAATTCGTATTTTCCGTCAAGGTCGGTTTGAGTGCCGTTGGTTGTTCCTTTTGCCAATACGGATACCCCTATCATGGGACTTTTATCCTTTTCATCGGTAACCGTGCCGTAGATTTTGTTGCCATCGGTTTTGCTCTCAATGGTTTTTAAAAGCACCGTATCCTTTACTTGTTCCGCAGGGGTGGAATCTGACTGGCTAAAAACGCTCGTAAGCGCTAAGTTCAGCAAGATCAGGTGGAGCAATTTTTTCATGTGCGAATTTTTCGTGCGATGTCAAAAATAGAATTTTTGAATACTAACAGATTTGACTCGGGGTAATATTATCCACACGTAAAATGAAACTATTGGATATTGACCATGCAAGGTCAGGAGCTATTGAGTTTTCGTGAAACTTTCCACTGCTTTTTTTACGCTGCCATGTTGCAAAAGAAGTTGACGGCTTGCCGTTTCATCGAGGGCCGTTGACTGCATCACCATTTTGGTTCCGCGTTCAATCAGTTTGTCGTTGGTGAGCTGCATGTTCACCATTTTGTTGTCTTCCACTCGCCCTATTTTAATCATCACCGAAGTACTTAGCATGTTGAGTACTAATTTTTGAGCGGTACCCGCTTTCATACGGGTGCTGCCGGTTACAAATTCGGGCCCGGTAATTATTTCAATGGGGAAATCGGCATATTTTGCTACTTCGGTTTCAGGGTTGCAGGTAATGCAACCGGTTGTGATACCGTTTTCTTGACAAAGTTTCAAAGCACCAACGACATACGGAGTTTTTCCGGAAGCGGCAATGCCAAGCACTACATCTTTCGGGGAAATATCATGTTGCTGAAGGTCTTTCCATCCCTGCCCGGCATCGTCTTCGGCAAATTCCACGGCTTTGCGAATGGCGCTGTCGCCCCCGGCAATCAAACCGATAACAAGTCCCTGAGGAACTCCATAAGTAGGAGGGCATTCGCTGGCATCAACAATGCCGAGTCTTCCGCTGGTTCCCGCGCCCATATAGAACAGTCTTCCTCCGATCAGCATTTTATCGGTTATGGCATCTACCAGTTTTTCTATCTGGGGAATTGCCTGCTGAACGGCAACGGCAACTTTATGGTCTTCAAGGTTGATATTGTTGAGCAGTTCGCGGGTGCTCATCTTTTCCAAATGGTGATAGTGCGAAGAGGATTCGGTTATTTTCATAGAGATAAAAGAGAGTGACAAAGTTAATTTTATTTTTGCCGCCACAATTTTTTAAGCATGAACGGCAACGGAGAAGAACTTCCCAAATATTCATTTCGCAAACAGATATCCTCTAATCCTTATGCTCCGTTTATTTATGCCCTGGTGTTGGCTTTCGGAGTGATGCTCGGTTTTCTTGTCAACTCCATTACCAGCGGTAAGCGGACTTTACTCAATACCAAATACGATAAGATGGAGGATATTCTGAATTATATTGACGTGAAGTATGTGGATACGGTGAATCGTGCTGAGCTGATGGATAAAACGATTGACAAGATGCTTTCCAGTCTTGATCCTCACTCGGTTTATGTTCCGGCAAAAGATGTGAGTGAAATGAACGAATCGCTGGAAGGAAATTTTGAAGGCATAGGCATTGAGTTTTTTATTGTGCAGGATACTATCACCGTAGTGACAGCCATTTCGGGAGGGCCATCGGAATTAATCGGCATTAAAGCGGGTGACCGTATAATTAAAATAAACGACAGTCTTGTTGCAGGAACGAAAATCAAGGATGTAGAAGTGAAACAGCGCCTTCGCGGTCCGAAAGGAACCAAGGTAAAAGTTTCGGTTCTGCGGGGCACTTCGCAGAAACTCGCTGACTACGAAATTGTGCGGGATAAAATCCCTCTTATCAGCGTAGAGGCGGCTTATATGATAAACGATGCAACCGGATATATACGTGTAAATACTTTCAGTTCCACCACCCACCAGGAATTTTCGGAAAAACTGCATGAATTGAAAGAGAAGGGAATGGAAAAACTCGTTCTTGATTTGCGGTCAAATCCGGGAGGGTATCTGCAAGCCGCTACCAGTATGGCTGATGAACTGATTTCGGGGGAGAAGCTGTTGGTTTATACCAAAGGAAAATCTTTCGAGCGGCAGGATTACCGTGCGCATGTTGACGGAGCGTTTGAAAAAGGCGGGTTGTGCGTACTTATTGATCAGTATTCTGCTTCAGCCAGCGAGATCCTTTCAGGCGCTGTGCAGGATTGGGACCGCGGAACTATTATTGGAAGAACCTCATTCGGAAAAGGGTTGGTGCAGGAGCAGTATGACCTGAAAGACGGTTCCGCGCTTCGTCTGACGGTGGCGCGATATTATACTCCCTCGGGAAGGTGTATTCAGCGTTCGTATGCAAAAGGCGAAGATGCCTACAACAATGAAATGGTTGAGCGCTACAATCGCGGTGAGTTTGTGCATGAAGATTCAATTATCAGCACCGATACCACAGTATATAAAACCTCCAAGGGAAAGCGGGTATTTGGCGGAGGCGGAATTCATCCTGACATTTTTGTACCCATTGATACTTCGAATGAAGGGGAGTATTTTCTTACCGTCCGCGGTTATGTTCCCGAATTTATTTACAAGTATTCTTCTCTGCATGAAGATGTGATGGCCAGCTATAAATCACCGGAAGACTTTAAAAAGAGATTTACTGTGAGTGATGAATTGCTGTCTGAATTCTATCATTACGCGGAAGCTAAGGGATTGAAAAACGGAAAAGAAAAACAGAAGCTGATAGAGCCCAAACTCAGACTTCAACTGAAAGCTTTTCTTGCCAAACAAATATGGCGCTCGAATGGATATTACTATATTTTGAATGAAGATGATAAGGTGGTGAATACCGCCTTGCAGCAATTGAAGTAATTTTTTTTCGTCAGGGTTGAAAAATAACTAATATTAGCCTACCTTGACTATTAAATAGTAGCCGGGCTGCTATTGACACATTGCTGATTTTGGCGTATCTTAGATAGCAATAAACATTTCATTTGTTTAAAATAATTACCTCTCACGAATTCATATCCGGCAGGATTACTAAAGTGCTTTTCGCATTTTTGGTGTGTCTGTTTTTGTTTTCGAAAGAATCAAGCGCTACTCATTTCCGCTATGGGAATGTAACCTGGACCTACGAAGGAGGCAATACAGTTACTTTCCATATCACTCAAGCATGGCGAAGAAGTTTTGCATGGAATACCACCCCGGTGGTAGGCGGACTTCCTGTGTTTACCGGCAACTTCTTTTTTGGAGATTCTACACAAGCTCCCATGAATGTAAATGTGACAGCTGTCAACATTACTGAAAATTGGTTTTATGGCATTGCCAACATAACGCATACTTATTCAGGTGAGGGACCATGGACGGCTTATTTCGGAAGCTGCTGCAGAATAAGCACTTTGCAAAATAACTTTGACGGAAATTTCAGGGTAGAAACACAGGTGGATTTTCGAAATGGTAATAACAGTCCCATATCTACCCTTCAACCCATCGTAAACCTTTCTACCGGATTAAGCGCAGCCACATTTACTATTCATGCTTCTGACCCCGACAAAGATGCTCTTACATTTAGCTTATCGCTTCCTGCTGAAATGGGAGATGCAACACTCACTCAGCCACCCGGGTTAACTATTGATGCGTCAACAGGAGTAGTAACCTGGAATACCATCGGCAGGGCTGTTGATGAAATGTGGAATGCTTCTGTAAGAATAAGTGACGGCAATGGGGGCGTGGTATCTCTTGATTTCCTGATAAAGATAGTGGCGCAGTCAAATCCTCCGTATTTTAATTATGCCGTTACCCCTTATGATGGGCAGGTATTTACTATTGAGCCCGGAGTAAACCTATCTTTTCCGGTAGAAGCCTTAGATGACGATATTGGTGATACCGTTACACTTCAGGGTTTCGGTTTACCCATTGGTGCTGTTATGACACCCGCTTTGCCATTAAATGGCAATCCGGTTCAATCAGTATTCAGCTGGACCCCGACAATAGATCAGGTTCGTCCGAGAATAGTCAGCTTTATGGCTCAGGATTTAACCGGCAACCAAACTACTACCAGCGTGCTTATTAATGTTACTCAAAAGCCCCTCTTCGACAGCCCGCCAACCCCTGCGGACGGCAGCGGCTTCTGCATTCCTTCGGGAGTACTTTACATAGATACTATTCAGGCACATTCACCCGACTCTTTAAAGACGCTTCAGATTACCTCAGCAATTACTCCAATGGGAGTCGTGTTAACCCCTTCAACTCCAACACCTTCGGGTAATATATCTGCAACAATACTTAATTGGCTCCCTGCACCAAGTAATTGGGGTCCCAACCTCTTTTCTTTTAGCGCCACCGATGACGCAGGTGATAGCACTACTACTACCTTTAGTTTGGTCGTAAACACTCCAACTGTTTTCACTTCGTTGCCGCCTGTACTTACTATCTCTGAGAATCAACTCTTTGTTTACAACATAACCGCCAGCGACCCCGATGTTCCGTTTGGTGATGAATTGGAAATTCTCGGAATCGTTATTCCTTCTTGGCTTACCCTTACGGACAACGGAGATGGCACTGCGGTTTTGAGCGGAACACCCGGAGTTGCAAATGTAGGCAGCCATTCTATTCACATTGACGCAGAAGATATTTATCACCATTGCTTTGGACATGGCTCTCAGCTATTTACTATCAACGTAATACAGGTTTGCTCACTTACAACCCGTATTTCTGCTAAACCCGGTGTAGTGATCGGATATTGCGAAGGGCAGAGTGTGCAGTTATCAGCATTCGGAGGAGATAGTTTTGTGTGGAGCACTGGGGAAACTACTCAGAGAATCCGTGTAATTGCAGGGGCACCTATCACTTATTCGGTAACTGCTACCTCCGGCAATTGCTCAGCTACGGCATCATTTACAGTGATCTCTGCCAGAAATATTGCACCGCGGGCCATTTGTAAGAATACTACGGTTGCTCTGGATGCTTCAGGCAATGCAAGTATAACAGCGGCAGATGTAGATGGCGGAAGTTTTGATAATTGCAGCAGTATTACACGGTCAGTAAGTCCTTCCTCTTTTAATTGCTCAAATATCGGTGCGAATACTGTTACGCTGACTGTAACTGATGAGGGCGGACTTGCGGCCAGTTGCCAGGCCACCGTAACTGTTACAGCACAGGCCGCAATTTGCACAGCTTCAAGTTCTACTCCCCTCATTTATCTTGGTTATGGAGTTCAAAGCGCCCTACTTTCTGTAAATGCAAATGCGCCATTATCCTATCTCTGGTCGCCAGCGGCAGGATTAAGCTGTACGAATTGTGCATCGCCCATATTTACGCCAACCGCTGAAGGCATGTTTACTTTCCGGGTTGCTGTGACCAATACATCGGGCTGCGCCTCTGTTTGCAGCGTTTCCGTTTGTGTGCTCGATATACGGGTACCCGGAACAGATGGCACTAAAATTTATGTATGCCATGCTCATCCGAGTATACCGGCTAACTCAAATACCCTTGCTGTGTCTATCAATGCGGTTTCATCACATGTTCCGCTGCACTCCGGTGATTTTCTTGGCCGATGCGACCAGCATTGTGCTTCTTCGTTTAAAACGGATGAGGAACAAACAGCAGAGATGCTCACGAGTGAAAGCGATGAATTACAAGTTGTATCTTATCCTAATCCTTTTTCTGCTCAGTTTAAACTGCGGGTGGAAAGCCAAAGCAGCGCCCCGGTAGATATAAGAATGTTTGATGTGACCGGCAAACTTGTTCTGGAATCAAAGGGTCATCTCGCTAATGAAGACCTTATCCTTGGTAAAGAACTTTCAAAAGGGATCTACTTTACACAAGTGCAACAGGACGAAGCCAAACGAATGTTTCGGATGGTGAAGGTGGAATAAAAAATCCCCTTCCTAAAGAATAGAAAGGGGATAGATTTTATTTAGCATTTTGCTGTTAATCTCAACTCTTACATTTTCGTGAATTGCTTAACCGCACTCATTTTAGCATTATATAAGCGCACAAAATAATTTCCTGATTGCAGTGCATTCAACGGAATATTCATGGTTGTGTTTGTAAACTTGTAGTTACCAATTACCTGTCCCGTTACATTAGTTAACTGCACATCGAATACATCGGTTGATGCAGTTTGATTTTGTATTATGAGATTATCTGAAGCTGGATTCGGAGATATTTGAAACAGGAAATCACCTGCCGTTTCATCCAGTCCAACCGCTGTATTGGTATTTCCATCAAACACTGCAAATGGACTGAGCGAAGTGTGCCCGTCCTTTTTAAGCTGAACATTCCGTTCGTCTCGGTATTTGCCGAAGTCCTGGTGGTCATATCCCAGTTTCCCCCTGTATAGTGAGAAATGTATGCATCAGCCCGGTTAAAGCTGTTTACTTCCATGGCAGAAGACCACATCATCTCCGCTTCCATGTTCATATTAAAAACTATATCTGAATGAATATTCCAGGTTGCGTCAACCAGTGGTTGCGAAGCTGAAATATCAATACCGGTGGTTCCCTCTGCCATTACTTCAGAAATAACACCTACGCCTATCCGTCCGCTCGAAGAGCCTGTAGCCAGATGAATACTGGCCGGAGCAAAAGAAACGGATGTTCCCACTGGGAACATCACAGAGTCGGTTCCTGCGGTCACCTGCATACTCAGAGAGCCGCTGGCCGCAGTGATAACATAAGAAGAATCGCGACCGCCTGAAACAGCGCCTGAGGCTGCAATCGAAAGCTCATTGGGTCCTATATTCACTCTACCGCTTACAAAATGTAAAACTCCGTTCACGTGCAAATCGGAGCCGATGGCAACAGCGCCAAAGGGGTCTGCTATACTCACCGTAAAATCGTTGACTGTATTTCCACCCGCTGCAAAAGTCAGAACTCCTGCAAACGCAGGGCCGTTGATGGTAACATCCGAAGTGGAGGTTGAGAAAATTGTTCCGTTTCCTGTACCGGAAAGATCTCCCGAAATAGTAAGATTGTTGTTGTTAAGCACCAGCGTACCTTCTGATAAGATTAAGATACCCGAAATAGATAAAGGGCTTCCCAGCACCACACTGCTGCCTGGTGTATTGATAGTAAGTGTGCCCAGCGTCCCTGTAAAAGACAGCGGAGATGAAATTCCGCTGGTAGAATTGATGGTTACCTCTGAATTAAAGTTAACCACCAGTGAGCCCGTGCCGATAACTGTGCCACCGGAGCCAATGGTCAGTGCCATTCCGCTGATATTTAAATCGCTTTGATTGCTGAGGTTCAGTGTACCTTCCACGGTAAGGTTGGAAGACAGAACCACGTAATTTCCTGTGCCTACATTTACAGTGAGGTTACCCACCGTTTGTCCGCCTGTAATAAAAATGACCGGATTCGCTATCCCGGCACCATTGCCAAGTGAAAGATTGGCAGAAGCATTGCCGCTTAAATAACCTGGACCGCTGATAGTGCCATTTAGTATGAGCGATGTGTTACTGAAATTCAGGATGCCGCTGGTTAAAACGAGCGTATTACTTACCGTTAACCCTCCGCTGACCATTACTTGGTTAGCAGTTCCCACATTCACCACAAAGTCATGAACCGAATTGCCGCTTGCGCTAAATCGGATAGTCCCGGTAAGTCCGGCCGGATTAGTGACTACAATATCCGAAGCTATGGTAGATACAAGGGAGCCGTTGCCTGATGCCGCAATGTCACCCGCAATGATAAACCCATGTCCGTTCAGAATAAGGTCTCCGCTGGTGAGAGTTAAGATTCCGTTCAGCACCAGGTCGTCTGTCAACGACAAATCACCCGAAGATAAGTTGACCGTTATATTTTGAAGGCCTGAGCCGGTTAATTCAACACCTGCCGAAGTGACCCCATCGGTATAAACCACATTATAAGGATTCGAAAGGTTCAGGGTTCCTCCTGAGAGCCCTATCGTTCCCCCTGCTATATTAATAGTGGCGTTGTTGCCAAAATTCATAGCACTGCCGAAATAAAGATCCAAAACACCTGCCATGAGGGTTATAGTTTGGTTCACCGTAAAAGCCGCGTAGGTTTGAATACTTAAAGAGTAATTTGTAACTGAATTAGCTACTACAGTTCCGGTAAAGGCGAAGACAGAGCCGGTTTCAAAAACAAGGCTCTCCACATTAATATTTCCGGCACCTGTCACCGCTCCAAGCCCTACGCTTATTATATTACCCGAAGAAAGCGTACCCTCCACAGCTACAGCACCCGCTGGGCCGTTCACACTTAAATTATTGGCAAGGGTTACATTAATACCTGCCGGAATTACCACCTGATCGGTGGTGAGGTCAAAAGGAGGGATCGCAACTCCCCATGTACTGGCAGTGCTCCAACTTCCTGAAGCAATAGCCGTAAAAACAGCCCCGTAACTTATTCCTGTTGCCAGTATCGCAATTACGAGCAGGCTTATTTTTTTCTGAATAGCGTTAAATGTTCTCATAAAATATACTTTTTAGGTTATCAATAGACACAATATTGTGTCAGATGCAAAGGTGGGATGTGCGGTGTAGTCAGCGTTATACAATTAAACAATTAACTTACATGATTCACACGTTTAGCTGATTACCTCGGTTTTTGCTTACCTCTTAACGACAATTTACGTTCCAAGCCCTTTTTTTCGTTAATGCAGAGTAAAGTCCTTCAAAAAACAAAAAATGGCTATACTGTTTGGGGCGGGAATTTCCCAATTGGGGAAATTCCCCAATTACAACGTAAACTTACATCACGGGCAATGTAAGTTTGGTTCATTGGTTATGTAAAGTAGCTTACCTTATAGAGAATCGATACAAATAAAAGCATGGTGCTTTTTTTTATTCGCACATCCGCTTTTATTTGCAGCCAACAAGGGGGATTAGCTCATTTGGCTAGAGCGCTTGCATGGCATGCAAGAGGTAACGAGTTCGACTCTCGTATCCTCCACACAATAAAAGAGGTTCTCCTCTTGATGTGAAATATTTCAAGGTTTTTCTTTTCGTGTTCATTTCTATTCTCATCGGCTTGGGAGTAGCCGTATTTCGCATTGCCGATTTTGAGCACAGTAGCAGTTTCTTTCACAACGGCAACTGGATGGGAAGCAAAAACCTCCCACTCGGTAAAGATGATCTGCTCACGGCACAAATAAGTTGCTTTGCCTTATTTGCCCTCCCGGGCGAGGAGGCGATTTATCTCTTCGCAAAGCGTGACAAGGACAAGGAGAAGTTCCATTCAAAGAATGATTATGTCGTTACCGGAAATGTAAATACGATTCGCGCAAAATATTGGAGCATTACTGCTTACGGAAAAGACCTTTTCCTGATTCCGAATTCAGCGGATAGATATTCCTTCAACAACTCCAATATTGAATTGGATGACAGCACCGGCAATTTCTCTATCACTGTTTCTCCCGATAAACACCCCGGCAACTGGCTTCCTTCTCCCGCAGATGCGCGGTTCAGTTTAGTGCTGAGGATTTACAGAGGAGAAAAGGATTTTATTGAGCATTTGGAGGAAGCGTCACTTCCGGAAATTGAAATGATAGAAAAGTGAAAGGGAAAAGCGCGATTAAATCACTCTTACCGTTTGCTGCAATAGTTTTTGCCACACAACATTTGTTTATTGCCTTTGTTCCCAATATCATTTTCGGCATTGCAAAGCATCGCTCCGAAAAACCTTTGAATACCGTAATAGCCGCCCCGAAGACCGATGCCAGGCTTCGGAAAGTGGTTCTTCCTAATCCTGACTTTATATATAGCGCTTGTTTTTACGATGCTTCGGAGCGCGACCTCTTAATTACAGGAGAATTTCCCGACTCCATGCAATATGCCTCTCTCGCATTTTACGGAAATAATGTGCAACCCTATCGCGTTATGAATAATCAGGTAGGATTAAAACGGCAGTTTAAGTTGAGGTTGTCGTCTGTCAATCGTATCCGGAGCGAAGTTGCTACCCCTACCAAACAAGGAGCGATACTGTTGCGCGTATTGGTTACAGACTCAGCGCAAATGAACAAAGCACTTGCGCTGCAGAAGAAGTTTAAAGTTCAGGTGCTCGACCAGAATGATTAATTAATCCGAAGGCATCACCAAAGCCATGATCAGGTAGAGCAACAATCCCGAACCGAAAATGATGAAGCCGACTAAGAAGGCTATCCGTATGACAGTCGGGTCCACATCAAAATAGTTTCCGAGCCCACCGCAAACTCCGAATATCTTTTTGTCTTTCGACTTTACAAGCCGCTTTTCCATAAAATTGTTTTTTCGAATGTATAAATTAAATGGGATATGAACACAATAGGGCTAAATCTGCAAATGAAGATTTTTATATACACGTTTTACACCCTTGGTGATTCATTGTAAAAGAAATATTTTGCGCTGCTCATCTATTGATATTTATTTATGCCGATGAAAAACGAAAGAGCAGCAATCATTCTTCTCATTGCAATTATTGTCGCAACCACCCTCACTTACTCCAATCATTTTCATAATGCTTTCCACTTCGATGACGACCATGCCATCCTGAGCAATCTGTATATCCGCGACTTAAAGAATATTCCGAAATTCTTTACCGATGGAACCACGGGCAGCTCGTTGCCGTCCAATCAATCTTACCGCCCGGTTCTGACTACTACTTTGGCTATTGATTATTGGATGAGCGGTGGATTGGATAACACCTTTTACTTTCACCTCACTTCCTTTGTTTTCTTTTTGCTGCAGGGCATTCTGATGTTTGTGCTGTTCCGGAAAATTATCAGGAAGGCTTCTGATTCAGCTCCTGCCGATTGGATTGCTGCGTTTGCTGTTTCCTGGTTTATGCTTCATCCTGCATGCGCAGAAACGATCAACTACATTATTCAAAGAGGAGATTCCCTCTCTACATTTTTCGTGTTGCTTGCTTTGGTGATGTATTCTTCCAGTCAGGTATCAAGGAAATATTACCTCTATCTTATTCCTGCTTTGCTGGGATGTTTAACTAAGCCATCCGCATTGATGTTCGCTCCGTTGCTGGTAGCTTATATTATTTTGTTTGAAGATGAATTAAGTTTTCAGGATGTCGTTACTCCTTCCAAAGGCTATATCGGAAAAGTTATTAAACACTCCATTGTTCCCTTCATCGCCCTCGCAATCATTTATGTGTTATTGAAAAAGATGCAGTCGAGCACTTATCTCGAAGGCGGCTTTGCCAAATTTCAGTATTACATCACTCAGCCCTTCATCATGTTCCATCAGTTCCGCTCGTGGTTTGCACCAACGCAGTTGAGTGCCGACACCGATTGGATTGTGTTTGATAAGATAACGAATCCTTATGCGATAGGAGGGTTCATGTTCGTTGCAGCAGGTATTTATGTGATGTTTATTACATCTGTTTCAAAGATCACAAGACCAATTGCCTTTGGCATTGCGTGGTTCTTTATTGCCAACATTCCAACTACCGTGATTCCATTTTCAGAGGTAACCAACGACCACCGGATGTTTTTCCCGTTTGTGGGACTTGCTATTGCAATCACCTGGGCTTTGTATTTGGTGGTGGAGAAGTTCACTTATCTTACAGAGAAAGTCAGTTCGCTTCGTACGGCATTCTTTGTCTCTGTTTTTGTGCTGTTGGCAGGATATGCTTATGGAACTTATCAGCGCAATATAGTGTGGCACGCGGATGAAGCGCTGTGGGCAGATGTAACAGAAAAGAGTCCGAAGAACGGAAGAGGTTTAATGAATTACGGACTGGCTTTGATGGCAAAGGGAGATTATGCAGGTGCTGAGTTTTACTATACACAGGCATTAAAGTACGCGCCTAATTATTCATACCTGCACATCAATATGGCAATTCTGAAAGATGCCATTGGTAAGAGCGATGAAGCCGAAAAGTATTTTAAAAACGGAGTTCAGTTTGGTGGCGGCTCTCCGAACTCATATTTTTATTACGGCAGATATTTGTATCGAAAGGATAAGAAGGAAGAAGCGGTGGAATATTTATACAAAGGGGAGAAGCTCGCTCCTTCGGATATTAATATGCGTTACCAGTTAATGGATGCCTTATATGATTTGGCACGCTACGAGGAATTGAAAATTGTTGCACAAAGAACTCTTGATCTCTTCGGCAACGATAAAAGAGCGAACGATTATTTAGCAATTGCTGCAAAAGGAAAATCGAAATTGCAGATGCTGGAAGAAACTGCCGCCATTAATAAAACAGCTGAAGATTATCTGAACCTAAGTTTATATTACTACAATGCCGCTAAATTTGAAGAGTGTATCAAAGCCTGCGAAGAAGCCTTGAAGATTAAACCCGATTATGCTACGGCCTACAACAATATGTGCAGCGCCTATAATTCATTGGGCAAATGGGAAGAAGGAGCGAAAGCCTGTGAAGCAGCTTTGAAAATTCAACCTGATTTTCAATTAGCGAAAAACAATTTGAACTGGGCAAAACAAAATATTAAGAAATGAGCCTTTCAAAAACATTGAGCATTGTCATTCCTGTTTACAACGAAGAGAAAGCTTTACCTGCTGTCCTTCCGGAAATAATTGCTTTTGTAAATGAAAACGATTACCACCTTGTTTTGGTGAACGATGGCTCGCGCGATAACTCACTTAGACTGATGATTGATTTTTGCAATGCTGAATCGCGCTGTACGGTGATTAATCATAAAGTGAACAGGGGTTACGGTGGGGCTATCAAGAGCGGAGTGAATGCCACTCAAACTGACTATGTAATCACCATTGATGCAGACGGCCAGCATTATTTAGAAGACGTGAAAAAAGTGTTTGAGCTTCTGAAAGAACAGGATGCCGACATGGTAATAGGAAGCCGCAAAGGACAGCAGGAAGCATCTGCGGTGCGCGGTCTTGGAAAATCAATCATTCGCAAGGTGGCTAAAATTTTAATGCCGATTAATATCTACGATATCAATTCAGGAATGAAAATTTACAATACAACTCTTGCTCAAAAATATTTAAAGCTGTGTCCCGACTCAATGGCTTACAGCGATATTATTGCATTGGTGTTTATCAGCCAGCGGCATTTGGTGCTTGAAACTCCCATACGGATAAAACAACGCCATGCCGGAGAAAGCACCATTGGCGCCCGCACTGCCTTTGAAACAGTGATGGAAATTCTGAACGTGGTTATTCTTTTTAATCCGATGCGCGTGTTCCTGCCTTTCGCGGGTCTCCTTATGATCGGAGGCGCTTTGTGGGAAGGACAGTTTCTTTTTACCGGTCGCGGGGTTAGTATCGGTGCCAGTCTTCTTATCATCTCAGGCATTTTATTTTTCGCCCTTGGATTAATTACCGAGCAACTCTCTCAAATCAGGAAAAACAAAATCCTGTAATGAACTACTATCTTTTTAGTGTTGACCTGGAGGATGTGCGCGACATGATCCCCAACGGGTATCAGTACCGCGAAGGCGTAGTGAGCAACACCTTGAAATATCTCGACTGGCTCGACACCATCCATAGCAAATGCACTTTCTTTGTAGTAGGCAGAACTGCCGAGGCATTTCCCGATTTGATTCGCGAGATAATTAAGAAAGGACACGAAGTTGCCTGTCACACGTATCATCACATCCACCTCACCAAACTGAGCGAAGATGAATTCAAGCAGGATTTGGAGAAATGCCTCAGCGCATTTCAAAAGTGTGGAGTGAGCAATACCATTGGTTTTCGTGCGCCCACGTTTTCGCTGGTGAAGAGCTCGGCATGGGTGTATCCTGTTTTAAAGCAATTCGGTTTTAAATACTCCAGCTCGGTGAACCCTTCTGCCAATCCTATTTTCGGGTGGAAAGACTTTGGAGGCGAGAAAACAATAGAGGGTGTTTATGAAATACCTATGAACATCGGCCCGTTTCCTTTTAAGGTTCCCTTTGGCGGGGCGGTTTACTTCCGCTTCTTTCCCATGTTTGTATTGAAATCACTTTTTCAGCAGGCCGCCAACAATAAACAGGCAGTTCTTGGTTATTTCCATCCTTACGATGTAAATACAGAGCAGGAACATTTTATGCACCCTCACCTGAACGAAAACTTCTTTCTCAACGAGCTGATGTATGTAAACCGCTCAAAGGTTTTCGATAAGCTGAACCGGGTGGTTGACAGCGGCTTCACAGTAATACGGTATGATGAGTATTACAAAAGGAAGATGAGTTAATGCAACCCGGTCCACCCGGCTGTATAATAAAAACAGTCCTGCCAAAGCTGACAGGACTGCCTTTCATCAAACCAATTAACTAACCATTAAAGTGCAATGCAACCCACATTGGTGGTTTGACCGGCTGCAACGCTGATGTTGGAAACGGTGTGCACACTTATTAATGGCAATACCGGATCAATCTGAATGGAACAAGTTCCGCTGCTGATAGCCAGCAGCGTGAAATGACCGGTAATGTCGGTCATGGTACACACTGTTGAGCCATCAGAGCAGGTGCAGCATACAGAAGCTATCCCGATAGCAGAAGAAATGCTTCCCGAGATATTGCCCGTGCCTGAGCCGCTAACCACTGCTCCGCCACTGCCGGAAGAACTGCCTGAACCACTCCCGATAACGGTAATGGTACCGGAGGTATTTCCGGTTGCAGAGCCGCTGGTGGTTGAGCTGCCGCTGACGGAACCACCCGTGGAAGAGACAACCGCTGCGGAATCAACTGTTGCGGAAACACTTGCAGGCGGAATGCAAACCGGATTCACCACCAAACGAATGGCGGGCCTGAATTCATACGCACCCGAAGCAGTGGCTATCACCGATTGGGCTGCATCGAAGTCAATGGTCCATTCGTAATTACCCTGTGCCTCCAGAGTTGTATTGAGGTTAATGATCAAGCCTTGCGAAGAGTTGCCCGAATTTGGCATCGTATGGCAGACTCCGTTCACCACCACGCTGTTGTTCGAACCGAGGACGAGGCTTACCTGATCAATATTACCCGCGGCAATTTCTCCTTCCGCAATCACAGCGGTTTCGCCATTTACATAATCAAGTATATTGATTACGCCCAGCGATGACTGAAGCGAAACCCAGCCTGCCGTTTCGGTATGCACCATGATGCTTTGTACATCTATATTCAGTGCATCACAGGCTGCCGGAGCGTCTGTAATATTAAATTTAACCCTTGCTGCCTCATCCTTTGCCTGCTTATTGCAGCTCGTTAGCATGATTATCGGCACAGCGACCAATAACAGCCGGAACATTCTATTGTTTTTCATAAAACTGTTTTTTTAGATTAAGAAATAGTGTAATTAAAATAACCGGTGTGCGCATCACCGTATTAACCTGAACGCGCGATGATTTTATATTATTGCGTTTATCAATAACAATTTCCGGCAATGCCTGACAAAGCGCAGTTTGTATTTGCTGCGAGAAAGGGAGGCGAGGGATGTTAAGCCTGCCAATTTGTTGGAGGTAAGGCAGTTTTGGCGGATTGGCCTCTTAGACTCCTAACCCCTAAAGGGGGATTTCCGCACAAAAATGCAACCCCGGCTGTTTTTGCGTTGCCCCCTTTAGGGTAGGGTATGCGTGGCAATGTTGCCCCTCAAATTATTTTTTTTGGAAAGGTGAGGGAAGGGGGTAGATTTGGATAACACTTGGCGAAGTCAGAGACTTCGAAGCATGAGGAATCGCTATATTTGGAAATAAATCCTACTGAATGAGAATGAGATTAGACCCGCTAAATAACTTAATAGCAAATACTGATTTTTTAAGTTTTAGAGAAATAGCCTTACAATGTTTGGATTTAAAAGGGTACAAAGATCTTGCCTTAACTGACGGGTGGAATGACGGGGGTGTAGATGTAAGGTTTTGTGTTATGCCTCCCAATGTATCAAAAATCGCAATTCAAATCAGCGTTGAAAAAGAATGGAAAAAGAAACTTAAGAGAGATGCCAGAAAAATTAAAAAACAATTTGGCTTAAATAGAATGATTTTTGTCTCATCAAGGCGTTTGGACAACGTGGAATTCGAAGAGGTTAGCGAAAGCATCTGGAATGAACTCGAAGTGAGCGTTTCTAAATTAGATTGTCAAGGAATAGCGACAACTTTCTTTAATCTGAATAAAACGGAATGCATTTTAGAAATTTTGAATATTTCTACTGAACATGATAGTGTTCCTAATGCCAAATTTTTCAATCCCAAGGCTGAGGTTGCTAGTTCTTTATTCTTTTTTGGTAGGGAGTCCAATGAACTCAGAAAGGGCATTATTAATTCAACACTAATTTCCGTCCTCGCTTTAAGCAATCAATCATTAGAAAGGAATACCTTGATTGAGAGGGTCTTATCCACACTTCAGTTTCAACAAAGGCAAAATTCTGCGATTGATGGAGAAATTGATAGAATGCTTCAGTCAGGAGATTTGACCTCTTTTAGAGGTAGGATAAAATTGAACCCGCAACTGTTTACAGCATATAACACTAAAGCAGCGTTAAGAGAAAAAGATTTTTCGGATTTAAAGGCAAAAATATCCCAACACACAATATATATATCAAAAAAATCCGTACTTAGTGATGAGGATTTGAATCAAATTTTGGAAGTAGCGGGCGCCTTAATCATCGATGCCTCGCTAAATATTACCAAGCAAATGACAGCAAAAGGGTATAAGATGGAATCTCTAACTTACCCAGTCAAAAAAAAGATAATAGCATTAAATGCAATACTAGATAGAGTAAACTTTCCTTTAGGTGAAGAAAGGGAAAAGCTTTTCAAATTTATTACTCGCGAATTATCAGTATCTGAAATTGGAAAAAATTTGCTAGTTGGTGAAATCCTAACCACACTCTGCAATATGACTTCGCAACATCTTACCAATGCTTTAGGGGGGGTTACTGGGATTAACGTAATGCTTGATGCATCTGTCGCTATCCCAATATTGTGTACATTACTATATGAACCAACAGGTGATAGATTTGGTTTTGCCTCGAAGGACTTTTATGAACTGGCGCTAAGAAACTCAATAAAATTAGCTCTGCCTTTAGATTATCTACAGGAAACAGCTGCACACTTAATTTGGGCTTTTCGAAATTACAAGGGTTTAATATATGATGATCCAGATCTTTGTGCTTCAGAAAATGCCTTTGTAGCGCATTATGTGAGCCTACATAGTTATGCGGATGAGATTGATTTTGATTCTTACCTTGAGAGTTTCGGTTTTTCAAAGAAGATGCAAACCAGAGATTTGTATGATTATAAAGTATTTAATGCAACAAGAGATGAGTTAATGCCTATACTTCAACATCTATTTGAGCGTAATAATATTACTATAAGACCATTAACTCCAAATGAAAAGAGTCTTAAGAAAGCACAAATGGCAATTTCTTTTGCTATGAATGAGCTAAATATTGTTCGTTCTGATATTGTAACAAAACATGATACGCGTACTATAGCTCATCTAATTCAACAAGACAGACATGCAGATTATTGCAATATTTTATGCACATGGGATTCATTACACTTTAAAGTGAAATCAGACACTGGGGGGACGTGGGATACCTTTGATCCAGCGGTTTTCTCAGATTTGCTTTCCATTTGCGTTCAATCTGAGGATAACCGTATGCTAAGCACCCCTATTAATATATTAAAATCCTTTTCTGAATTATCAATGCGGAATGCTGCATATATCTGGGAAACAATTATTGGTTTTGAAAAAAAGGGTATTCACAATGCGCAACTAATTCAAGCTGCCAAAGAATTTAAAGAAGTTTATTTAGCCGAGCGTAATAAGGCTTTTAACCACAAGAAGATAATTGAGGAATGGAAAAAATGGAAATTATCGCGGGATGTGTGACCCCGTTCTTCCAAGCCTTCCGAAGGATGACTTGGAAGTTTAAATAAACAAAAGTCTCCGACTTTCTAAATAACCACCCCTCTTTTTCAGCCTACGAAACTCCGGTAGCTTTTGCGTTGGTGCTTAGCACAGTCAGGAGTTTCGAGATGAAAAAGAGATTATACAAGCTACTCTAAAAATCTTCCATTCAACAACACCCCTTCCAAATCAAAGCACTGTCTTTCGCAGGGGAGCCTGCCCTAAACGGGCGGAGCTATCGTTTAGGGCGATTCTTTGGTTCCTTTCTTTTAAAGAAAGGAACAAGAAAAAAAACTTACATGAGGTAAACTATTCCTTTGTGCCCTTGGTTGGTGTTATAGCATTTTGTCCGCGAAGGGTCTCCCGCCTCCGGGACCCTGCGCATTATTTAATTACTTACTAACCCGAAGTATGGCACACCACAAGAAGCCACGCCATGGACACCCTTCGGGGATTTTAATAAAATGTTATATTGCTTTCTAAAATATACGGAAATTATTGGTTAGTCATCAATCAATTTCTGCGTTCCTAATCTGTAAAACCCACTAATAAAATGAAAAGAGTAAAAAGATTCGGAGTATTTCAAACAGCGAAGGTTGCGGGGGTAATTTATTTTTTGATTTCGGCTGTTGTTCTTATTCCTATCGGGCTAATGTTCTCAATGTTTAAAATCGGCTCCATGCCATTTCCTTTCAGCGGAGGAATATTCTTCTTTGTACTTCCTTTCTTTTACAGTTTCCTCGGTTTCCTCTTTACCGCTTTGGGTTGTGCAGTTTACAACCTTGTTGTAAAATGGACAGGCGGGATAGAAGTAGAAATTGAAACCTTTTAAGTCCGCGTAGGGCCTCCCGCCTCGGGGAGCTTGCGCTTCCGTCTTCAAAACATTCATTTCCCTCACTTTCACCATCGCAGAGTCTACGCCTCGGGGGCTCTGCCTCAAATTCCTGCCTTCTCCTATATTCACACCTGATGCAGAAGCAAGATATAACCAAGGGGTACCAAAACGTTGACAATTCGCAAACAGAATTTTTGAAAAAGTTCCTCGAAGATGTGAGCAAGCTCCCCGACATTTTAGAATGCTTCGAAGCGCAACTCACCTTATTGGATATTCAACCGGGCAATCAGGTTCTCGATATCGGTTGCGGCATAGGAGTGCAGGCTATGGAAATGGCAAAGAGGGTGGGTGCCGGTGGCAAGGTAACCGGTACCGATTTAAGCGCTGCCATGATTCAAATAGCAACAGGCAGCGCTGCGGCTGGCGGGTTACCGCTTCAGTTTATAGTTGCCGATGCACTTCAACAGCCCTTTGCCGATGAATCCTTCGATCGCATAAGAACAGAAAGGGTATTGATGTATATAAAAGATACGGCTGCTGTGTTTACCGAATTTAAACGTCTGCTGAAACCGGGTGGCAAGCTGGTGGTATTTGATACCGATTGGGATGCGCTTGTCATCGCACACTCCGACAAAGCGCTGACAAGGAAAATTGTAAGGTACGTATCCGATAGCTTTCCCAATGGCCGCATAGGAGGGGAGTTGTTTCATTATTTCAGAGATTATAATTTTAAGGATATTAAAGTGCGCCCTTTCTGCTACACGGGTATAGGTCCGCATTTAAATGTAACCCGAAGAATTTGCGAAGGAATTTTGCAGACAGGAGTTTCGCAGCATGTATTTACACAAACTGAAATCAGCGATTGGTGGGAAGTGCTGGAAAGAGATTCGAAAGCCAATAAATTTTTCGCCTCTTACTCGGGTTTCATTGTAGCAGGAACAAAATAAATAAATTGACTTTACCCAGTTCTTCCAAGTCTTCCGAAGGATGACTTGGAAGTTTAAATAAACAAAAGTCTCCGACTTTCTAAATAACCACCCCTCTTTTTCAGCCTACGAAACTCCGGTAGCTTTTGCGTTGGTGCTTAGCACAGTCAGGAGTTTCGAGATGAAAAAGAGATTATACAAGCTACTCTAAAAATCTTCCATTCAACAACACCCCTTCCAAATCAAAGCACTGTCTTTCGCAGGGGAGCCTGCCCTAAACGGGCGGAGCTATCGTTTAGGGCGATTCTTTGGTTCCTTTCTTTTAAAGAAAGGAACAAGAAAAAAACTCAAATGAGGTAAACGATTCCTTTGTGCCCTTGTTGGTGTTATAGCATCGGCTCCGCGATGCCCGCCCATCCGATCAGGCGGGCGTCACCAACAAGCATAAACTATACATTCGTTGTGGGTGTTTTCCCCAACAACGGAAAAAACGCTTCTAAGAAATCAGGACTAGAAACAAACGTATCCTGCATTTTCCCGATCTATCAGAGCTTGCCGGTATTTATCTTCGTTGGCATAGTATTCTTTGCACATCTTTTGAATAGGCACCCCGTGTTTTTTGCAAACCGTGCAGCGGGTGCAGGAAGATGCCAAGCCAAGAATGATTATGCTAAAGAGCAACAGAATGGTTCTCATAAATTTCGATTATATTTTCGGATTGGGCAACTTTTGTGCCACTTGCCGCTCCTCCGGGTAACTGCTCTTTAATTCCGCAGGATATCCCGCCTCGGGGACCCTGCGCTTTTATCTATTAACCCCCGCAAGGGTCTCCGCCTCGGAACTCTGCGAATAGTAAATCACCTCTTTCTTAATCCTTCTCAGCCAGCGAAGTGCCTGTCCACACGAGCCAGAGCGATACATTTATGATAAGCGCAGTATAAGGAAACCAGAACGACAGTATAAAAGTGGCTGTGTAAATAGAGAATCCAAAATATTTGACACGGTCAAATCGGTGAGCCACTAACTTTTCACCCTCATGAGTTAAGAGGTTTACTGGGTTCCGTACCGTATGAAATAAAAGTATCCAGGCAATATTGGCAATCACACTATAGCCGCAAAAGAAGGAAATGGCGCTGCTATGCGACTCAGCCGTAATATATTCGGCAAGCAAAGCGGTTGGAAAAGGAATAAACGAAACAGTCAGCAATAAAAAACCATTGGCATAAATAAAAGCATTTGACTTTTTCTGTATATGGTTAAACAGCAGGTGATGATTCACCCATGTGACGAGTATGGTTCCGAAGCTAAAAACAAAACTGAAGTAGGAAGGCCACAAACGCCATAACTCGTTCCAAAGCACAGCAGGTGTTTCGGCATGTTGCGGAACTTTAATTTCCAATATCAGCAAGGTAATGGCAATGGCAAATACCCCATCGCTGAAAGCTTCAATGCGCGCGGTTTCTTTTGTCTCTGTCATAATTTTTTTTACAAAGAAAAGAATGAAAGCTATCAGGACAATAAGCAAGGTAATGACACCCCTCTTTAGTCCGCGCTGGGTCTCCCGCCTCGGGGACCCTGCGCTTTATTTCCTAAATCTCCGGTATTCCATCGTCACAACCTGTCCCGAACTTGCTTCGCGATCGTCTAATTGCCTAATTCCTAAATTCAGCCTCTTTTAACTACATTTTCACACAATTCCCCTCCCTTCCCGCCCCGATGAAAACACGGACCGTCCCACGAAACGCAAAGACCGTGTCGCGAAACGCAGAGACCGCATCGCGAAACGCAAAGACCGTGTCGCGAAACGCAAAGACCGAGTCGCGAAACGCAGAGACCGCATCGCGAAACACAAAGACCGTGTCGCGAAACGCA
>JADMIO010841956.1_pt1 | contig 59571 bp, 53 predicted proteins | sample 8958161 | NCBI WGS metagenome assembly JADMIO01 (sample SAMN16585339, study PRJNA669376) | soil metagenome | isolation source: Crop rotation soil | place: USA: Cullars Rotation, Alabama | collected 2011 | reverse complement strand
CTTTCCCCGCCATCGGCGCGAACGACGCCACGCGTGCCTTGCGCGCCGCGCATGCGGCGTTCTGGCTGTCGCCGCAGACGTTGTCGGTGGGCGTGATCGGGCCCGGCCAGGTCGGCACCGCGCTGCTCGTGCAGATGTCCGCCGCGTTGCCGCAGCTTCGGCAGCGATCCGGCCTCGACCTGCGTCTTCGCGCCATCGCCAACAGCCGCGCGATGGTGCTGGACGAACGCGGCGTCGAGCCCGCCGATGCCGCCGCGCGGCTCGAAGGCGGCGCCGCGCAGCCGGTGGACCTGGAGCGCTTCGCCGACCACGTCCGCGGCGAACACCTGCCGCACGCGCTGATCGTCGACTGCAGCGCGAGCCCGCGCGTGGCCGCGCAATACCCGCGCTGGCTCGCGCGCGGCATCCACGTGGTCACGCCGAACAAGCAGGCCGGCAGCGGCGCGTGGGATCATTACGCCGCCATCCAGGACGCGAGCCGTCGCGGCGGCGGACGTTTCCGTTACGAAGCGACCGTCGGCGCCGGCCTGCCCGTGATGCTCACGCTGCGCAACCTGCTCGACACGGGCGACGAGCTGCACGGCATCGACGGCATGCTCTCGGGCACACTGGCCTGGCTGTTCAACCGGTTCGACGGGACGGTGCCGTTCTCGCAACTCGTGCGCGAGGCGCAGGCGCTCGGCTACACCGAACCGGACCCGCGCGACGACCTGTCCGGCCTGGATGTCGCGCGAAAACTCGTGATCCTGGCGCGCGAGGCCGGTCGTGCGCTGTCGCTGGAGGATGTGGACGTGGAGAACCTGGTGCCGCCGGCACTGCGCGAAGTCGGCTGCGAGGAATTCCTCGCGCGTCTTGCCGAAATGGACGAGCCGATGCTCGCACGCCAGCGCGATGCCGCGCGCGAAGGCCGCTCGCTGCGGCATCTTGCGCAGCTCGATCGCAGCGGCGTCGCGCGCGTCGGCGTGGTCGCGCTGCCGGCCGAACACGCCTGCTGCCACACGCGACTGACCGACAACATCGTCCAGTTCCGCACGCGTCGCTACTCGGAGAATCCGCTTGTCGTGCAGGGCCCGGGCGCGGGCCCGGACGTCACCGCCGCGGGCGTGTTCGGCGACGTGCTCGCCATCGCGCAGTCGCTCGGCGTGTCGTCGACGTGGTCGTTGCCGCCGGTCGAAGCGCGCGTCGAGGTCAACGCATGAGCGGCGACATCGACGCACAACGCAACGCAACCCGGCCCCGCATCGCGCGCGCCTTCGCGCCGGGCAGCGTCGGGAACATCGGCGTGGGATTCGATCTGCTCGGCCACTCCATCGACGGCGTGCGCGATGTCGCCATCGTGCGGCGCATCGAAGAACCGGTCGTGCGCATCGCGGCCATTCGTGGCGAGGTCGAAGGCGCCGACACGCTGCCGCTACAGGCAGAACGCAACACCGCCGGACAGGCGCTGATCGCGTTGTGCGACAAGCTTGGCCTTGCGCACGGCTTCGAACTCGAACTGGAGAAGGGCATTCCGCTCGGCTCAGGACTGGGCGGTTCGGCCGCCTCGTGCGTCGCGGCGCTGGTCGCGGCGAACGCCGTGCTCGATGCCCCGCTCGCTCGCGAGGCGCTGTACGACTTCGCGCTCGACGGCGAATCGGTGTCCAGCGGTAGCCGCCACGGCGACAACGTGGCGCCGATGCTGCTCGGCGGCGTGGTGATGGCCACCGCGACGCGCATGATCCCGCTCGACGTTCCAACGTGGCTGCATGCGGTGGTCGTGCATCCCGACCAGGTGCTGGAGACGCGACGCGCGCGCGCCGTGCTCGCCGATCCGTATCCGCTGCACGTTGTGGTCGAACAGAGCGCGCATCTGGCGCTGTTCCTCACCGGCCTGCAGCGCGGCGATGCGACGCTGTTGCGCGAAGGGCTGCGCGACCTGCTGGTCGAGCCGCGCCGCGCGCCGCTGATTCCCGGCTTCGCCGAAGCGAAGGCTACGGCGCTCGACCACGACGCACTCGGCGCGAGCATTTCCGGTGCGGGACCGAGCACGTTCGCGTGGTTCGCCTCGCGCGCGCAGGCCGACGCCGCCGCGCCTGCGATGCAGGCCGCGTTCGCCGAAGCGGGCTACGGTTCGCGCGCGTACGTCACGCCGGTCGCGGGCCCGCGCGCGGACGTGATCTCGGCCGGAGCGTACGCATGAAGTTCGTCAGCACGCGCGGCAACACGCCGCCAACGCAGATCGACGCCGCACTCGTCGCGGGCCTCGCGCCGGACGGCGGACTGTACGTTCCCGAATGCATTCCGACGGTCGATATCGAGCCCGGCGACACGCTCGCGCAGACGGCACAGGCGGTGCTCTCGCCGTACTTCGTCGAGTCGTCATTGTGCGATGCGTTGCCCGCGATCTGCGCGCACGCGTATTCGTTCGATGCGCCGCTGCGTGCGATGAGCGGCAACGGCGATCACCTGCTCGAACTCTTCCACGGACCGACCGCCGCCTTCAAGGATTACGCGGCGCGCTTCCTCGCCGAAGCCTTGTCGCGCCTGCGGCCACCGGATGCGGCGCCAACGACGATAGTCGTCGCGACCTCCGGCGACACCGGCGCGGCCGTCGCCTCGGCGTTCCATCGGCGCGATGGCTTCAATGTCGTCATCCTGTATCCCAAAGGCCGCGTGTCGCCACGCCAGGCACACGGGCTGGAATGCTGGGGCGACAACGTGCGCACGTTCCGCGTGCAGGGCACGTTCGACGATTGCCAGCGCATGGCGAAGCAGGCGTTGTCGGACGAAGCGCTGCGACGCGAGGTGTCGCTCAGCTCGGCCAACAGCATCAGTCTGGGGCGCCTGTTGCCGCAGGTGGCGTACTACGCGCACGCCGCGCTGCATTTCGCACGACGGCAAGGGGAAGCGCTCAACCTCATCGTGCCCACCGGCAACCTCGGCAACGCGTGCGCCGCGTTCGTCGCGCGGCGAATGGGGCTTCCGATCGGCGACCTGGTGCTCGCCTGCAACGCGAACGACGTGCTGCCTCGTTACTTCGCCGGCGATCCGTACGAGCCACGCGCGACGAAGGCGACGCTCGCCAACGCGATGGACGTCGGTGCGCCGAGCAACTTCGAGCGTCTTCGCCATTGGCATGCCGGCGACGACGAACTCCGCGGCTCGCTTCGCGCATTCACCGTCGACGATGCGACGATCACCGACGTCGTGCGCGAGGCGCCTCGACGCCATGGCGTCGTCGCCGATCCGCATACCGCTGCGGGCCTGCACGTGCTGGAAACGTTCCGATCGCAAGGCGACTCGCGACCGTGGGCGGTGGTTGCCACCGCGCATCCGGCGAAGTTCGACACCATCGTCGAACCTCTGGTCGGGCACGAAGTCCCGGTGCCGCCATCGCTCGCGCAGTGCCTCGCGCGGCCGGCATCGGCGCAGCGATTGCCCGCCGATTACGCCGCGCTGCGAGATGCGCTGCGTACCGGTGCAGTTACATCCGAAACCATCGGAGGCTCGGCATGAGGCGCATGCCGCACTTCTTCGCAGTTACGAAAGAAACTGTTGACACAGCCATTCCGGCCGTGTTTCTCTCGATCCCATGACGCAGCGCAGCAACCACTTGCAGACCGCATCGGGCCGGGGCCAACGCTCCGCCGCCGCCGCGTCGCAGGCTGACGCGCGTCGCATCGCCATCGCACTTCTGATGAAGGCCGCGCCCATCGCGGCCTCGCTCATTCTTGTACTCGTACTTATTACCGGGCTTGCCAGCGCGGAGTACGGGTTTGTGTAAGTAAGAACCACACACCCAGGTCGATACCCAAGACCCCGCGCCCGAAACGGCGCGGGGTTTTTGTTTTCGCCCTGCGAAACGTCCAGCCAGGAGATCGCCGTTCGTGAGAAGCAACGCCATCAAGCAGGGCCCCGCACGCGCTCCCGCACGCGCCATGCTGCGCGCGACCGGATTGAGCGACGAGGCGATCGCCAAGCCGCTGGTCGCGGTCGTGCATACGTGGTCGGACGTCTCGCCGTGCAACTACACGCTGCGCGACCTCGCGCAGCACGTGCGCGCGGGCGTGATCGAGAACGGCGGCACGCCCATCGAATTCAACACGATTGCGGTCACCGATGGCATCGCGATGGGCTCCGACGGCATGCGCGCCTCGCTGCCCTCGCGCGAGACCATCGCCGATTCGATCGAGCTCGCGGTGAACGGCCATTGCCTCGACGCGATGGTGCTGCTCGTCGGCTGCGACAAGACGATCCCGGCGGCGGCGATGGCGGCGGCGCGACTCGATATCCCGACCGTGATCCTGTACGGCGGCACGATCCTGCCCGGCCATTGCCGCAAGGACGCGAGCGACAAGCCCCTGACGGTGCAGGACGTGTTCGAGGCCGTCGGCGCGCATTCGGCCGGCCGCATCGACGATGCCGAACTGCATCGCATCGAGTCGCACGCCTGCCCCGGCGCGGGCGCGTGCGGTGGGCAATTCACCGCGAACACGATGGCGATGGTGCTGACTTTCCTCGGCCTGTCGCCGCTGCAACTCAACGATATTCCCGCCGTGCATGCCGACAAGCCCGCCGCCGCGCGGGCTTGCGGCGCGCTGGCGATGCAGCGTTTGCGCAACGGTGGTCCGGGACCGCGCGAGATCCTCTCTCCCGCAGCGCTGCGCAACGCTGCGTGCGCGGTCTCGGCCACCGCGGGTTCGACGAACGCCGCACTGCACCTGCTGGCGATCGCGCACGAAGCCGGCGTCGCGTTCGACCTGGAGGAATTCGAAGCCGCCGCGCGCACGCCGGTGATCGCCGACCTCAAGCCCGGCGGGCGCTACACCGCCGCGGAAATGTTCGAGATGGGCGGCGCGGCGCTGGTCGCGCGCGAACTGCGTGCCGCGGGCCTGATCGAGGACATCCCGACCGTCACCGGCCGCAGCTTCTTCGCCGAACTCGATGACGTGCCCGCGCCGGGCGCGCAGGACGTGGTGCGTCCGGTGTCGGATCCGTTCAAGCCGCGCGGCGGCTATTCGATCCTCTACGGCGATCTCGCGCCGGAGGGCTGCATCCTCAAGCTCGCCGGCCACGGCATCGAACACTTTGAAGGCACCGCGCGTGTCTTCGATTCGGAAGAAGCCGCGTTCAACGCCGTGCAGGCGCGCCAGATCCACGCGGGCGATGTCGTCGTCATCCGCTTCGAAGGCCCAGCGGGCGGCCCGGGCATGCGCGAGATGCTCGCCGTGACTGCAGCCCTCGTCGGACAGGGCCTGGGCAACGACGTCGCACTGATCACCGACGGCCGCTTCAGCGGCGCGACGCAAGGCTTCATGGTCGGCCACATCTCGCCCGAAGCCGCGCGCGGCGGCCCCATCGCGAAGCTGCGCGACGGCGATCGCGTGCGCATCGACGTGAAGACGCGCCGCATCGACGTCGATGCCGACCTGCGCACGCGCCCCACCGCTCGCATCACGCCGCGCGTCGCCACGGGCGTGCTCGCGAAGTACGCCGCGCAGGTGAGTTCGGCCTCGCGCGGCGCGGTCACGGCGCCCGGCCCGCTCGATGCCGCACGTGCGAAGTCGCGCGACATCCCCGTGCAGTTCGTCGAGGAAGCGCCCGTGACGCCCGAAGAAACGAAGGAACTGTTCCTCGCCTGACCCTCCGCACCGCCCTCCATCCACTACGGACACGATCATGACCACCCAGCAAAAACCCCGCGTCGCCATCGTCGGTTACGGCAGCCAGGGCCGCGCGCATGCCTTGAACCTGCGCGATTCCGGCTTCGACGTCACCGTCGGCCTGCGTCCGGGCGGCCCGACCGAGATCAAGGCGAAGGCCGACGGCTTCACCGTGAAGTCGCCAAGCGAGGCGGTGAAGGACGCCGAACTCGTCGCCGTGCTTACGCCCGACATGGTCCAGCCGCAGCTCTACGGCGAAGTGATCGAGCCCAACATCACGCAGGGAGCGTGCCTGCTGTTTGCGCACGGTTTCAACGTGCATTACGGGCAGATCACGCCGCGCGAGGACCTGGACGTCGTGCTCGTCGCGCCGAAGGGCCCGGGTGCGCTGGTGCGTCGCGAATACGAGATCGGCCGCGGCGTCCCCTCGGTCTATGCCGTCTACCAGGACAAGAGCGGGAACGCCGAGCAGCTCGCGCTGACCTACTGCGCCGGCATCGGCGGTGCTCGCCAGAACGCGATCCGCACCACCTTCAAGGAAGAAACCGAAACCGACCTGTTCGGCGAGCAGGCCGTGCTTTGCGGCGGCGCGACCAAGCTGGTGCAGGCCGGCTGGGAAACGCTGGTCGAAGCCGGTTACCAGCCGGAAGTCGCGTACTACGAGTGCCTGCACGAGCTGAAGCTGATCGTCGACCTGTTCTACGAAGGCGGCATCACGCGCATGCATGAGTTCATCAGCGAGACCGCGCAGTACGGCGCGCTCACCCGCGGCACCTACGTGGTCGACGACAACACGCGCGCACAGATGAGGAAGATCCTCACCGAGATCCAGGACGGTACGTTCGCGCGCCAGTGGATCGCCGAATACGCCGCGGGCAACGCGAACTACAAGGCGCTGAAGGAAGGCGACCTGACGCATCCGATCGAAGCGGTCGGCAAGAAGCTTCGCGCGAACATGAAGTGGCTTTCGACCGCGCCGCAGGCCGCGCCTGCCGCGGCCGAAAAGCGCCAGGCGCAGACAGAGGCCGCGTGATGAACGGTGCCTGCTGGCTGGTGCAGGCCCTGGCGGCCGAAGGCGTCGATACGCTCTTCGGCTACCCGGGCGGCGCGATCATGCCCTTCTACGATGCGCTGCACGGATCGCAGCTCAGGCACGTGCTGGTCCGCCACGAACAGGGCGCGGCTTTCGCGGCGAACGGGTATGCGCGGGCCAGTGGGCGCGTGGGCGTATGCGTGGCGACGTCCGGTCCGGGCGCGTCGAACCTGGTCACCGGCATTGCCGACGCGATGCTCGACTCGGTGCCGATGGTGATCATCACCGGGCAGGTCGCCACGCCGCTGATGGGCACCGACGCGTTCCAGGAACTGGACGTGTTCGGCATGACGATGCCAATCGTGAAGCACAGCTTCCTGCTGCGTCGCGTCGACGAACTGCCGAATGTCGTCGCCGAGGCGTTCCGCATCGCGCGCTCGGGCCGCCCGGGCCCGGTGCTGATCGACCTGCCCAAGGACGTGCAGGTCGGCGACGCATCGCATCTTCCGCTGCACGTGCCGGCGGAAATCGACGACGTGCCCGCGCCGAAGGACGCCTCGCTGCACGCGGCGCTCGCGATGATCTCGCAGGCGAAGAAGCCCGTCGTCTACGGCGGCGGTGGCATCGCGCTGGGCGATGCGGTGCAGGCGTTCCGCACGTTCGTGGATGCGACGCAGATTCCGACCGTGCTGACGCTGAAGGGCCTGGGCGCGTTGCCGTCGAACCACGCGCTGAACCTCGGCATGCTCGGCATGCACGGCAGCCGCGCGGCGAACCTGGCCGTGCAGGAAAGCGATCTGCTGATCGTCGTCGGCGCGCGCTTCGACGATCGCGCCACCGGCAAGCTGGCGGAGTTCGCGCCGAACGCCCGCGTCGTCCACATGGACCTGGACGCGTGCGAGATCGGCAAGCTGCGTCACGCCGATGCCGCCGTGTGCGGCGACATCCGCCGCACGCTGACGGCGCTCACCCTGCCCTGCGCCGCGCACCTGCACGGCCGCAACGGCGCGGCGCGGCGCGAATGGCGCGCGACCTGCCAGCAGCGCATGCACGAATTCGCCGCGCGCTACGACGCCCCGGGCGACACCGTGTACGCACCGGCGCTGCTGAAGCGGCTGTCGGAACTGGCGCCCAACGCGATCGTCGCCTGCGACGTCGGCCAGCACCAGATGTGGGTCGCGCAGCACTGGCGCTTCGGTACGCCGCGCCAGCACCTCACCAGCGGCGCGCTCGGCGCGATGGGCTTCGGCCTGCCGGCGGCGATCGGCGCGCAACTGCAATCGCCCGATGCGCCGGTCGTGTGCGTCAGCGGCGACGGGTCCTTCCTGATGAACGTGCAGGAACTGGCGACGCTGCGCCGCTATGGCCTGCCGGTGAAGATCGTGCTGCTCGACAACCAGGCGCTAGGCATGGTGCGCCAGTGGCAGGAGCTGTTCTTCGACCGGCGCTATTCCGAGATCGACCTGTCCGACAACCCCGACTTCGGCGCGGTCGCGGCGGCGTTCGGCGTGCAGGCGCTGCACGTCGATCGCGCCGAATCCGTCGAAGCCGCCCTGCAGGCGCTGCTCGCCACCGACGGCCCGGCGCTGCTGCACGTCGCCATCGACCAGGCCGCAAACGTGTGGCCGCTGGTGCCGCCCAACCACAACAACGCGCAGATGCTCGATCCGGAGCTTGAGGCTGGCGCGTCGAACGAACCCACCCCCACCGAGGATCCCCGCCATGCGATACCAGCTTGATCTCACGCTCCGTCAGGCCGAAGGCGCGCTGTCGCGGGTACTGGGCGCGGCCGAGCGCCGCGGTTTCCGCCCGCTCGCCGTCGATGGCGAGGCGCAGGCCGACGGCGACCGCTGGTACCTGCGGCTGACCGTCGAAGGCGAACGCGACGAAGCCAACCTGCAACACCAGCTCGAGAAGCTCTACGACTGCCTCGCTGTGGAGGTGTCGCCATGTCGGTGATCGCACCCGAAGCCGTCGCCCCGCGACAACCTGCGGGCAAGCCCATCGAGCTGCGCGACGAAGCGCGCCGTCCGGGCATGCCGCTGCTGTGGTTCGACGGCGAACTGACCGCCGCCGATACGCCGCACGCGCCGCTGACCACACACGCCATGCATTACGGCACCGGCGTGTTCGAAGGCATCCGCAGCTACGCCACGCGCGATGGCGCGGCGGTCTTCCGCCTGCCCGAGCACCTGGAACGCATGCGCAAGGGCGCCGACCTGCTCGGCATCGACTTCGACGTCGATGCTGCGTTCGATGCGACGCTGCAGACGCTGCGCGCGAACGGGCATCGCGATGCGTACGTGCGCCCACTGACGTGGCTGGGCAACGGTGCGGATGGCGCGACGGTCGGACTGGACGTGCCGGGCCTGAGCCAGCATTTCATGGTGATGACGCTGCCCACCGTCGTGCACCTCAACGGCAAGCGTTCGCGCCTGACGGTGTCGCCGTGGAAGCGCAATCCGGCCTCGTCGTTGCCGCCGCTGAAGCTGTGCGGCGCGTACATCAACTCGATCCTCGCCAAGCGCGAGTCGCGCCTGCGCGGCTTCGACGAAGCGCTGTTCGTCGACGAGGACGGTTACGTCGTCGAGTGCACCGGCGCCAACGTGTTCATGGTGCGCGGCGGTGAAGTCACGGCCGTGTCGCATCGCGACGCGCTGCCCGGGATCACGCGCGACAGCGTGATCGCGCTGAGCGGCGCGCAATCGCGCGCGGTCACGCACCACGAACTGCTCGATGCCGACGAAGTCTTCGTCTGCGGCACCGCGGCGGAGATCGCGCCGATCAGCGCGCTCGACCGGCGCGAGTTCGGCGACAACCCGATCACGCGCGAGCTGCAGGCGCTGTACGGTCGCGTCGTTCGCGGCGAAGAGTCGTCGTACACGCACTGGCTGACGGCCGTCTGACATGGACGGCGACGTAGCCACCGACGTACGCGTCACCGCGGCCGACGTGCTCGCGGCACAGGCGCGGCTGCGTCGCTACCTGCCGGCGACGCCGCTGCATCATGCGGAGCGCTTCGGCTGCTGGCTGAAGCTGGAGAACCTGCAGCGCACCGGTTCGTACAAGGTGCGCGGCGCTCTCAACGCGCTGCTCGCGGCGCGCGAACGCGGCGACCATCGACCCGTGATCGCCGCCTCCGCCGGCAACCACGCGCAGGGCCTGGCGTGGGCCGCGTATCGCCTGGGCGTCAACGCGATCACCGTGATGCCACGCAACGCGCCGCAGACGAAGATCGCCGGCGTCGCGCATTGGGGCGCGACCGTGCGCCTGCATGGCGACACCTACGACGAAGCGAAAGCCTTCGCCGCGGAGCTGGCCGAGCAGAACGGCTACCGCGTGCTGTCCGCGTTCGACGACGCCGATGTCATCGCCGGCCAAGGCACCGTCGGGCTGGAACTGGCCGCGCTCGCGCCGGACGTCGTGCTCGTGCCGATCGGCGGCGGCGGGCTCGCGTCCGGAGTTGCGCTGGCGTTGAAGTCGCAGGGCGTTCGCGTGATCGGCGCGCAGGTCGAGGGCGTCGATTCGATGCTGCGCGCGTTGCGTGGCGACCGCACGCCGTGCGATCCGGTCGCGACGCTCGCCGACGGCGTGCGCGTGAAGGAACCCGGCCATCTAACGCAACGCCTGCTCGCCGAACTGCTCGACGACGTGGTCGTCGTGCGCGAGGCCGAACTGCGCGAAACGCTGGTGCGCCTTGCGCTGGAAGAACACGTCATTGCCGAAGGCGCAGGCGCGCTGGCGCTCGCCGCCGGGCGTCGCATCGCCGGCAAGCGCAAGTGCGCCGTCGTGTCGGGCGGAAATGTCGACGCGGTCGTGCTCGCGCAACTGCTGTCCGACGTGCGCCCACGCGCACCGCGCCGTCCACGCCGCCGCCATCGCGATGCGATGCCCGCACCCGCGCTGGAGCCGGCCATCGCGACGCTGAATCCCGCTTTCCCATCCAAGCCGCGCGCCGCCGTCGTCGCGCGCGACCACGAGGAGCTCACCGCATGAACGACCCCGCCACCCGAGTACGGATCTTCGACACCAGCCTGCGCGACGGCGAGCAATCGCCCGGCTGCAGCATGACCGCGCCGCAGAAGCTCCGCTTCGCGCACGCGCTCGCCGAGCTGGGTGTCGACGTGATCGAAGCGGGCTTTCCGGCGAGTTCGGAAGCCGACATGGATGCCGTCCGCGCCATCGCGCGCGAGGTGCGCGGCGCAACCGTCGCGACGCTGGCGCGCTGCCACGTCGGCGACATCGAAGCCTGCGCGCGCGCCCTCGACGGCAGCGTGCATCCGCGCATCCACGTATTCATCTCCACCAGCCCGCTGCATCGCGAACACAAGCTGGGACTGACGCGCGAGCAGGTGCTCGAACGCGCCGTCATGGCGGTCGAGCTGGCCAAACGCCACGTCGACGACGTCGAGTTCTCCGCCGAGGACGCGCTGCGCACCGAGCCGGACTTCCTCGCGCAGGTCTGCATTGCCGCGGTGCAGGCTGGCGCGCGCACGCTCAACATTCCCGACACCGTCGGTTACACCACGCCGAGCGAGATCCGCACGTTGTTCGAATACCTGCGCGCCTCCGTTGTCGAATCGGGCGTCGCCGGCGCGAACGAAGCCGTGTTCAGCGCGCACTGCCACAACGATCTCGGCCTGGCCGTGGCGAACTCGCTGGCCGCGATCGAAGGCGGCGCGAGACAGGTCGAATGCACGATCAACGGCATCGGCGAGCGCGCCGGCAACTGCGCACTGGAAGAACTGGTGATGGCGCTGCGCGTTCGCGGCGAGTACTACGGCGCGCACACGCGCATCGACACGCGACGCCTGGTTCCCACCTCGCGCCTGCTCTCGCGCATCACCGGCATGGCGGTGCAGCGGAACAAGGCCGTGGTCGGGCAGAACGCCTTCGCGCACGAGTCCGGCATCCACCAGCACGGCATGCTCAAGCATCGCGGCACGTACGAGATCATGCGACCGGAAGACGTCGGCTGGGCGCAGTCGCAGATGGTGATGGGCCGCCACAGCGGCCGCGCGGCGTTGAGCGATCGCCTGCAGGCGCTGGGCTTCACGCTGCCCGAAGCGCAGCTCAACGCGGTCTTCGCCGGCTTCAAGTCGCTGGCCGAAAAGAAGCGCGAAGTGTTCGATGCCGACCTGGAAGCGCTGGTGCTCGGCGCCGACGCACGCGCGGCTCGCGGGCACCGCCTGGCGCGTTTCCATGTCAGCACCGGCGTCGCGCAGGACAGCCTGCCGACGGCGAGCGTGCAACTCGTCGATGCCGAGGGCGCTTCGGTGAGCGAGGCTGCCGTCGGCGATGGCCCCGTGCACGCGCTGTTCGCGGCCCTCGCGCGCGCCACCGGCATCGCGCTGGAGATCGACAGCTATCAGGTCTCCAACGTCACGACCGGCGACGACGCGCAGGGCCAGGCGCAGGTGATCGCACGCGTGGACGGGCGCGAGTTCACCGGCTCGGGCACCAGCACCGACATCCTCGAAGCCAGCGCGCTCGCGTGGCTCGACATCGCCAACCGCCTGCAGCGCACGCGCGCGCAGGCCGCAGACACGCGCGCCGCGGCGATCGCCTGACCTCATTCCAGAAAGCCAAGTCAATGACGAGCCAACCGAAAACCCTGTTCGACAAACTGTGGGACGCCCACGTCGTCACGCCCGAATCCGAGGCGGCGCCGGCGATCCTCTACATCGACCTGCACCTGATCCACGAAGTCACTTCGCCGCAAGCCTTCGCCGAACTCGACGCGCGCGGCCTGCCGGTGCGCCGGCCCGAGCGCACCAAGGGCACGCTCGACCATTCCACACCGACTTTGCCGGCCACCGGGAACGGGCAGCGTCCTTACGTGAACGATGAAGCACGTGCGCAGGTCGACACGTTGCGCGCGAACTGCGCGCGCTTCGGCGTGGAGCTGTTCGATTACGACAGCCCGCAACGCGGCATCGTGCACGTGATGGGGCCGGAGCTCGGCCTCACCCAACCCGGCCAGACCATCGTCTGCGGCGACAGCCACACCGCCACGCACGGCGCGTTCGGCGCGCTCGCGTTCGGCATCGGCACCAGCGAGGTCGGCCATGTGCTCGCCACGCAATGCCTGCTGCAGCGCAAACCGAAGACGCTGGCGATCACCATCGACGGCGAACTCGCGCCGGGCGTCGGCGCGAAGGATCTGATCCTGCATGTCATCGGCGTGATCGGCGTCAACGGCGGCACGGGCCACGTCATCGAGTACCGCGGCAGCGCGATCCGCTCGCTGTCGATGGAGCAGCGCATGACGGTGTGCAACATGTCGATCGAAGCCGGCGCGCGCGCCGGGCTGATCGCGCCGGACGAAGTCACTTTCGATTACCTGCGCGGCCGTCCGCGCGCGCCGCAAGGGGAAGCGTTCGAGGCCGCGGTCGCAGCGTGGACGGAACTGCGCACCGACGAAGGCGCGACGTTCGACCGCGAGGTGCGCATCGATGCGCGCGACATCCAGCCGACCGTCACGTGGGGCACGCACCCGGGCCAGGTCGCGGCGATCAGTGCACACGTGCCCGGCAGCGGCGATGCGGACGAAACGAAGGCGCGCGACTACATGGGCTGGGATGCGAACGCCGCGATCGCCGGCCGCGCCGTCGACGTGGTGTTCGTCGGCAGCTGCACGAACTCGCGACTGTCGGACCTGCGCGAAGCGGCCAGCGTGCTGCGCGGCCGCCGCGTGCATCCGCGCGTGCGCATGCTCGTGGTGCCCGGCTCGGAGCAGGTCAAGCGCGATGCCGAGCGCGAAGGCATCGATCGCATCGTGCGTGACGCCGGCGCGGAATGGCGCGAACCCGGCTGCTCGATGTGCATCGCCATGAACGGCGACATCGTCGGCGCCGGGCAGCTGGCGGTATCCACCAGCAACCGCAATTTCGAGGGTCGCCAGGGCAAGGGCGCGCGCACCGTGCTCGCCTCGCCCGCGACGGCCGCCGCCTGCGCGGTGGCCGGCGAGATCACCGACCCGCGCCCCTACCTCACCACCGAACCCGCGCCGCACGCGGCCGCCGAGCTGGAGACCGCCTGATGCAGCCGCTGACCGAAGTCGTATCGCGCACCGTCGTGCTGCGCGAACGTAACATCGACACCGACCAGATCATTCCCGCGCGCTTCCTCACCACGACCGAACGCAAAGGCCTGGGCAAGCACGCGTTCAACGACTGGCGCAGCTTGCAGGACGGTTCGCCGAACCCCGAGTTCCCCTTCGATCGCGCCGAGAACATCGGCGCGCGCATCCTCGTCGCCGGCCGCAATTTCGGCTGCGGATCCTCGCGCGAACACGCGCCGTGGGCACTGACCGACCTCGGCCTGCGCGCGGTGATCAGCGCGGAGATCGCCGACATCTTCCGCAGCAATGCGCTGAAGAACGGCCTGCTGCCGATCGTGCTCGATGAAGCCATCGTCGACGAACTGCTCGAACAGCCCGGCGTCGAGCTGCGCATCGATGTCGCGCAACGCAGCGTGACGCTGCCCGATGGGCGCCGCGTGCAGTTCCCGCTGGATGCGTTCGCGCAGACCTGCCTGCTCGAAGGCGTCGACCAGCTCGGCTTCCTGCTGAAGCAGTCGCCGGCCATTTCGCAGTTCGAACAACAACGCCAAACCCAGGAGTTCCGCCATGCAAGCTGAGATCGTCGTTCTGCCGGGCGACGGCATCGGCCCGGAAGTCACCGCCGCCGCGGTGCAGGTGCTGCGTGCCGTCGGCCAACGTTACGGGCACGAGTTCCACTTCACGCACGAGCTCATCGGCGGCGCGGCCATCGACGCCACCGGCGAGCCGCTGCCGGCACGGACGCTCGATGCGGCCAAGCGCGCCGACGCCGTGCTGCTCGGCGCCGTGGGCGGGCCGAAGTGGTCCGATCCGGGCGCGAAGGTGCGACCGGAACAGGGCCTTCTCGCGGTCCGCAAGGCGCTCGGCCTGTACGCGAACCTGCGTCCCGTGAAGCCGCATCCGGCCGCGCTCGGGGCTTCGCCGATCAAGCCGCACCTGCTCACCGGCGTTGACCTGATCGTCGTGCGCGAACTCACCGGCGGCGTGTATTTCGGCCAGAAGCAGCGCACCGCGACGTCGGCGAGCGACCTGTGCGAATACAGCGTCGAGGAGATCGAGCGCGTCGTGCGTCGCGCGTGCACGCTCGCGCGCAGCCGGCGCGGCCACGTGACTTCCGTCGACAAGGCCAACGTGCTGGAAACCTCGCGGCTGTGGCGCGAAGTGACGACGCGCGTGGTTCGCGATGAGTTTCCGGACGTCACGCTGGAGCACCAGCTGGTCGATTCGATGGCGATGCACCTGCTCTCGCGACCGCGTGAGTACGACGTGATCGTCACCGAGAACATGTTCGGCGACATCCTCACCGACGAAGCCTCGATGCTGGCCGGATCGCTCGGGTTGCTGCCTTCGGCCTCGCTGGGCGAAGGGCGCGTGGGCCTGTACGAGCCGATCCACGGCTCCGCACCCGACATCGCCGGCCGCGGCGTCGCCAACCCGTACGCGACGGTCCTCAGTGCAGCGATGCTGCTGCGGCACTCGCTGGGCCTGGAGTCGGAAGCGCGCTGTGTCGAGAAGGCGGTCGATGGCGCGCTTGCGGCGGGCGTGTTCACGGCGGATCTGGCGCCGGCCGGCCGCGGCGTGTCCACGCAGGCGGCGATGGTCGCGGTGCTGGAGCAGCTCGAGCTGGAATGCCAGCCGGTGGTGATGCGCGACTGAGACGGCCGGCGCGATTCGGCGTTACTGGGCCGAGGTCGCATTGCCGGCTTCACGTGCTTCGGGCTAGCGTGGGCGCCCATGAGCCCACGCACCGCCCTCGTTTTCGCGTTCGCCCTCGGCCTGACCGCCTGCGGTTCCACGCCCGATGCCGGCAGTTCGGCCGCGCAGGATGTGTTTTTCCAGCGCGTCGCCGCGCTTTGCGGCCAAGCGTTCGCCGGCCGCATCGTGGCCGATCGCCCGCCCACCCCCGATAACCCGCTGGCCGGCAAGGCGCTGACCATGCACGTGCGCGAATGCAGCCGCGACACCATCCGCATCCCGTTCTTCGTCGGCAGCGATCGTTCGCGCACCTGGGTACTCACGCGCACCCCGACGGGGCTGCGCCTGAAGCACGACCATCGGCATGAGGACGGCACCGAGGCAGAACTGAGCCAGTACGGCGGCGACACCCTCGACATGGGCACGGAGGAGCGGCAGGAATTCCCGGCCGACGCCGCATCGAAGGCGCTGTTCGCGCGCGAGGACCGCGCCACGTCGGTGTCGAACGTGTGGGCGATTGAAATCGAACCGCACGAGCGCTTCACCTACGAACTCACCCGCCCCGGTCGCGAAGTGCGCATCGAGTTCGATCTCGAACACCCGATCCCGGCGCCGCCACCGCCGTGGAGCGTTGCACCGAAGCAGTAACAAAGAGGGCGCCCGGAGGCGCCCTTTTCGTTTCCTGCCACCGCGTCGCGCTTACGCCGCCTCGGGCGCTTTCACCCGGAACCACGCCGCGTACAGCGCCGGCAGGAACAGCAGCGTCAGGAACGTCGCCACCGTCAGGCCGCCCATGATCGCCACCGCCATCGGCCCGAAGAAGGCGCTGCGCGACAGCGGGATCATCGCGAGGATCGCCGCGAGCGCGGTCAGCACGATCGGGCGGAAGCGTCGCACCGTGGCCTCGACGATCGCCTGCCACGGCGCGGCGCCTTCGCCGATGTCGTGCTCGATCTGGTCCACCAGGATCACCGAGTTGCGCATGATCATGCCGGCCAGCGCGATCGTGCCCAGCATCGCGACGAAGCCGAAGGGCACGCGGAACACCAGCAGGAACAGCGTCACGCCGATCAGGCCCAGCGGCGCGGTCAGCAGCACCATGAAACTGCGCGAGAAACTGCGCAGCTGCAGCATCAGCAGCGTGAACACGACGAACACGAACAGCGGCATGCCGGCGGCGATCGATTTCTGGCCGCGCGCGGAATCCTCCACGCTGCCGCCGATGTCGATCGAATAGCCGTACGGCAGCTTCGAACGCAGGCCGTCGAGCGTCGGCGAGATCTGCGCCGTCACCGTTGCCGGTTGCGTGCCGTCGTAGATGTCGGCGCGCACCGTCATGGTCGGTTGGCGGTCACGATGCCAGATGATGCCCTCCTCGAAACCGTAATCGAGCGTCGCGATCTGCGTGAGCGGAACGCTTGCGCCGCTTTCGGTCGGCACCATCAGGCTGCCAAGCATATCGAGGCGAAGTCGCTCCTCGGCCGGGCCGCGCAGCAGCATCTCGATCAGTTCATTGCCTTCGCGGTACGTGCTGATGTGCGAGCCCGACAACGAACTGGACAGGAACTGCGACAGCCGGGCCGAACTCACGCCCAGCGCGCGGGCACGCTCCTGGTCGACGACCAGGCGCACGACCTTGTTCGGCTCGTCCCAGTCCAGGTTGACGTTCACCACGTGCGGGTTCTCGCGGATCTTCTCGCGCACCTGGTAGGCGATCTTCCGCACCTGGTCGATGTGCTCGCCCGACACGCGGAACTGCACCGGGTAGCCGACCGGCGGTCCGTTTTCCAGGCGCGTCACGCGCATCTGCAGTTCGGGGAATTTCTGGAAGACGTCATCGATCAGCCACGTGCGGATTTCCTCACGCGCTTCCAGGTTCTTCGGCGTCAACACGAACTGCGCGAAGTTCGCCGCGGGCAGCTGCTGGTCGAGCGGCAGGTAGTAACGCGGCGAACCGGTGCCCACGTACGCGACGAAGTTCGCGAGATCCTTGTTCTGCTTCAGGATCTGCTCGAAGCGCTGCGCCTGCTCGGTCGTCGCGCGCAGGGAGCTGCCTTCGGCCAGTTCCATGTCGACCATCAGTTCCGGTCGCGTGGAGTCGGGGAAGAACTGCTGCGGCACGAAGCGGAACATGACGATGGACAGCACGAACGCCGCCGCCGTCACCGCGATCACCAGCCAGCGGCGACGCACGCAGAACGTCACCCAGCGGCGGAAGTTGACGTAGAACTTCGTGCCGTACGGATCGTGCGCATGGCCGTCGATGGGCGGCTTGGGCGCGATGTAGTCGTGCAGCTTCGGGAAGCGGCTGGCGATGCGCTCGCGGAGTTCGTGCCACCGGTACGCGATCGACCCGGGCTTGAGCGGTTTTGCCGCGTGGCCGTAGTCCGGCAGCAGCTTGTCGCCGAGGTACGGAATGAACGCAACCGCGGCGATCCACGACACCAGCAGCGCGATGGTCACTACTTCGAACAGCGAGCGCGTGTATTCGCCGGTACTCGACTTCGCGGTGGCGATCGGCAGGAAGCCGGCAGCGGTGATGAGCGTGCCGGTGAGCATCGGGAACGCGGTGGAATCCCACGCGAACGCCGCGGCCTTCAGGCGACTGAAGCCCTGCTCCATCTTGATGGCCATCATCTCCACCGCGATGATCGCGTCGTCGACCAGCAGGCCGAGCGCGAGCACGAGCGCGCCGAGCGAGATCTTGTGCAGGCCGACGCCGAACAGGTCCATCACGGCGAAGGTCATCGCGAGCACGAGCGGGATCGACAGGGCGACGACGAAGCCGGTGCGCAGGCCGAGCGAGAAGAAGCTCACCAGCAGCACGATGGCGACGGCTTCGGACAGTACGCGCACGAACTCGCCGACCGATTCGGTCACCGCGGCGGGCTGGTCGGCGACCTTGCGCAGTTCCATGCCGGCCGGCAGCGTGTCCTGCAGTTGCGCGAACTGCGTTTCCAGCGTCTTGCCGAGCTTGAGGATGTCGCCGCCTTCCTTCATCGCCACGCCGATGCCGATGGCGTCCTCGCCCATGAAGCGCATGCGCGGGGCCGGCGGATCGGAGAAGCCGCGCTTCACGTCGGCGACGTCGGCAAGACGGAACGTGCGGTCGCCGACGCGGATCGGGAATTCGCGGATTTCCTCGACGGACTTGAACTTGCCGCCCACGCGCAGCGCCACGCGCGTGCTGCCGGTTTCGAAGAAGCCAGCGGGCACCATCGCGTTCTGTTCGTCCAGCGCCTGCTGCACGGCGGCTGCGGGAATGCCGAGCGTAGCGAGCTTCACGTTCGACAGCTCGACCCACACTTTCTCGTCCTGCACGCCGAACAGCTCGATCTTGCCGACGTCGGGCTGCTTCTGCAGCTGCAGCTGCACGCGCTCGGCGTAGTCCTTCAGCACCGCGTAGTCGAAACCCTTGCCGGTGAGCGCGTAGATGTTGCCGAAGGTGTCGCCGAATTCGTCGTTGAAGAACGGGCCGACGACGTCGCTGGGGAGGGTCGCCCGGATGTCGCCGACCTTCTTGCGCACCTGGTACCACAACGGTTCGATGTCCTTCGAACGCAGCGAATCGCGCGCGACGAAGATCACCTGCGATTCGCCGGCGCGCGAGTACGAGCGGATGAACTCGTACTGCCCGGTTTCCATCAGCTTCTTTTCGATGCGCTCGGTGACCTGGCGCGAGGTTTCCTCGGCGGTCGCGCCGGGCCACAGCGTGCGGATGACCATCACCTTGAAAGTGAAGGCCGGATCCTCGCTGCGACCCAGCCGCAGGTACGAGAACGTGCCGGCGATGGCCATCACCAGCATCGCGTAGATGATCAGGCTGCGATGGCGCAGCGCCCATTCGGAGAGGTTGAAGCGCATGGCGGCCTCAGCGTGCGGAGGTCGCGGATGCCGCGATGGGGCGATTTTCCCGATCGACCGGCTGCACCTTCTGCCCGTCGCGGAGCAGATGTCCGCCGGCGGCGACGATCCAGTCGTTCGCGGCGAGTTCGCCCTGCACCGGCACGCGGTCCTCGCCGAACGCGCCGGCCTGCACCGGGCGCAGCTTCACCGTGGAGGTCTTCATGTCGACGACGAACACCGACGCCTTGCCGTTCTCGCGCTGGAGCGCGGCGATCGGCACGCTCAGGCCGCCGCGGGTGTCGGTGGGAAGGTAGACGCGGGCGCTCTGGCCGAGGTCGATCGCGCCGGCCGGCGCATCGACGGTAACGCGCGCGGCGAACGTGCGCGACGCCGGATCGGCCGCGGGGGAGATTTCACGGATGCGGCCGTTCCAGCGCTGGCCGGGGCGCGACCACGCTTCGACCTGCACCGGCTGGCCGGCCTTGACCTTGCCGGCCATGGTTTCGGGCAGCGCGAAGGCGATCTCGCGCACGCCGTCGGCGGCAAGCGTGAACACCGACTGCCCGGCCGCGACGACCTGCCCCGCTTCGGCCTGGCGCGCGGCGATCACGCCGTCGCGCGTGGCGCGCAGTTGCGAATAGGCGGCCTGGTTGCTCGCGACTTCGACCTCGGCGCGGGCGGCATTCACCTGGCCCTGCGCAGCGGTGGCCGCCGCGTTCTGGGCGTCGAGGGTGGAACGGCTCACCAACTGCTCGTTCGCCAGCTTCGCGAAGCGCGCCTGGTCGGCACGCGCGCGGCCCAGTTCGGCTTCGGCGGCGGCCAGTTGCGCCTTCGCGGCGCGGGCCTGCGCTTGGAGGTCGCCCGGATCGAGCGTCGCCAGCACCTGCTCGGCGCGCACGTGGTCACCGACATCAACATTGCGCTGCACGAGCTTTCCGCCGACGCGGAACGACAGCGGGCTCTCCTCGCGGGCCCGCACGTCACCGGCGAAGGCGCTGGCGGTGTGGTCGGCCGCGACCGGGTGCGTGACCAGGACCGGGCGCGGGGCTTCCTCGACCGCGCCATCGCGCCCGCAGGCGCTCAATAGAAAGGTGGAAAAGGCGACCAGCGTCCATGCCGACAGGCGGAACGCAGCGGGGAAAGGACTGCGCATTGCGAGGGTCCCTGCAGTTAATTAATGTACTTGCGGGTACTGTATAAATATCAAACTGATTAGTCTAGTATTGCCGCATGACCGCTCCACGCCAGCTTTCCGCGCCGCAGGGCGCAACCGCCAAGCCGGCCGGCCCCGGACGTCCGAAGGACATGGGCAAGCGCGCCGCCATCCTGGAGGCGGCGAAAAGAATGTTTACTCAGCACGGCTTCGATGGCGCCAGCATGGACCAGATCGCCGCCGAGGCCGGGGTCTCCAAGCTCACCGTCTATAGCCACTTCGGCGACAAGGACGCGTTGTTCCTCGCCGCGGTGGAGTCGCACTGCGACCTGTCGCTACCGTCCTCCCTGTTCGAGCCCTCGCCCGACACGCCGTTGCGCGATCGGCTGATGGACATCGCCCACGCGTTCTATTCGATGGTGACCGCGCCGGAAGCCGTCGCCGGCCATCGCATGCTGTGCTCGCCGCAGATGTCGAATTCCGGCCTGCCCAAGTTGTTCTGGGACGCCGGCCCGATGCGCGTGCAGTCCGATTTCTCCGCGCTGCTCGAACGGCGGATCAAGGCCGGCGAGCTGGAGATCCCCGACGTCGCGCGCGCCGCAGGCCAGTTTTTCAGCCTGCTCAAGGGCGAACCGCACGCGTGCCTGGTGTTCGGTGGGCCGGGGCCGGCTGAGGACGAAATCCAGGCGCATCTGGCCTCGGCCGTGGACCTGTTCCTGCGCGCCTACCAGGTGCGCGACACCGCGGCCGGCAAGCCCGCCGCAAGCGGTCGGTCGCGTCGATGACATCCGTCTTGGTTACTTCTGGCACTCAGTCTGACTTGGGGCCGCGGCCATCCTGTGCGCCGCGCCCGCAAAGGCCGGCAGCGGTATTCCCGGTACAATTCGCGGTCTTCCGCGCACGAGTCAGCCCCCGATGAACCCCATGGATTACAACAAGGCACGCGAATTGATGGTCGAGCAGCAGGTGCGTCCCTGGGACGTGCTGGATGGCCGCGTGCTCGATGTGATGGCGACGCTGCCGCGCGAAGCCTTCCTGCCCGTGGCGCATCGCAACCTTGCCTACGCCGACCTCGCGCTGCCGCTGGCCCATGGCGAATTCACGATGAAGCCGGTCCTGCAGGGCCGCGCCCTGCAGGCGCTCGCCCTGGATCCGGCCGACGACGTGCTCGTGATCGGCGCCGGCACCGGTTACCTGGCCGGTTGCGCCGGCCGCCTCGCCCGCGACGTCCTCGCGCTGGAGCGCCACGCGGACCTGGCGCAGGCCGCCTCGGCGGCGCTGTCGGAGCAGTCGGTCGACAACGTGCAGGTCGTGGTTGGCGACGCGTTCGCCTGGACCACCGAGCGCCGCTTCACCGCGATCCTCGTCGCCGGCGCCGTGGACACGATCCCGCAGCGTTTCATCGACTGGCTGGAGCCGAACGGCCGCATGTTCGTCGTGCGCGGTCGCTCGCCGGTGATGGAAGCGGTGCTGGTGCGCAACGATGTCAACGCGCCGCGCATCCAATCGTTGTTCGAAACCGATCTTCCCTATCTCGCCGGTGCGGCCCCCGCCCCGGTATTCAAGTTCTGAAGCAGTACCCCCACACGCCTGCAGACCGCGGGCGGCTCAACAAAACGCAACACGGACAAGGACCTCGCATGATCCGCCGCCCGCTCGTCATCGCCCTCGCCGCAGCCGTGAGCCTGTCGGCCCTGTTGCCGGCCACGGCCTCCGCCGAAGACCTCCTGCAGACCTACGAGCTGGCACGCACGGCCGACCCGCAACTCGCGGCCGCCGAGTCCAACCGCCTCGCCATCCGCGAAGGCCAGGTGCAGACGCGCGCGGCGATGCTGCCGCAGCTCGACGGTTCCGCCTCGATTACCAAGGGCCGTAGCTACCAGCGCGGCAACGGCTCGATCAATCCCGACGGCACCATCAACACCGGCGACAGCGATAGCGAGAGCACCACCCGCAGCAGCGGCGTAAACCTCAGCCAGATGGTCTACGACCGCGGCAACTTCACCCGCCACAAGAGCGCCAAGGCGCTGGCGCAGGCGGCGGATTTCCAGCTCGCCGCATCGGGCAACGACCTGATCACGCGCACCTCGGCCGCGTATTTCAACGTGCTGATCGCGCTGGAATCGCTGGCCGCCGCCGAAGCCGCCGAGACGGCGTTGAAGAAGCAGTTCGACTACGCCTCCAAGCGCCTGGAAGTCGGCCTGGCGCCGATCACGGACGTGCATGAAGCGCGCGCCCAGTACGACAGCGCGCGCGCCAACACGATCCTGGCCCGCAACGCGGTCGAGGATTCGTACCAGGCGCTGGCGGAAATCACCGGCCAGCAGGTGCGCAACATCAAGGGCCTGCCGAAGGACTACCAGCCGTCGCTGACCGAATCGCGCGACGCCGACGGCTGGGTGAGCACGGCCATCGAGAACAATCCGGCGCTGCGCGCGAAGGAACTGCAGGTCTCCTCCACCGAGGCCGATGTCGAGACCGCACGCGCCGGCCACTGGCCGCGCCTGTACCTCAACGGTTCCTACAGCGACAGCGAAACCTGGGGCGATCGCACCATCCTCGACGTCACACGCGACATCGACGGCCGCAGCTTCGGTCCGTCGGTCGGCCTGACGCTGTCGGTGCCGATCTTCTCCGGCGGCGCCACGCAGTCGGGCGTGCGCCAGGCGCTGGCACGTCGCGACGTCGCGGCCGACGAGCTGGAACAGCAGAAGCGCCTGCTCGTTCGCAACACGCGCAACGCCTACCAAACGCTGGTCGCGAGCATCAGCGAAGTCGAGGCACGCCGTCTCGCGCTGGTCTCGGCGCAGGCCGCGTACGACGCCTCGCAGGTCGGCCTGGAAGTCGGCACGCGCACCGTGCTGGACGTCCTGCAAAACCAGAACAACCTGTTCACCGCGCAGCTCGAGTTCGCCCGCGCGCGTTACAACCACCTGCAGAGCCGCCTGCTGCTGGAACAGGCCGCCGGCACGCTCGACATCGCCGACGTGCAGGACGTGAACCGCCTGCTCACCGTGGACACTGCTTCGCAGCTGCCGGCGGGCGACGTGCCGGGCTGATCGGCACTGATAACGCACGAATGACGAAGGCCGGACGGAAACGTCCGGCCTTCTTCTTTGGGCGATCGCCTACAGCACGCCTTCGATCGGAATGGCGAGCGCTGCTGCTTCCGCGCTGCAATCCACCGAAGGCGTCTTCCCGCTCGCCCGCAGCGACTGCACTTCCTGCGATGCCGCGGCGACATCCGCCTGGAAGATCGTGTTCGACTGCAGCTTCGCGTACGTGCCCGACGCGATCGTGCGCCCGGCCAGGATGTCGCTCTGCCAATGCGCATTGCAGACCAGCCGGCTCTCGCCGAACGAGCGACCGCGCGCGAGCAGCGCATCGGCGCGATCGGGTGCGACCTGTGTCAGCACCAGCGCCCACATCCAGCCGATCGAGGTGTGGCCGGACGGATACGAGCCGTCGTTGCGCAGCGCCGCTTCGTCCTTCGGCGCGCATGTGCCTTCCTTGTAGAACACGAACGGACGCGTGCGCTTGTAGTGATCCTTCGCCGCGTACGTGGCGAGGCCCGCATCGGTCAGCGTGCGGCGAAGCAACTGGTACAGGCGCGGCGACTGATCCTGCGAGACCGGCACGCCGAGCGCGCACGAAAACGCGTCGGCCACGTGCGGGAAGCTCAGGTCCGCGTCGGACGTCGCCTGCGTGTCGCGCGCGGTGCCGCGAAGTTTCTGCGACGCGCGACTGACCGCCTGGTCCTGCTTGAACGCCGCCGAGCCCTCCTTCGGCGGTGCGGGCAGCAGTTTCAGGCTGTCGGGCAATTCGCGACCGAGGTAGCCCGCGAGCACGCCAGGACGAATCTCGGGCACGGCATCGGCAGTCGCCGGAGACGACACTGTCGCAGCAGGCGACATGGGCGAAGCGGGCGACATAGACGAAGCGGACTCGCTCGTGCTCGCGCAGGCGGACACCAAAAGCGATGCCGCCAGGGCCAGGCCCGACATCGCGAGTGCGGGACCGTCGTGCGCGATGGGCTTTCCGGATGGCTGCTTCACGTCACTCGCTCCTTCAGGTGATGTCCGTCGCCAGATGCAACACCGGGCGTTCACGGGCCGTGAAGTCTGTCGGCGTGCGCGGTCGCGCACCATCAGAAGAATCGCGAAGTCCCGCGAATCAGCCTTGCGGCGGCAGCAGCGGCTGCAACAGGTCAAGCGTGCGGGCGAGCGCCCCGCGACCGGTTTCAACCAGCGCGCGGCCGGCGTCCGTCATGCGCTCGCGTCGTTGTGGATCGCCCAGCAGCTCGGCCAGCGCGCGTTCGACGTGCTCGGCGTCCGGGGCCACGCACAGCGCACCGGCATCTTCCAGGCGCTGGGCGATCTCGACGAAGTTGTGCAGGTGCGGGCCGGTGACGATGGCCGTACCGGTCGCCGCGGGTTCGAGCAGGTTGTGGCCGCCGATCGCCTGCAGGCTGCCGCCGACGAAGGCGACGTCGGCGCAGGCGTAGAAGCTCATCAGTTCGCCGAGCGTGTCGATCACGAACACCGCATCGTCTGCCTGCGGCCACTGCTGGCGCGAGCGCGTCGATACATTCCATCCCGCGGCACGCGCGGTATCGGCGACGGTGCGGAAGCGCTCGGGATGGCGCGGCGCCCACAGCATCAGCAGATCGGGAAACTGCGCGCGCAGCTGGCGATGGATCGCGATCACCGCCATCTCCTCGTCCTCGTGCGTGCTCGCGGCGATCCAGACCGGACGTTCGCCGCAGCGTGCACGGCACTGCGCCGCAAAACCGGCGAGGTCTTCCGGCACGGCGACATCGAACTTCAGGTTGCCCACTTCGGCGACCTGCTCCGGATTCGCGCCGAGCCGCACGAAGCGCTGGCCATCGGCATGCGACTGCGCGGCCACCGTCCGCACCGTGCGCAGCGCGCGCGCAACCAGCGGCGCAAGCACGCGATACCCGCGCAGCGAGCGCTCCGACAACCGTGCGTTGAGGATGACCACGGGGATACCCGCGTCGCGGCAGCCGAACAACAGGCTAGGCCACAGTTCCGTTTCCATGATCAGTGCGGCGTACGGGCGGTAATGCTTGAGGAAACGCCCGACCGCGCCGGGCAGGTCGTAGGGCAGATAGACGTGTTCGACCGCATCGCCCCACAGCGCCTGCACGCGCTCCGAACCCGTCGGCGTGATGGTGGTGACCAGCAGGCGCAGGTCCGGCCTCGCGCGTCGCAGCGCGTTGACCAGCGGCACGGCGGCGTTGACCTCGCCCACCGAGACCGCGTGGACCCACAACGTGCGCATCGGCGGGGCATCGCCGTAATGCGCGTAACGCTCCTGCCATCGCAGGAAATACGCGGGCTGCCGCAGGCCGCGCCAGATCAGGTGGTAGACCGTGATCGGCGCCAACAGATACAGGGCGACCGAATACAGGCCGCGCAGCAGGCGCTCGATGGGGTCTTTCGGCATCGGCATAAGGATAGCGAAGCCGGTGACGGCCGGGCGAAGATCCCGCGGTCCGCGCATAGTTCCGTCGGCACGGATAGCGCTCGCATCGCGAGCGTCTACTGCATGCAGGCAGCCGCCCCGTAGAATCTGCGGATGCCCAGGGCAGTCGAATCCCCCACCTCGCCGCCGTCTCCGCCGTTCGGCCCACGCCACTGGCCGATGTGGCTCGCGCTCGGCGTCATGTGCCTGGGCGCGCGCCTGCCGTGGTCCGTGCAGCGCGGGCTCGGTCGGATGATCGGCATGCTCGCGCTGCTGGCGGGCACATCGCGGCGCAAGGCCGCGCAGATCAATCTGGAGCTGTGCTTTCCCGAGATGTCCGCCGACCAGCGCGAGCGCCTGCTGCGCGACAGCTTCCGCGATCTGGGCATCGGGTTCTTCGAGTTCGCCCGCGCGTGGTGGGGCTCGGCTGCGCCGATGCGCCGCACCGTGCGCATCGAAGGGCTGGAACTGCTGGACGACATCCGCGCGCAGGGCCGCGGCGTGCTGATGGTGTCGGGCCATTTCATGACGCTGGAAATGTGCGGCCGCCTGATGTGCGACCACCTGCCGCTGACCGGCATGTACCGCCGCCATCGCAGTCCGGTGATGGAATGGGCGGTCAAGCGCGGGCGCCTGCGCTACGCCAGGGCGATGTTCACCAACGACGAGATCCGCCCGGCGATCCGGCACCTCAAGCAGGGCGGATTCCTGTGGTACGCGCCGGACCAGGACATGCGCGGCAAGGACACCGTCTTCGCGCCGTTCTTCGGCGTGCCGGCGGCGACGATCACCGCCACGCACCAGTTCGCGCGCCTGAGCGGCTGCGCCGTGGTGCCGTTCTTCCATCGCCGCGAAGGTGCCGATTACGTGCTGCGCGTCGGCGCGCCGCTGGAGGATTTCCCGTCGAACGATGCCGCGATCGATTCCACCCGCGTCAACGCGGCGATCGAGGCGATGGTCCGCGAAGCCCCGACGCAGTACCTGTGGATCCACCGCCGCTTCAAGCGCCGCCCGCCGGGCATGACCTCGCCCTACGGCAAGCGCTGACGGCTATTCGCGCGCGAGCAGGCTGCCGGCGTACAACGCGGCGAGCAGCAGCGTCAGCCCGCCCCAGAACGTCGAATAGAACGCCAGGTGCGTGTTGATCGGGAACACCGTCACCGCGAGCGCCCACATCGCCGGACGTGCGCGTTCGCGCGCCTGCTCGTCGGCGAAGCGCCACGCGCGCCACGCGAGTGCGAGACCGGCCAGCCACAGCAGCACGCCGAACGCGCCGGTTTCGCTGAGCACTTCCAGCACGATCTGGTGCGCATGCAGCGCCGGGCCCGTGCCCCACGCCGCCGTCTGACCAGGCGCGGGATCGCATGCGGGGAACGCCTCACGGAAGCCGCGCGCGCCGACGCCGTTGATCGGGTGCTCGCGCGCCATGCACAGCGCCGCGCTCCAGATGCGTGCGCGGCCCGACAGCGCGCTGTCCACGCCTTCGACGTCCGCGGTGACCGCATGCGTGGTGCGCATGAGGCGCTCGCGCACCTGCGGCACGGTGGCACTCAGCGTGGCGATCACGATGGCGCCCACCGCGAAGACGCCGATGAGCTTCTTCCAGCCGACCAGCCGCCAGCCTGACAACACCAGCGCGACGGCATAGGTGATCCACGACGCACGCGAACCGGCCAGCACCAGCACGATGCCGATCGCCGCGGCGGCCAGCAGCCAGCCGGCCGTGCCCATGCGACGCCCGCCGACGAACAGCAGGAACGGCGACAGGCTCGCAAGCACAGGGCCGAGTTTGAGGTTGCACGGGCCGAGCACGCCGCTGAGGCGATCGACGGCCGCCACTTCCTGCGGCGTGCACATGCCGTGGCCGCTGATGGCGTGCTTGATGCCGTCGATGCCGGAGAACAGCGGGCTCGCGCCGGTCGCCGCCTGCGCGAGAGCGTCGAGCGTCCAGATGCCGACGATGATCGCCAGTCCGCCGAAGGTGATGCGTCGGCCGCGCGGATCGGCCACCGCCGAGGCGACCAGCCACAAAAACGGCAGGTAGCGCAGGTCCACCGCCGCTTCGCGCAGCGCGCGTGCGGGGTCGATGGCGTCGATCGCCGACACCAGTTCCGGCGTCCAGTACGCGAAGAACAGCACGCTGGTGAGCGCCCATGCGGGATTGCTCAGCAGCTTCGCGCCGCCGCGGAATCGCGACAGCGCCAGGTGCACGATTGCCGCCAGCGCGCCGAGCACGAGCACGCCTTCGGCATAGCCCGGTGCGGGCCACAGCGCGACGTAGGCGAGGATCCACGCAGGCGCCCAGCGCCAGCCGCGCACGCGCGGTTCGGCCGGCGCGGTGTCAGCGGGATTCATCGACGAGCTCGGCGTAGACGGCAAGCGTGGCCTCCTGCATCGCATGCAACGAATGCGGAATCGTAGCCGGCGGCGTCGCCGGATGCGTAAGAAGTTCGTAGCCGCGGGGATGCAGGGCATCGAGATCGAATGGCGCCACCGCGCCATCAGGCTGCCACTTCGATAGCAGTTCGCCGACGCCACCGTGCGCCCAGCCGAGCACCGGGCGACCCACCGACCAGGCTTCGAGCACCGTGCGGCCAAACGCCTCCGGCTTTCGGGACAGCTGCAGCACGACGTCGCTGGCCGCATACGCACGGGCGATGGCGTCGGTCGGTTCTGTGAAGGCCACCGCGTCGGCAATGCCGAGCGTCGCCGCTTCGCCTTCCAGTTCGGCGATGTACGCCTCGCGTCCGGCCTCGCGCGCCCCGGGCAGCCAGAGTCGTGCGTCGACGCCGTCCCCGCGCACGCGCGACAGCAGGGCGAGTGCGTCGGCGTGTCCTTTCAGGCGCGTGCCGCGTCCGGGCAACAGCAGCAGCGGGCCGTCGCCGCCGAGCGCCGGATGCAGCGACGCGGCCCACGCACGCGCCTCGCGATCAGGATGCGGCGCGCGCGGAAACGTGCGCGGATCGATACCGCGCGGGATCACGCGCAGCTTCGATGCATCGACCGCGGGGTATTGGCGCAGCACGAAGTCGCGCACGGTGTCCGACACGCAGATCACGCGTTCGCCATGCGTCATCACCGCGCTGTAGCGCGACGGCGAATTGAGTCCGTGCACGGTCGTGACCCAGCGCGGGCGTTTCGACGCCGGCAGGCTGCGCAGCGCGAATTCGCCCACCCATGCGGGCAGGCGCGAACGCGCATGCACGATGTCCACGCCTTCGCGCTCGAACAGCGCGCGTAGCGCGAACACATGGCGGAAGGTCAGCGGCGACTTGCGTCCGATGTCGAGCGCGATGTGCTCGGCGCCCGATGCGAGCAGGCGCGGCACGAGCCGGCCGCCCCTGGACACGACGATCGCGCGATGGCCGGCATCGACCAGCGCCTGCGCGATCTCGAGGGTGGAACGTTCGACGCCGCCCGATTCCAGGGCCGGCAACAGCTGGACGACGGTCAGCCGGCGCATGCGCGGCTCCGCGGAAGGAATTCGCGGCACCGGCGCGGCGCGGAGGTCAGTCTTCGAGGACGAAATGCGAGCCGCAGTACGGGCACTGCACCTCGCCATTCTCGGCTTCGATGGGCAGGTACACGCGCGGATGCGAGTTCCACAGCGCCATCGAGGGCAGCGGGCAGCTCAGCGGCAGGTCGGCGCGATGCACGACATAGCGCTGCTCGGCGTTGGCCTGGGTCGGATGGGCGTTGGCTGCGGTCATGGGTCGGAACGGCTGTGGCGACGCGGGGCCGCAAGTTTACCAGCCCCGATGCGAAGGCCGGCGCGAAACGGCCCGAATCGCCGCTACTGGGGTAGGTCCAGCAGCAGGATGAGGGCCCGCCCGTCGCTGGCGCCGGTCAGGCGCAACGCGCCGGGCTCGTCGTGAACGCCCAGCGCGTCGCCGGCACGCAGCGCGATGCCGTCGTTCGCGGTCGCCTCGCCGTCCACGACCTGCACCCAGTACAGCCGCGACGGATCCATCGGGACCTCCGCCGTCTCACCGCGATCGAGCCGGACCTGCAGGACGCGCACGTCCTGCCGGATCGCAAGGCTGCCATCGGCGCCATCGCCCGAAGCGAGCAGCGTCCAGCCGCGCGCCTCGGCGGGCGCAGCGGCGCGGCGGGCGTAGGCGGGCTCATGGTTCAGGCGCGACGGCTGGATCCACAACTGCAGCAGGTGCAGCGGTTCGGAGGCCGATGCGTTGCGTTCGGCGTGCTCGGCGCCGTGGCCGGCGCTGAGCCATTGCAGCTCGCCGGTGCGAACGACGCCGTTGCCGCCGATCGCGTCCTCGTGCGCAAGTTCGCCGGACACGACGAACGCCAGCAGTTCCATGTTCGCGTGGCGCGCCGTGTCGAAGCCCGCACCGGGATCGAGCCGATCCTCGTTGAGCACGCGCAAGGGGCCGAAGCCCATCCACTGCGGCTCGTAATGGCCACCGAAGGAGAACGCGTGGCGGCTGTCGCGGCCGGAGGCGGCGGACTGGCCGCGTTCGCTGGAAGGGCGCTGGACGATCATCTGGACGCCGGAAACGACAAGGGCGGGAACCGGGACATTGTCCCCGTTCCCGCCCCCGATGTCCGCCTGCGGCTTACTTGGCGGCCGGCACGACCGCTTCGGTCGTGATGCGGATGGTGACGTTGTCGCTCACGTTCGGCGCGTACTTGTCGACGCCGAAGTCGCTGCGCTTGATCGTCGTGGTCGCATCGAAGCCCGCGGCGGCGCGCTTGGCCATCGGCTGCTCGCCGATCTTGTTGATCGTGGTGTCGAGCACGACCTGCTTGGTCACGCCCTTGATGGTCAGGTCGCCGAACACGCGCAGCTTCTTGTCGCCGGCCGCTTCGACCTTGGTGCTCTTGAAGGTGATGTTCGGGTACTTCTCGGCGTCGAAGAAATCGGCGCTGCGCAGGTGTTCGTCGAACTTCTCCACGTGCGAATCCAGGCCCGCGAGCGGGATCGTCACGTCCACCTTCGAGGTGCCGACGTTCTTCGGATCGTAGGTGATGCTGCCGTCGACCTGGCCGAAATGCGCGATCGGGTTGGAGAAGCCGAAGTGGCTCCAGCTCGCGACGACGTCGGTGTGGTTCGGGTCGATCTTGTAGGTGACCGGGGCGGCGAAGGCGGCGGTGCTGGCGGCGATGAGGGCCGCGGTGAGGGCGATGCGCTTGAACATGCGGGAAATCTCCGTGAGGTGTGCAGGGCGAGCGGGTACTGCGGCGTTACAGGATCCGCGCCGCCTCGTCGAAGGACAGGCGCGGCGAACGGGGGAACAGCTTGGCGGTGTCGCCATGGCCGAGGTTGATCAGGAAGTTGGACTTGATCTTCGTGCCGGCGAAAAAGGTTTCGTCCACGAGCGCGTTGTTGAAGCCCGACATCGGGCCGGTATCCAGTCCCAGCGCGCGCGCGGCCATGAGCACGTAGGCGCCCTGCAGGCTGCCGTTGCGCAGCGCGATGGTCGTCAGGTCCGCCTCCGGCTTGCCTTCGAACCAGCCGCGCGCATCGGTGTGCGGGAACAGGTACGGCAGCTTTTCGTAGAACGCCAGGTCGTGGGCGACGATCGCGGTGACCGGCGCGGCCATCGTCTTGGCGTGGTTGCCTTCGTCCAGCGCGGGGGCGAGCTTGGCCTTGGCTTCGGGCGACTTCACGAAGACCAGGCGCAGCGGCGACATGTTGGCGCTGGTCGGGCCCCACTTGGCCAGGTCGTAGAGTTCGCGCAGCGTTTCGTCGCTCACCTCGCCCTTGAGCTCGTTGTGCGTGCGGGCGGTGCGGAAGAGCTGGTCCAGCGCGGACGCGGGCAGCGGCGGGGTGTTCTGCGACATCGTGTGCTCCGTGATGAGCCGCGACACCGCCGCGGCCGAGGTTCGAGAGTGTAGAGTCTGGCACGTTCGCAACAGCCGACTGATCCGGAACGGATTACTCACAAACGTGCAACGAACGAGACCCGATTCCGCACCCCCACGCGGGCCCTCGACCTGGACGATCACCGACGGCCATGCCGGCAACGTGCGCCAGGCGCAGGCGCTCGCGACCGCGCTTGCCGAGCCGTTCCGCGCCTGGACGCTGGCCCCGCGCACACCATGGCGGTGGTTCGCGCCGCGGGCGTTGCCGGGTTGCTCGAATGCGTTCGGCCGCACGTTCAAGCAGGCGATGCGGACGCCGCCGTCGCTGGCGATCGGTTGCGGCCGCCAGGCCGGCCTGGCGACGCGGCTGCTGCGATCGCGTGGTGCGCGCGCGGTGCAGATACTCGATCCCCGCATCGATACGCGGCACTGGGATCTGGTCATCGCGCCCGAACACGACGGCCTTCGCGGCGACAACGTCATCTCGATGATCGGCAGCCTCAATCCGGTCGACGACCTCTGGCTCGCGGCCGGTCGCCACGCGTTCCCCGACATCGGCGCCCTGCCCGGCCCACGCACGACGCTGCTCGTCGGCGGCGCCAGCGCGCACGCGCGTTTCGACGACGCGATGTACGACGCGCTGCTGCTCAACGTCGAACGCGTCGCGCGAGACGAAGGCGGCAGCGTGCTCGCCACGACGTCGCGTCGCACGCCGACGCATGTCGCCGCCGCGTTGCGCGATCGGTTGCGCGGCGTGCCCGGCCTGATCTGGACCGACGGCGCCGATGGCCCGAACCCCTACGCCGGCCTGCTCGCGTGGGCCGACCGCATCGTCTGCACCGCCGACTCGGTCAACATGCTGTCCGAAGCCTGCGCGACATGGGCACCGGTGTTCGTCGCGGGCCACGAACGCGTCGAAGGACGACCGCGCCGGTTCGTCGAATCGCTGCTGCACACCGGCCGCGTGCGTTCGTTCGGCGATGACGCCGGACGTTTTGCGATCACGCCGCTGCGCGAAACCGCGCGCGTGGCGGGCGAAGTCCGTCAGCGACTGGCGTCCTGATCGAAGTCCAGTCCGTGCCGCTTCGCCGAGCCTGAAATCGCCGCGCGTGCGGTGGCGATCGCGTCGTTGATCGGGAGCCTTCGAGGGCGACGATCGAGCGTGCACGCAAGGCCCGCATCGACGAGCGTCGCGTGCGCCTGCGTCAACGCTCCGACTTCGTTTTCGTCGAGCCAGCCGCTTTCGCCGGTCGCCTGGATCAGCTCGCAGGTGTTGCGCGAGGACAGCCACTCCAGGTGCTGCGCCGAATGCGCGAGCACGGCGTACTGCAGCAGGAATTCGAGATCGACCAGGCCGCCTTCGCCCTGCTTCAGGTCGAACGCCGCGGCGTCGGTGCGGTCGAGTTCTGCACGCATGCGACGGCGCATCGACACGACGCTCTCACGCACGCGCTCCATGTCGCGCGTGCGTGAGAGCGTCTGGCGACGCACGTCCTCGACGTCCGCGCCCAGCGATTCATCGCCCGCGACGAAACGCGCCCGCACCAGCGCCTGGTGTTCCCACGTCCACGCACGATCGCGCTGGTAGTCGCGATAACTCGCCAGGCTGGACACGAGCAGGCCTTTGGCACCGTCGGGACGCAGGCGCACATCAACGTCGTAAAGCCGCCCGGCGCCGGTGACCGCGCCGAGCAGCGCGACGACCTTCTGCGCGACGCGCGCGAACCATCGCGTGACTTCGAGCGGACGCGCACCGTCGGAATGCGCGTGTTCGCCACCGGGCGCGTCGTAGATGAAGACCAGGTCGAGGTCGGAACCGAAGCCGAGCTCCTCGCCGCCGAGGCTGCCGTAGCCGACCACCGCGAAGCGCGCACCGGGGACACGGCCGTGCGCACTCGCGACTTCATGCTCGGCCAGTCGCAGCACGCGCATCACCACGCCGTCGGCGAGCCACGCGAGTTGGCGCGCGCCATCGACCGCGGACAGGCGGCCGTCGCGTACCGCCATCGCGATGCGGAAGCTCAATGCCTGCCGGACTTCGTTCAACACCTGGAGCACGGCTTCGGCGTCGTCGTCGGCGCCAGGCGCGGCGTCTGCGCATGCCGCATGCAGTTCGTCGCGACCGGGCAGCGGGCCGGCGACGCGTGCGTCCAGCAGCTCGTCGAGGAGCAACGGATACGACGCGAGGCGCTCGGCGAGCAGCGCGCTGTGCGAGACGACTTCGACCAGACGCGCCAGCGCGACGGGTTGTTCGTCCAGCAGCGCCAGGTACGCGCTTCGACGCAGGACGTTGTGCAGCAGCGCGAGCAGCCGGCGCAGCGCGAGCATCGGTTCGCTCGACGCGGCCGCCGCCTGCAGCAGCGACGGCATCACGCGATCGAGGCGTCCGCGCGCACTGTCCGACAGGCCACGCACGCCCGGACTGCGCGCGAAATCGCGCAGCGCGCCGTCCGCGTTGCCCGCTTCGATGAAGCCGGCATCGGCGAGCGCTTCGCTGTCGCCGCCGTCGGGCAGCGCGCGCCAGTACGTCGTCAGCGCGTCGGGCGCGTTGCGGCGACGACGCGGCGCGAGCAGCGCTTCGAATTCGGCGGCGACGCGGGCGCGCTGCACATCGAGGGCTTCACGCAACGCGGTCCAGTCGTCGAAACCCAGAGCGAAGGCGATGCGCTCCCGATCGTCCTCGCGCTCGGGCAGTGCATGCGTCTGTGCGTCGCGCAGCATCTGCAAGCTGTTTTCGAGTCGCCGCAAAAAGCGGTACGCATCGGCGAGCAGGTCGCCGGCCTCGGCGCCCATCTGCCGCGCGTCCACCAGCGCGCGCAACGACGGCAGCAGACGACGATCGCGCAGTTCGGGCTCGCGCCCGCCGTAGATCAGCTGCAGCGCCTGCACGAGGAATTCGATCTCGCGAATGCCGCCGGGCCCGCGCTTGATGTCGTCGGCCAGTTCCTTGCGCGCGACTTCGGCGGTGATGGCCGCCTTCATGCCGCGCAGGCCGTCCAGCGCGCCGAAGTCGAGGTAGCGGCGATAGACGAACGGACGCAGGCTGTCGAGGAAGCGCTCGCCCGCTGCCGCGTCGCCGGCTACGGGACGCGCCTTCTGCCAGGCATAGCGTTCCCAGTCGCGGCCTTCGCGCTGGAAATACTGCTCCATCGCGTTGAACGACCACGCCACGCGGCCGGCATTGCCGTACGGCCGCAGGCGCAGGTCGACGCGATGGCAGAAACCGTCCACCGTCGGCTCGTCTAGCAGTTTCGCCAGTTGCTGGCCGAGGCGCGCGAAGTAGTGTTCCGCGTCGAGCGGGCGCGCGCCGTCAGACTCGCCGTCGTGTTCGTAGGTGTAGACCAGATCGACGTCGGAGCTGAAATTGAGTTCGCCGCCGCCGAGCTTGCCCAGGCCGAACACCACAAGCCGCTGCGCGTTGCCGTCGCGATCGCGCAAGACGCCATGGCGCTGCGCGAACTCCGCTTCTACCGCGTCGAGGCCGATCTGCAGGCAGCGCTCGGCCAGATGCGTGCTGCCGGCAAGTGTCGCGTCGACGTCGTCCAGGCCGAGCACGTCGCGCCAGATCAACCGCGTGGAGCCGGCGACGCGATAGCGGCGCAGCAGCGCGGGCCAGTCGGCACGGTTGCCGGCATCAAGCACGGGTTGCGCAGGCGGCTCGGCGCCGTCGTCGCGCAGGAGACGCTCCAGCAGTTCCGGCTGTCGCACGAGCGTGTCGATGGCGAAGTCGCTCGCGATGGCGACACGTTCGATGCGGGCGATCGCGTGCGGATCGGAGAGGAGCTCGCCGGGCAGCACGGCGCGCAGGCGCGGAAGGACACGCGCCAGCAGCGGTTGGTATCGGTCGGGCGGCGAAGCGGATGCGGGGGAAGTCATCGCGCCGATTCTGTCACGCGCGTTCGCTTCGTCGATCTGAACTGCGCGCTATCGGAGCGCGCACGACATGCTCGCGGCAAGAGGCATGCCGACGAGGCAAATAAAAAGCCCGCCCCGGTCGAACCGGTTGCGGGCCTGCTCCCTCCCCCACGTCGGGATGCGCGCTGATCGTGAAGGAACCGTTAGGTGCAATGCACGCTGCACTGCAAAATAGAACTCAGCGGTTCAAATAGCACTTCAATCGACCTGTAACGCCAGCCCTGTTCAGGTTTGGAAACAGGGTCTTCCGGGCGCAATTACGCGCCCGCGAAGAACATCAGGTACACCAGCCGGCCGTTTTCCATGCGGTCGCCGAAGGCCCGCCCCGCGGTGTGCCACAACCATGGGCGCAGCAGCACCAAGCGGTTGAAACGCATCGGCGCGGTCATCGTCCGCTCCCATTTCGCGTCGTCGTTGGTGTCCTTCTCGATGACCTGCCGGTGCATGTGCTCGAGCGAGTCGTAGCCCATCGCACGCGCTTCCTCCTCGCTCCACGGCGCACGTTCGCTGTTGGTCGGGAGGTGTCGGAAGAATTCGGTGCCGCCGCGGCAATCCTCGGGACGACTGAGGTAGAGGATCCCGGACCAGTACGCCTGGTCGATGTGCACCTTCGCGCGGCCCTTGTCGGCGGCCAGCGTCATGCGGAACTTCGCGTGCGATTGCAGCGGCGAAACGGGCTTGACGCGTTCGCCGACGATGTTCGACACCGTGCGGTCCAGCCCATCCATCTCGATGCGTTCGAGCGAATTGCGCCCCGGAAACGCGCCCTGCTGCTCGGGATAGGTGAGTTGCAGCCCGACATCGCGCAGCGATTGCGCATCGCGCGTGCTGAGGAAGTCGTCGACGATGATCAGGGAGGTCGGCATGCGCGCGAGCTTATCGGCTCGACGCGTCGTGCGCACGACGCCCGATCGCACAAAAAAAGAACCCCGCATCGCTGCGGGGTTCTTCGTGTCGCGTGACGCGGGAAGCGGGATTTAGAAGTCCATGCCGCCCATGCCGCCCATGCCACCGCCCGGCATCGCCGGCTCTTCCTTCTTCGGCAGCTCGGCGACCATCGCTTCGGTCGTGATCATCAGGCCGGCGATCGACGCGGCGTTCTGCAGCGCGGTACGCGTGACCTTGGTCGGGTCCAGGATGCCGGCTTCGAGCATGTCGACGTACTCGCCGTTGGCGGCGTTGTAGCCGAACGCACCCTTGCCTTCGATGACCTTGTTGAGGATGACCGACGGCTCTTCACCGGCGTTGGTCACGATCTCGCGCAGCGGCGCTTCCATCGCGCGCAGGGCGATCTGGATGCCGTGGTTCTGGTCTTCGTTGGCGCCCTTCAGGCCGGCGATCGCCGCCTTGGCACGCAGCAGCGCGACGCCGCCGCCCGGCACGATGCCTTCTTCCACCGCCGCACGCGTGGCGTGCAGGGCGTCTTCGACGCGCGCCTTCTTTTCCTTCATCTCGATCTCGGTCGAAGCACCGACCTTGATCACCGCCACGCCGCCAGCCAGCTTGGCCACGCGCTCCTGCAGCTTCTCGCGGTCGTAGTCGGAGGAGGTCTCCTCGATCTGCGCCTTGATCTGCTTGATGCGGCCTTCGATGCCCGAGGCATCGCCGGCGCCGTCGATGATGGTGGTGTTCTCCTTGGAGACCTGCACCTTCTTCGCGCGGCCGAGGTCCTTGATGGTGGCCTTGTCCAGCTGCAGGCCGACTTCCTCGGAGATCACGGTGCCACCGGTCAGGATGGCCATGTCTTCCAGCATCGCCTTGCGACGGTCGCCGAAGCCCGGGGCCTTGACGGCGCAGACCTTCACGATGCCGCGGATGGTGTTGACCACCAGCGTCGCCAGCGCTTCGCCTTCGACTTCCTCGGCGATGATCAGCAGCGGCTTGCCGGCCTTCGCGACGCCTTCCAGCACCGGCAGCAGGTCGCGGACGTTGGAGATCTTCTTGTCGTGCAGCAGGATGAACGGATCGTCCAGTTCGGCCTGCATCGACTGCTGGTTGTTGATGAAGTACGGCGACAGGTAGCCGCGGTCGAACTGCATGCCCTCGACGACGTCGAGTTCGTTCTCGAGGCCCGAGCCGTCTTCGACGGTGATCACGCCTTCCTTGCCGACCTTGTCCATCGCCTGCGCGATGAGGTCGCCGATGTTGGTGTCGCTGTTGGCCGAGATCGCGCCGACCTGGGCGATTTCCTTCGACGTCGAGGACGGCTTGGAAATCTTCTTCAGCTCGCCGACGGCTTCGGCGACGGCCTTGTCGATGCCGCGCTTGAGGTCCATCGGGTTCATGCCGGCGGCGACGGCCTTCATGCCTTCGCGGATCAGCGCCTGGGCCAGCACGGTGGCGGTGGTGGTGCCGTCACCGGCGTTGTCGGACGTCTTGGAAGCGACTTCCTTCACCATCTGCGCGCCCATGTTCTCGAACTTGTCGGCAAGCTCGATTTCCTTGGCGACGGACACGCCGTCCTTGGTGATGGTCGGGGCGCCGAAGCTCTTCTCGAGCACGACGTTGCGGCCCTTCGGGCCGAGCGTTGCCTTGACGGCATTGGCGAGGATGTTGACGCCGCGCACCATCTTGACGCGCGCGTCCTCACCGAAACGGATTTCCTTGGCTGCCATGGTTCTTAACTCCGGGATTCGTGATTCGTGATTTGTGATTCGTGGAAAGCGACAACCATGAGGTTCGTGATGCGGGGGGATCGGTCAGCGCGCTGCGCTCGTCCGAATCGCCATTCCCGGATCACGAATCACGGCTTTCAGCCGAGCACGGCGAAGATGTCGTCTTCCTTCACCACCAGGTATTCGGTGCCGTCCAGCTTCACTTCGGTGCCGCTGTACTTGCCGAACAGGACCTTGTCGCCGACCTTGACCTTCGGGGCGCGCACGTTGCCGTTGTCGAACGCCTTGCCTTCGCCGACGGCGACGACTTCGCCCTTGATCGGCTTCTCGGTGGCGGAGTCCGGGATCACGATGCCGCCAGCGGACATCTTTTCTTCTTCCATGCGCTTGATGACCACGCGGTCGTAGAGCGGCTTGATATTCATGGCGACGAACACCTCTGTAAGTAGTTGAAACAGCGGAAAAAGTGTCGAAATTTTAGCAGTCGCCCGCGACGAGTGCCAAGATCGCGGGCAAACAGTACCCGGCGAACCGGGATCCGTCGGAGATGGGGCGGCAGCGGAACCTTTCAAGGCCTGCCGACATATCCGGTGCAGGCGGGAGCGACTGATTCGAACGCGGGAAGCGTGCGGCGCCGGCAAGGCCGGCCAAAAAAGAAAGAGCGCGCCCCGTGGAACGCGCTCTTTGGTATCGAAGTTGCCGTCCTGGCCCGGCGCCATCCCTGCGCACGTGCTTCGAACCTGCGCCTGACGCGGCGCACGGCAATGGTGTGCGCTCCTTCGCGTTCGGGCCAGCTCCGGACTGCTTGCGCCTGCTGACCAGCGGTATCCATCCGGCCCGAAGGTTTGCCAAAATCTGCGATCCGGATTTGCTTTCGGTGGCGCGCCGGCTACCGGCAGCGCACACCTTCGGGTGTATGTCGTTCACCCTGTGACCATAGGTAGCCGCGATGACACCCCAGCAGCGGATCCGCCTCGCCCGCCGTCACGCCGGCCTCTCGCAGGCCGCACTCGGGGCCGCCGTCGGCGTGCAGCGCAGTGCGGTCGGTCACTGGGAGGCCGCGCGCGGCAAGTTCCCCAGCGTGGCGCACCTGCGCGAGATCGCACTGGTCACCGGTGTCCAGTTCGAATGGCTGGCGACCGGCCGCGGCAGCATGGGCCTGTCGGCCGACACGGCGCTGGATTCGGTGGCGGCGGCCGACGCCGTGCTGGTCGAGGATCCGCTCGAACTGCGCCTGCTGGCCGCGTTCCGCGCGGCGCCGACGCGCGCCAGGGCGCCGCTGGTGGAAGTCGTGGAGCAGCTGGCCGAACTGCGTACCGGGCGAGCGCGCGTTACGGCGAAGACGGCGCGCGCGTAGGGCTTGGCAGGCTCAGCCGCCCGCCAAACGCCGGACCGCGGCCGCCGGGATCGCCGCGCAATCGGGGGCCGGGGCGAACGCCGCCGTCGCCGTCTCGTCGCCCTGCACGAGCTGGAGCTGCTTCGCGGTCAGCGGCGCGGCCAGCACGGCCGTCCACACGGCGCGGATCGTGCCCTGCATCGGCGGCTCGGCCTGCGGCGCGCCGGACGCGTCGACGTAGACCAGGTCGCGGCCGGACGTCGCCAGCCGCTCGCCGGACTCCAGGTCGAGCACGCCGAGGTCGGCCGGATCGCTCCAGCAGTTCATCGCGCTCTCGCAGCTGAGGTCCAGCAACAGCCGTGGCGCCGGCATCGCCTGCGCGCAGGCGGCACGCACGCGGATGCCGTGCGCGTCTTCGGTCTGGGCCATCGCGACGGGGCTGGCGAGTGCCAGCACGAGGCCGAGCGATGCGAGCAACGTGCGGTGGGACATCGAACCTCCTGGCCGGCCAGCGGAACGCCGGCGCCGGCAGCCTACGCCATCCGGGGGCGCATCGTGCAGGGTTCCGACGGAACGCTGCGGCCCGGCCCGGCACGGGCAGCGGCCGCAGGCAGGCCCTACACTGGCGCCCCTCATGCCCACGGCCACCGACCCGCGCGTGCGGCTGGTGCTCAGCACCTGCCCCGACGCACAGACCGCCGACGCCCTCGCCACCGCGCTGGTGGACGAGCGACTGGCCGCGTGCGTGAACGTGCTGCCCGGCATCCGTTCGGTGTATCGATGGCAGGGCGCGATCGAACGCGGCGAGGAAGTCCTGCTGCTGATCAAGACCACGGCGGCGCGCCAGGACGAACTTATCGCGCGCCTGAAGACGCTGCATCCGTATGAACTGCCCGAGGCGCTCGCGGTCGAAGCCGTCGGCGGCCTCGCCGCCTACCTCGGCTGGGTGGACGAACAGACACGTGACGATGACTGACCCGATCCGGACGCGCGCCGCGCGCATGCTTGCCTTTTTCCTCCCGCTCGCGTTCGCCGCGACGCCCGCTGCCGCCGCGATCGACCCCGACGACCTGCTGCCGGTCGACGACGCCTTCGCGCTGCGGGCCGAGGCGGCGCCGTCCGCCGACCGCATCGAGATCCGCTGGCGCATCGCCGACGGTTATTACCTGTATCGCCACCGCATCGCCGTGCAGGCCGACGCCGGCTTCGCCGCGCAGCCGCTGCAACTGCCCAGGGGCGATCAGCACGAGGACGAGTTCTTCGGCAAGGTCGAAACCTACCGCCAGCAGCTCACCGCCGTGCTCCCCGGCCAGGCCAGCGCGCGCCAGGTCACGCTGAAGATCAAGTACCAGGGCTGCGCCGACGCGGGCATCTGCTATCCACCGCAGACGCGCAGCGTGACCGTTGCGTTGCCCGCCGCCGCGCAGGACAACGCCAAGCCGCTGGTGAACTTCGGCCCGCGCGGGAACGCGCCGCTGGGGGGCGGGCTGCTCGGCCAGAACGCCGGCACCGGCACCGAGGCGCTGCCGCTGCCGCCGGAGCAGGCGTTCGGTTTCGAGGCGATCGCCGGCGACGGCAACACGCTACTGCTGCGCTTCACCCCGGCGCGCGGCTATTACCTGTATCGCGACAAGACCACGCTGAAACTCGACGCCGCGGCGACGAAGGCCGGCTTCGGGCTCGGCGCACCGCGCTGGCCCAAGGGCGTGGCGCATCGCGACGAGCATTTCGGCGACGTCACGGTGTACTTCGACCAGATCGACGTGCCGGTGCCGGTGAGCGCACGCACGACCGAGCCGGCGACGCTGCGACTGACGGCCGGATTCCAGGGCTGCCAGACGGACGGCATCTGCTATCCGCCGATGACGCGGGTGGTTGACGTCGCGCTGCCCGCGCGGAAGGTGCAGGCGATCTCGAACGGGCCTTCGACGCAACTTCCCGCTACGGCCGGTGAGCAGGGCGCGGCGCCCGCGCAGCCTCCCGCGAGCGATACCGCCGTTGCAGCGACGCCGACCGCGCCCGTTCCTTCCGCCGCGACGTCGACCGGCGAACGCGCGCCCGCGACCAACGCAGCCAACGGCGAGCAGGCCGAAGATGCGCGCCTCGCCGCCGCGCTGTCCGGCAAGGGCCGCTGGTTCGCGCTGCTGACTTTCTTCGCGCTGGGTTTGGGACTGTCGTTCACGCCGTGCGTGCTGCCGATGATCCCGATCCTCTCCGGCCTCATCGCCGGCCAGGGTCCGAACCTCGGCGTGCGTCGCGCGCTGACGCTGTCGTTCGTGTACGTGCTGGCGAGCGCGCTGGTGTTCACCGCGGCCGGCGTCGTCGCGGGCCTGGTCGGCGCGAACCTGCAGGTAGCCTTCCAGACGCCGTGGGTGATCGTCGCCTTCGCCACGCTGTTCGTGGTGTTGTCGCTGTCGAGCTTCGGCCTGTACGAACTGCAGCTGCCCTCGTCGTTGCGATCGAAGCTCGGCGCGCTGAGCGATCGCCAGCGTGGCGGCTCGCTCGCCGGCGTGGCGATGATGGGCGCCCTTTCCGCGTTAATCGTCGGCCCCTGCGTCGCTCCGCCGCTGGCGGCGGCCGTGCTCTACATCGGCCAGACGCAGGATCCGGCCTTCGGCGGCGCGGCGCTGTTCCTGCTGGCGATGGGCATGGGCGTGCCGCTGCTCGTCTTCGGCGTGGCCGCCGGCAAGGGCCTGCCGACCAGCGGCCCGTGGATGGTCGCGGTGCAGCGCGCTTTCGGCTTCGTCTTCCTCGGGCTCGCGGTGTGGATGCTCTCGCGCATCGTGCCGGCGCCGGTGACGCTCGCGCTGTGGGGCGTGCTGCTGCTCGCCGCGGCGGCGACCACGGCCACCGCGGTGCGCAACTCGCGCCACGACGGCGCGCGGATCATGGGCTGGACGGCGGCGCTGGTGCTTGGCCTGTTCGGCGCCGCGCAGCTGGTCGGCGCGATGGCCGGCAGCCGCGATCCCTTCAAGCCGCTGGCCGGCCTCGTCGGCGGTGGCGCGCAGGTCGAAGCCGAGCTGCCGTTCCGCAAGATCAAGTCGACGGCCGACCTCGACCGCGAGATCGCCGCAGCGCAGGCGGCCGGAAAGCCGCTGATGCTCGACTTCTATGCCGACTGGTGCGTGGCCTGCAAGGAAATGGAGAAGTACACCTTCCCCGATCCGGCCGTGCACAAGGCGCTGGACGGCTTCGTGCTGCTCAAGGCCGACGTCACCGCCAACGACGACGTCGACCAGGCACTGATGAAGCGCCTGGGCATCATCGGCCCACCGGCGACGCTGTGGTACCGCGACGGCGCCGAGCGCCGCGAACTGCGGCTGTTCGGCTTCGAGGAAGCAGAGAACTTCGTCGAACGTGCCGGCCGCGCGGGGTCGGAGCAGGCGACCCGCTGATGGGTTCGACCGCGAAGATCCTGCTCGTTGCGGCGATCGCCGGCGCGCTGGGCGTGGTCGCCGGCCTCGTGGTCAACGGCCCGGGTCCGCTGCTGCGTACCGAGGTCGGCCAGCGCGCGCTGCAGTCGGCGATGGACGCGAGCGCGCCGAAGCCGCCCGCCGATCTTCCGGTCGCCCGGCGCGGCGAAGCCGTCCCGGCGATCCGCCTACCCGCGCTCGACGGCGCCACTGTCGAACTGCCCGCCGCGTACGCCGGCCGGCCGGTGCTGGTGAACCTATGGGCGAGCTGGTGCGGCCCGTGCATCGAGGAAATGCCCGAGCTGGACCGCTTCGCCGCCGCGCAGGGGGCGAACGGCACGCAAGTGGTCGGCATCGCGCTGGATGACCCGGCCGCCGTGGAGGCGTTCCTCAAGCGCGTTCCCGTGCGCTATCCGATCCTGCTGGACGAAGCCGGCCCGCGCGACGCGGGCGTCCAGCTCGGCAATCCGAAGGGTGTCCTGCCCTATACGGCGCTGATCTCGGCCGACGGCCGCCTGATCAAGCAGAAGATCGGGCCGTTCCAGCATGGCGAAATCGATAACTGGGTCGCGGATTAGAGCGACCACTCAAACGCCCGATTAAATTCCGCGAACTTCGTCGATACGGCGGCGAACGTCTGGACACCCCATCGGGCATGGCGCACACTGCCGGCCTTCGCCCCCAATCGACGCGCGTTGGCGCGTGTTTCCGGCCCCGATGGCAAAGCTGCTGCTCCTGCACGGCCCCAACCTCAACCTGCTCGGCACGCGCGAGCCGGAGGTCTACGGCCGCGCAACGCTCGACGACATCGACGCCTCGCTGCGCGAGCGCGCGCAGGCGGCCGGCCACGCCTTCGAGAGCCTGCAGTCCAACGCCGAGCACGTGCTGGTCGACCGCATCCAGGCCGCGCGCCAGGACGGCACCAGCTTCATCCTGATCAACCCGGCGGCCTTCACCCATACGAGCGTGGCCATCCGCGACGCTCTGGCGGCCGTCGCCCTGCCCTTCATCGAAGTCCACCTGTCCAACCCACACCGTCGCGAGCCCTTCCGCCACACCAGCTACTTCAGCGACCTGGCGGTCGGCGTGGTGTGCGGCTTCGGCGCGGACAGCTACCGATACGCACTCGACGCAGCGCTGGCCCGGATGGCCGCGCCCGCCGGGACGCCCTGACATCCACCTGCCTGCCCGCTCGCCGGGCGCACGCAACCTGAGGCCCGAACATGGACCTGCGCAAAATCAAGAAGCTGATCGACCTGCTCGAGGAATCCAACCTCGCCGAGATCGAGATCAAGGAAGGCGAGGAATCCGTCCGCCTGGCCCGTACGCCGAAGGGCATCCAGGTCGCCGCGGCGCCGATCATGCAGGCCGCGCCGCAGCCGGCGCCGGTCATGCCGATGCACGGCCCCACCGAAGCGGCCAGCGGCGGCGCGCCCAAGCCCGCCGCGGACCTGCCGCCGGGCCACATCGTCCGCGCGCCGATGGTCGGAACCTTCTATGGCTCGCCCTCCCCGGACAAGCCGGCGTTCGTCACGGTCGGCCAGGCGGTCAAGGCCGGCGACACGCTGGGCATCATCGAGGCGATGAAGATGTTCAACCCGATCGAGGCGGACGTCGCCGGCACGGTGTTGAAGGTGATGGTCGAGAACGGCCAGCCGATCGAGTTCGACCAGCCGCTGTTCGTCATCGGGTAAGCGCGACGGGCGAGGCTCAGGCCACGCCCACGTGAACTGCCCCGTCCCCGTTCCAGAGAACAGCCCATGCTCGACAAAGTCGTAATCGCCAACCGCGGTGAAATCGCGCTGCGCATCCTGCGCGCGTGCCACGCGCTGGGCATCCGCACGGTCGCGGTGCATTCCACCGTCGACCGCAACCTCAAGCACGTCGCGATGGCCGACGAGTCGGTCTGCATCGGCCCGGCGCCGTCAACCGACAGCTACCTCAACATGGCCTCGATCATCGCCGCGGCGGAAGTCACCGACGCGCAGGCGATCCATCCCGGCTACGGCTTCCTGTCCGAGAACGCCGACTTCGCCGAACGCGTGGAGCAGTCGGGCTTCATCTTCATCGGCCCGAAGGCCGACACGATCCGCCTGATGGGCGACAAGGTCGAAGCCATCCGCGCGATGAAGTCCGCCGGCGTGCCGTGCGTGCCCGGCAGCGGCGGCCCGCTCGGCGACGATGCGGCGACCAACGTCAAGATCGCGCGCGAGATCGGCTACCCGGTCATCGTCAAGGCCGCCGGCGGCGGTGGCGGTCGCGGCATGCGCGTGGTCCACACCGAGGCGCACCTCACCGCGGCGATCCAGACCACCAAGTCCGAGGCGAAGGCCGCGTTCGGCAACGACATGGTCTACATGGAGAAGTTCCTGGAGAACCCGCGCCACGTGGAGATCCAGGTCCTCGCCGACGGCCAGGGCGGCGCGATCCATCTGGGCGAGCGCGACTGCTCGATGCAGCGCCGCCACCAGAAGGTCGTCGAGGAAGCGCCGGCGCCGGGCATCACGCCGGAGCAGCGCGCGGAGATCGGCAAGGTCTGCGTGGAAGCCTGCCTGCGCATCGGCTACCGCGGCGCCGGCACGTTCGAGTTCCTCTACGAGAACGGCCGCTTCTACTTCATCGAGATGAACACCCGCATCCAGGTGGAGCATCCGGTCACCGAACTGGTCACCGGCATCGACCTGGTGCGCGAGCAGCTGATGATCGCCGCCGGCCACAAGCTCTCGATCAAGCAGAGCGACGTGGTGCTGGAAGGCCACGCGATCGAGTGCCGCATCAACGCCGAGGATCCGGAGACGTTCATGCCGTTCCCCGGCCTGATCCAGCACTTCCATGCACCGGGCGGCCCGGGCGTGCGCGTGGACAGCCACATCTACGAAGGCTATCGCGTGCCGCCGAACTACGACTCGATGATCGGCAAGCTGATCGTGCACGGGCCCGATCGCGAAACGGCCATCGCCCGCATGCGCGTTGCGCTCTCCGAGATGGTCGTTGATGGCATCAAGACGAACATCCCGCTGCAGCAGCGCATCATGTCCGACGCCGGTTTCCAGCAGGGCGGCATGAACATCCACTACCTGGAAAAGCGCCTGAAGGAACAGAAGGAAAAGGCGCTCTCCATCGTGTGACCCCAGACCGCGGCCCAGGCCGCGGTTTTTCTTTGTACGCTGGCCGCAGCACCCGCCCCGGAGCCCGCATGTCCCCGCGCCTGCTCGTCATGCTCATGATCGGCCTGTCGTCGCTGCAGGTCGCCGCCGCGTCGAAATCCGCCGCGGCCGACAAGCGCCCGGCCCAGAAGCACGCCGCCGACAAGCGCGTCGGGGCGAAGGCGCCGACCGACTGGCTGAAGGTCGAACTTGTCGGCGACGCCGACGACGACGTCGCGCGGCTGTACCGCGAGCAACTGCTCGCCTGGTACCGCACCAGCGGCGCCATGGACGAGCGCGAGCTGGCCGCGTTGCCGGACGCGGACTACTTCGCCTTCCGCCCCGACCTGACGAGCTTTTCCATAGACAGCGGCGAGTCCGCCGGACAGTGGACCTTCTCGCCGCCGGACGCGGGACGCTGGCCGGGCGCCGCGGTGCAGGTGATCGACCGCTCCGACGAGCATAACTACCGCATCCTCGCCCGCGTGCACTGCGATCCGGCCGCCGCTTCGTGCCGGAAGCTGCGCGCCGACACCGCGGCGATGGCGCCGCCCGAACCGGCCACGCGCGACGATTCGGCGTCCTACGACGCGTGGCGGGGACTGATCGAGAAGGAAGCCTGCACGCCGGCACCGAAGCAGATGCCGGCACCGCGCTACCCGGCCTCGCTCGCGCGCCATGGCGACGGCGGCCGCGTCGAGCTGCGCCTGCTGGTCAATCCATGCGGGGAAGTGCGTGCGGTGCGCCTGAGCGAGTCGTCGGGCTATCCGCAGCTGGACCAGTCGGCGATCACTACAGCCTGGGGTTGGCGCATCCAGTCCGAGCGCCAGGAATCGGGGTCGATCGTGCGGGTACCGGTGGATTTCGTCCCGCCGCAGTTCGAGACCGCGCCCGCCGGGCGCGCGGAGCGGGCGTCGCGCTGAAGGGCGCCCGCAAACAGGTTCACAGCATCAGCGATGCACGGCCCCGGAGGCATCGGCCGCGGCATCGATCAGGTCGTTGTTGCCGATCTTCCTGCCCGTGCTCTGCGTGCCCGCGATGGGCTGCGTGCCGGTGCTCGACGTCGGATTGACGACCATGACGTATTCGCTGGAGCCGTCGGGCCAGACGACCTTGAACGTACTGCCCGGCGGCAGTGTCGAGAACGGCGCGCCGCTGCTGGCGCGGTACACCGCCGCAACCTGCGCCGCGCCGGACATCCGCAGTTCCTCGGACGAACGTGCCGTCGTCACCGCCACCTGGGACAGGTGGCGGTACTCGTCGGCGAGCACGTCGATCATCACGCCGGCCGCGCCCACCGAGTAGGTGGCGAACAGCAGCACCCAGAAATACCGGCGGACCTTTCCCGCCAGCGGCCTCGTTGTCAGTGCAACACTTTTCATTTCAGTTCCCTCTTCCCGCCCATGAGCGAGTCGACCATGTCGTTGATCACGTCCACGCCCTGACGCGGCACGGCGGCGTCGAAGACGAAGCGTTCGAAATCCTGCCCGGGCACGCTGGAACAGATGCCGCCGTTGGCGCAGTAGGAGGTCATCAGCGCGCTGTCGGCCGTGCAGTCCATGCCCAGCCGGCATGCCGCCAGTTGCCAGGCCAGTTCGGAGAACTGCGTGCCGGCGACCTTGTCGCTGTACTCGACCTTGCCGCTGGCCGCGATGCCCATCGCCGGCGCGAGCGCCGAATAGGCTTCGGGGTCTTCGGACTTCTGCACGCGCTCGACGAGCTCGCGCTTGTATTCGGGCGTGTCCTTCAGCGGCTCGCCGGAGGCCATCAGCGAGGCCTCGGCGGCAACGCTGCCGGCTTCGGCCGCTTCCACGCGCTTGAGCACGATCATCCGCGGCGTGAGTTCGTCCTGCGGCGCGAAACGCGCGCAACGCTCGCTGACGCGCTCGCGCGCGGCGACCATCGCCGCGGAGCCGCGCATGCCCATCTCGCCGATCACGCGCGTGTCGCGATCGAACGCCGCCGGCGATGTCGCGAAGCCGGAGCAGTATTCGTAGACGCGGCTGATCATCCAGATGGCGTCGGCATCGCGCTCGCGCGCGGCCGGCTCGAGCGATTGCGCGTAGGCGAACAGGTCGCGGCTGGAATCGAACGCCTGCCGGATCGCCGAACGCGCCGGTGCAGCGTCCGGCGTCTGGATCGCGCTCGCACGCGGGCGGTCGATCGCGCGATCGACGCTTCCTTCAGGAAGACGGGCATCCACGGCCGTCGCGATGGCGACGCGCTCGACGCTGTCGTGATCGCCGCCCTGCACCCACGCCGCCACCGACGCGACGACGAGCAGCACCAGCGTCGCCCAGGCGAGCGTGCGGGTGCCCGGCCACGAAGGCGATCGTCTGCTCATCCCGGTTTGCAGGGTGTCGGTCATCGGCGGGGGATCACCGGCTGGCGCCGGCGTTGCGCCATTCTAGGCCAAGTGGTGCAAAGCGCCGCGGCGTGTCACCTGAATGCGGGTGGCCAAATGCGGGCATGTGATCCGCGCCCGCTTTACGCCGCCCCGGCCACGGCCCACCATGGCCGCCCGTCGCCGTTGTCCCCAGTCGCCATGCCGTTTCTGGAACTCACCCTGCCCTGCACCGAAGCCCAGCAGCCGCGCTACGAGCGCGCGCTGGAAAACGTCGGTGCGCTGGCCGTGACGCTGGCCGACCAGCATGCCGACGCCCCCGACGAACAGGCGATCTTCGAGCCCGGCGTCGGCGAGCAGCCGCTGTGGAACGAGATGCTGCTGACCGCGCTGTTCGAAGGCGGCACCTCGCCGGAGCTGCTGCTCTACGCGCTCGACGCCGTCGACGAAGGACTGGACTGGTCGCGCGCCAGTTTCCGCGAGGTGGAGGACCAGGACTGGGAACGCGCCTGGATGGACCAGTACGAGCCGCTGCGCTTCGGCCGTCGCACCTGGATCGTGCCGTGGAACCACGACCTTCCCGAAGGCGCCGACGCCGCCGATGCCGCCGTGGTCCGGCTGGATCCGGGCCTGGCGTTCGGTTCGGGCACGCATCCGACCACGGCGCTGTGCCTGCAGTGGCTCGACGAACTCGCCGACCAGGGCGCGCTGGCCGGCCAGCGCGTGCTCGATTTTGGTTGCGGATCGGGCATTCTCGCGCTCGCGGCGATCAAGCTCGGCGCGGCGCAGGCCATCGGCGTCGACAACGACCCGCAGGCGCTCACCGCCACCGACGACAACGCGCAGCGCAACGGCGTGGCCGACCGGCTGGTGGCGTACTCGCCGGAGACCGAACCGGTCGACACCTATCCGGTGGTGGTTGCCAACATCCTCGCCTCGGCGCTGGTGGCGCTGGCCGACACGCTCGTCGCGCGCGTCGCGCCGGGCGGTCGCATCGCGATGTCGGGCATCCTCGCGGGGCAGGAAGACGAGGTCATGGCGCGCTACCGCGCCGACTTCGACGACCTTCGCGCCGAGCGGATGGAAGACTGGATGCGCGTCACAGGCGTGCGCCGCCGATGACATCGGCGCACGGCGGCATGTTTGAATAGCCGCCATGTTCGTTCCCTGCCCGCACTGCGGTTTCCTGGTCGCGCTCATCGTCCGTCCGGACGGTGCGCCGCAGCGTTGCCCGCGTTGCGATGGCCTGGTGCAGGACGAGGCGTCGACGGAATCGTCCGTCGAAGAAACCGTTTCGACGATCGAAGACGCGCGGCGGGGCGAACCGACGCAGGCGACCTCGCAAGCGACGGACGACGCTGCGCCGCTCGACGCAGCATCCGACGCGACACGCCTCGACACGACGACGGTTACGTCCGCAACCAACGACGACGAAGCCGTCGATGCGGGCGATGGCACGATCGAATCGCCGCCGCCGACTTACGAAGACGCAATCGCCGCGGCGACGGTCGGCGGTACGCCGGCACGCCCCACCAAACGTACGGCGCGGCCGCGTCGGAAAGGCGCGCCGAGCTTCGCGCGCCATGGCGTGCAGCACGCGAGCACGCGCACGCACTGGGGCTGGTACATCGGCATCGCCGCGCTCGCACTGTTGTTCGCCTTGCAGTTACTGCTCGCTCAGCGACATGAACTCGCCGCCGATCCGCGCTGGCGACCGCTCGTCAGCGGCGCATGCGGCGTGTTGCGCTGCGACGTGCCGGCGTGGCGCGAACCGGCGGCGTTCACGATGCTCCAGCGCAGCGTGCGACCGCAGCCGAACGCGCCCGGCGTGCTCGCGGTGGATGCGAGTTTCCGCAACGATGCGCGTTGGCCGCAGCCCTGGCCGACGCTGGTGCTGAGCCTGTCCGACGTGGATGGCCGCCCGGTCGGCGTGCGTGCGTTCGCCCCTGCTGAATACCGCGGCGCGCATCGTCCCGACGACCGGTTGTTGCCCGGACAGAGCGCGAATGTGACGTTCCAGGTCATCGAACCGGCACCGCGCATCGTGGCGTTCACGTTCGACTTCCGCTGACCTCGCCGCATCATTGGCGCCTGCGACAGGCGCGCGATAGACTCGCCCTCCCGCCGATCCCGCACCGGGCCGGATCGACGCGACACTGGGGATTCCGTTTGAACGCCGCGACCGACCGAAACGACATCGCACGACCCGCGCCGCGCGTGCCGCTGCGCGACCATGTCGCCACGTCGATCCGTCGTTTCCTCGGCGACCTGGACGGTCACGGCACCGAGAACCTCTACGAGATCGCGCTGCGCGAACTCGAGATCCCGCTCTTCGTGGAAGTGCTGCAGCACTGCGATGGCAACCAGAGCCGTGCGGCCTCGATGCTCGGCATCCATCGCGCCACGCTGCGCAAGAAGCTGCGCGAATACGGACTGGATTGAGCGCGACGTTCGACGTCGTGTAGGCGACGTTCGCTTTGGTTGCTGCTGAATTCCCGCGCTTTGCTGTCACGTTTGCTTTTGCTGTCATCCCCGCGAAGGCGGGGATCCATGCCTGCGCGCATCACGCCCCCCCGAAAGCCGTAGCACTTCCGACGATGGATTCCCGCCTACGCGGGAATGACGGCTTCAAAGCGCCGCGCCTTCGCGGGAATGGCGGCTTATCACGCGACACGTCCGCGCAGGAATCGCGGCGTCAAGGCGACCGTGCTTAGCACGCCGGAGCCCGCCCAGCCCCGCTGCGTATAATTCCCAGCTCCCCGCCGCACGCTGCCACCCCCCATGACCTCCGAACTCCTGTCCGGCCCGCCGGTCACCGTCCGCCGCGCCCTGCTGTCCGTCTCCGACAAGACCGGCCTGATCGAACTGGCGCGCGCGCTGCACGCGCTCGACGTCGAGCTGCTGTCCACCGGCGGCACCGCCAAGGCCATCCGCGACGCCGGCCTGCCGGTGAAGGACGTCAGCGACGTCACCGGTTTTCCGGAAATGATGGACGGCCGCGTCAAGACGCTGCATCCGATCGTGCACGGCGGCCTGCTCGGCCGCGCGGGCCTGGATGAAGCGGTGATGGCGCAGCACGGGATCGGCGCGATCGACCTGCTCGTGCTGAACCTGTATCCGTTCGAGAAGGTGTCGGTGGATCCGGCGAGCACGCTGGAAGACATCATCGAGAACATCGACATCGGCGGCCCCGCGATGCTGCGTTCGGCGGCGAAGAACTTCGCGCGCGTGACGGTCGCTACGGATCCGGCGCAATACGACGCACTCGTCGCCGAGCTTAAGGACAACAACGGCGCCGTGTCCGGCAAGACGCGCTTCGCGTTGTCGGTCGCCGCGTTCAACCGCGTCGCGCAGTACGACGCCCGCATCAGCGATTACCTGTCGTCGATCAACGTCGAGGACGGCTCGCGCGGCGCGTTCTCCGCGCAGGCCAACGGCAGCTTCGTGAAGGTGATGGACCTGCGTTACGGCGAAAACCCGCACCAGGCCGGCGCGTTCTACCGCGACCTGTGGCCGGTGCCGGGCACGCTGGCGACGTTCACGCAGCTGCAGGGCAAGGAGCTGAGCTACAACAACCTCGCCGACGCCGACGCCGCGTGGGAATGCGTGCGCCAGTTCGAGCGCCCGGCGTGCGTGATCGTCAAGCACGCCAATCCGTGCGGCGTGGCCGAGGGCGTGGCCTGCGGCGATGCGTACGAACTCGCGTACGCGACCGATCCGACCTCCGCCTTCGGCGGCATCCTCGCGTTCAACACGAAGCTCGATGCGGCGACCGCGAAGGCGATCCTCGACCGCCAGTTCGTCGAAGTGCTGATCGCGCCGGACTACGAGGAAGGCGCGCTCGACTACGCACGCAAGAAGGCAAACGTGCGCGTGCTGCGCATCCCGCACGGCGACGGCCGCAACAACGTCGACGTCAAGCGCGTCGGCTCGGGCCTGCTGATGCAGACGGCCGACATCCGCGAAGTCACGCGCGACGAGCTGAAGGTCGTCACGAAGATCGCGCCGACAAAGGAGCAGCTGGACGATCTGCTGTTCGCGTGGCGCGTGGCGAAGTTCGTGAAGTCCAACGCCATCGTGTACGCGAAGGACCACCGCACCATCGGTGTCGGCGCTGGCCAGATGAGCCGCGTGTATTCGGCGCGCATCGCCGGGATCAAGGCGAACGATGCAGGTCTGATCGTGCCGGGCTCGGTGATGGCGTCGGATGCCTTCTTCCCGTTCCGCGACGGCATCGACGCCGCGGCCGAAGCCGGCATCAAGGCCGTGATCCAGCCGGGTGGTTCGATGCGCGACAACGAAGTCATCGCCGCCGCCGACGAACACGGCCTGGCGATGGTCTTCACCGGCGTGCGGCATTTCCGCCACTGACCCGGGATTCGCGGGAGCAGGGCCGAGGTCGTCATCCCGGCGAAGGCCGGGACCCAGGCTCGTACCGCTCGGGCACGCCCCATTCCCGCAAAGCTATCTAGCCGTCATTCCTGCGAAGGCGGGAATCCATGCGTGCAAGCGTCACGCCTCACGAAGACGGTGACGGACCGGAAAGATGGATCCCCGCCTTCGCGGGGATGACAGCAACTCGGTCGGCAACGGTCACAGCTCCCCGTCATCCCGGCGAAAGCCGGGACCCAGGGCCGCACCGCCCGGGCACTCCGCATTCCGACAAACCACCTCACCGTCATTCCCGCGAAGGCGGGAATCCATGTGTGCAAGCGTCCCGCCTCACGAGAGACGGTGACGGACCGGAAAGATGGATCCCCGCCTTCGCGGGGATGACAGCAACTCGGTCGGCAACGGTCACAGCTCCCCGTCATCCCGGCGAAAGCCGGGACCCAGGGCCGCACCGCCCGGGCACTCCGCATTCCGACAAACCACCTCACCGTCATTCCCGCGAAGGCGGGAATCCATGTGTGCAAGCGTCCCGCCTCACGAGAGACGGTGACGGACCGGAAAGATGGATCCCCGCCTTCGCGGGGATGACAGCAACTCGATCGACAACGGGCGCAGCTCCCCGTCATCCCGGCGAAAGCCGGGACCCAGGCGCGCACCGGCCGGCACTCCCGCATTGCACCCGCGACGCGCACGACACCGCCGTAACCGCCGATCCCCCACACTCCGCCCACACGCCCGGAGGCTTTATGTGGATCCGCACCGAAACCCAGGACGATCACGCGGCGATCCGCGCACTGCTCGGCGAGGCGTTCGCCGACTCGGACGGAAAGGGGCGCATCGAGCAGCGCATCGTCGATGCCCTGCGCGAGGACGGCGAGCTCAGCCTTTGCCTGGTGGCCGACATCGACGGCCGCATCGCCGGCGTGGCGGTGTTCTCGCCGGTCGCAATCGACGGCGCGCAGTCCTGGTACGGCCTGGGCCCGGTCGCGGTCGCGCCTCGCGATCAGGGGCACGGCGTGGGAACCGCGCTGATCCGCGCCGGGCTGGCCGAACTGGCCGACCAGGGCGCGGCCGGCTGCGTTGTGCTGGGCGAGCCGGAGTACTACGCCCGCTTCGGCTTCAACAACGACGGCGAGCTGCGTTACGCCGACGCGCCGCCGCAGTACTTCCAGTCGCTGGCCTTCAACGATGCCGACGCGAAGGGCGACGTTCGCTACCACCGCTCGTTCTCGACCCATTGAGCGATCCGCATGAACGCGCGCGGCCGATGCGCCGCCGCGGGCGCGTTCGATTCCATGAGCCACGCGCGCCGGTCGCGGCCCGCGGAAGGCTTTGCGTAAAATCGCGATCCCACGTCGCGCGGCAGGAGTGAGCATGAAAGTCCTCGTCATCGGATCCGGCGGTCGCGAGCACGCCCTGGCCTGGAAACTGGCGCAATCGCGCCGCGTGAGCGAAGTCCTCGTCGCCCCGGGCAACGCCGGCACCGCGACCGAAGCCAAATGCCGCAACGTGGACGTGCCCGCTTCCGATATCGAAGGCCTGCTCGCGCTGGTCGAACGCGAGGGCGTCAGCGTCACCGTCGTCGGCCCGGAAGGCCCGCTGGTGAACGGCGTGGTCGACCGCTTCCGCGAGAAGAAGCACCGCGTCTTCGGCCCCACCGCCGCCGCGGCGCAGCTGGAAGGCAGCAAGGCGTACGCGAAGGACTTCCTCGCGCGCCACGGCATTCCCACCGCGCACTACGCGGTGTTCACCGAAACCGAGGCCGCGCTGGAGTACGTGCAGGACAAGGGCGCGCCCATCGTCATCAAGGCCGACGGCCTGGCCGCGGGCAAGGGCGTGATCGTCGCGATGACGCTTGCCGAGGCCGAAGCGGCCATCACCGACATGCTCTCCGACTACGCGTTCGGCGCCGCGGGCGCGCGCGTGGTGATCGAGGAGTTCCTCGACGGCGAGGAAGCCAGCTTCATCTCGATGGTCGACGGCAAGACCGCGCTGCCGATGGCGACCAGCCAGGACCACAAGCGCGTGGGCGACCGCGACACCGGCCCGAACACCGGCGGCATGGGCGCGTATTCGCCCGCGCCGGTGGTCACGCCGGAGGTGCATGCACGCATCATGCGCGAGGTCGTCGAACCGACCGTGCGCGGCATGCAGGCCGACGGCATCCCGTTCACCGGTTTCCTTTACGCCGGTCTGATGATCGACAGGAGCGGCGCGCCGAAGGTCATCGAATACAACGTGCGCTTCGGCGATCCTGAAACGCAGCCGGTGATGTTGCGCCTGCGCTCGGACCTGCTCGACCTGGTCGAAGCCGCGATCGACGAACGGCTCGATACCGTCAGCGCGCAGTGGGATCCGCGCCCGTCGCTCGGCGTGGTGATGGCCGCCGAGCATTACCCGAACACGCCGCGCACCGGCGATGTCATCAACAGCTGGGATGCGCCCGAAGTGGATGACGTGAAGGTCTTCCACGCGGGCACGAAGCTGGAAGGCGAACACGTCGTCACCGCCGGCGGCCGCGTGCTGTGCGTATGCGCGCTAGGCGAGACCGTCGCCGACGCGCAGCACAAGGCGTACGAAGCAGTGGCCGGCATCTCCTGGCACGGCGAATTCCATCGGCACGACATCGGCTGGCGCGCGATCGAGCGCGAGCGGGCGGAAGAGCCGGCGTGATCTGAAGCCTTGGATCCTCTCCCTCCGCGAGATGAGCCCCTCTCCCGTCGGGAGAGGGGTTGGGGTGAGGGGCAACGAAGCGTTCGCGGCAACCCACCTCAAACGCACAGCGCTGCTGGTTCTGACTTCTTAGCGCACCAGCTCAAGGTAGCCTTTACGCCGCCCCCTCCTCCGGCGCCGGCGTCAACTTCACCACCACGTCCTCCAGCTCCGCGATGACGCGCTCCAGCGCATCGTAGAACTCGGCCTGCCGCGTCATCAGGTCCTCGATGTTCCCGGCTTCCTTCAACTTCGCCAGCTCGCCGTCGAACAGCAGCCACTGCGCGGTGAGCCGTTCCACGTTGCCCTTCGCGTAGTGCCGCATTTCCTTGAGCTGCAGTAGCGTGTCGTTGACGTGGTCGAGCGGAGATTTGGTGTCGGACGACATTACGACCTCCTGGTGTGAAATGCATCCGCAGCGTAGCCATGCACGAGTGAACCGACTGAAAAGTCGCCGCGTCAGCCGCCGTTCGGCCTCGTGACGAAGGACACAGGCTCCGATCGCGGCCTCGTCCGACACTGTCGCCTGCCATCGCAAGGCCGCACGACGACGTGAACACCGGAATGTTCCAAGGCGCGCTTCGCCGCCTCGCATGCATGCTCGCGCTGCTCGCGCCTCCCTTCGCCGGAAGCGCCGCGGCACTGCACGACACGATGGCGCAGGAACTGACATCGCAAGGCCTTCAGGGCGCCGTGTGGTCCACGCTCGCCGACGGCAACGTTGTCACCGGTGCCGCCAGCACGCGCGATGCCCGCACCGGCATGCCGATGCAGGCGAACGACCGCGTCCACGTCGGCTCCGTGGCGAAGACGCTGCTCGCGACCGGCGTGCTTCGACTCGTCACGCAGGGCAAGCTCGCGCTCGACACGCCCGTCGCTCCGCTGCTGCCTGAGATCGAATTCGACAATCCATGGGCGTCGACGGACCCGATCCGCATATGCCATTTGCTCGACCACACCGCCGGACTCGACGATGTTCGCTTCTCGCAGGCGTTCACGCTTGTTCCGCGCGAAGACACGCCGCTGCGCGACGCCTTCGATGGACGCGGCCCGCTGCGCGTCCGCAGTCGCCCGGGCGCGCGCCATTCGTACTCGAACACCAGCTACACGCTGCTCGGCATGGTGGTCGAGCGCATTACCGGCACGCGTTACGAGACCTACCTCGACGCGCACCTGCTCGCGCCATTGCGCATGCACGACAGCACGTTCGGTTTCACCACGCAGGACGGCGGACGCGCGGACCCGCGCTTGGCGATGGGGCATTTCGAGAACGGTGCGACACACGCGGCCGTGCCCAGCTACATCCGCCCCGCCGGACAGTTCACGACCACCGCGGCCGACATGGGCCGGCTTGCGCGGTTCCTGATGAGCGACGGCCGCATCGACGGCGCGCCGTACATCGACGCTGCACTGCTGCGTGCGATGGGCGAGCCCGTCGCCACCGAAGCCGCCGATGCCGGCCTGCGCGTCGGCTACGGACTTGGCCTGTCCACGCGCGATCGCCACGGCGTCGTCGGCCGCTGCCACGGCGGCAGCACCGTCGGCTATCGCGCGATGCTGTGCCTGTTTCCTCGCGAACAGCGCGCGTTTTTCATCGCCATCAACGCCGACGTGGAAGGCGTCGACTACGGCAAGCTCGACAGACGCCTGATCGACGCGCTGCATCTTCCCGCGTCGCCGCCGCAGCACGTGAGCGGCACGGCGCGGGACCTGTCCGAGTGGAACGGCATCTACGTGCCCTCGCCGAACCGCTTCGCCAGCCTGGAGTGGCTCGATACCACGCTGAACTTCGTGCACGTCACGCACGAGGGCGAGGCAGTGCGCTTCAAGCCGTTCCAGGGAAAGGAGATCGCGCTGCATCCCGTCGGCGACCGCCTTCTGCGTGCGCCAGAGCGCGTCATCGCCTCGCACGCCTTGGTCATCACGCCCGATGGACGCCGCGTCATCAGCACCGGGCTTCAAAGCTACGAGCGCGCACCGCTCGCACGCATGGTGTTGCTGTGGGGCAGCCTGGTCGCCGGCCTGCTCGGTTGCGTGTGGCTGCTCGCGTCGGGCACGCATGCGCTGATCCGCCGACGGACGACCGCGAACATGGCCGTGCTGATTCCCTTCTCGGGCCTGCTCGCGCTGCTGCTGCCGCTGCCGTTCTTCTACCGCCAGTCGTTCCTTGAGCTGGGCGACGTGACCGCCGCGAGCGTGCTGCTCGCCATCGTCACCGCGGTGTGGCCGTTGACGATGCTGGCGGGCTTGATCGCTGCGTCGCGGCGCGGAGCGTGGTCGATGCGCGCGAAGTTGGACGTGATCGCGATGCTTGCCGTGCTGCAGTGGACGTGCGTGCTCGCATGGTGGGGATTGGTACCGCTGCGGATGTGGGCTTGATTGCGTTTGCTGCGTCGCCCTGAGGAAGGGTGACGGCGCCTCCACCTTCTTCATTCCCGGGTGCGAGAATCCGCGCCTGTCACCACCGTGACGGCGGCAACACGCCGCCATCCCTCACCCCAACCCTCTCCCGCAGGCGGGAGAGGGGCTGACGCCCGGGAATCGAGCAGTGGGCAGGCGGGATGACGCTGTTTTCCCCCATTTGCTAGTCTCGCGCGCATCGCTCCAACCACTTGCGTGCATGGCACACAGTCAGTTCGACCTGCTTCGGCAGCGGCGCTTCCTGCCGTTCTTCGTGACCCAGTGCCTGGGGGCGTTCAACGACAACGTGTACCGGCAGGCGATCATCGGCCTGCTGTTCTGGCTCGGGGTGACGCCAGAGGAGCGCACGCTCTACACCAACATCGCGCCGGCGTTGTTCATCCTGCCGTACTTCCTGTTCTCTGCCACGGCGGGGCAGATCGCGGAGAAGCTGGAGAAGTCGAAGCTCATCCGCATCACGACCACGATGGAAATCGTGATCATGTCGCTGGCGGCGGTGGGCTTTGTGACGCAGAACATGGTGGTGCTGCTCGTCGCGCTGTTCTGCACCGGCGTGCAATCCACGCTGTTCGGCCCGGTGAAGTATTCGATCCTGCCGTCGGTGCTGAAGCCGGAGGAACTCACCGGCGGCAACGGCCTGGTCGAGATGGGCACGTCGATGTCGATCCTGGTCGGCATGATCTTCGGCGGCCTGATCTTCGAACTGGCCGGTTCGCACGGGCCGGTGGTGGCAGCCACGGCCATCATCCTGCTTGCCGTGAGCGGCAACATCGTCAGCCGCTTCATTCCCCGCGCGGAACCGGGGGCGCCGGACCTGCGCATCAACTGGAACCCGATCCCCGAATCGCTCGCCGTGCTGCGCCTTGCGAAGAAGCAGCTGGCGGTGCGCAACTCGGTGCTGGGCGTGTCGTGGTTCTGGTTCATCGGCACGGTGCTGACCTCGCAGCTGCCGACCTATGCCGAGGCCAACCTGGGCGGCAGCGCCACGCTGTATATCTTCGCGCTGGCGCTGTTCTCCGTCGGCACGGGCGTGGGGTCGATGCTGTGCGAGAAGCTGTCGGCGCGCACGGTGGAAATCGGCCTGGTGCCGATGGGCGCGTTCGGCATGAGCGCCTTCATGATCGACCTGTATTTCGCGCGCAGCGGAGCGGCGACGGCCACAGGGCTCAGCATCGGCGCGTTCCTGCAGCAGCCGGGCAGCTGGCGCATCGCGATGGACCTGACGGGCATCGGCCTGTTCGCGGGCTTCTTCGTAGTGCCGCTCTTCGCGCTGATCCAGAGCCGGACGCCGCGCAGCGAGATCTCGCGCGTCATCGCCGGCATGAACATCCAGAATGCCGGCTTCATCGTGCTGGCGGCGGCGCTGGGCATCGTGGTGCAGCGCTTCTTCGGCTGGACGATCCCGCAGGTGTTCCTGGCGCTGGCGATCGCGAACGTGATCGTGGCGATCTACATCTTCACGATCGTGCCCGAGTTCCTTTCCAGCACATTGGGATCCTAAGCTTAGAATTCCACGTGGACAAGTTGTCGCG
>JADMIO011113510.1_pt1 | contig 59573 bp, 56 predicted proteins | sample 8958161 | NCBI WGS metagenome assembly JADMIO01 (sample SAMN16585339, study PRJNA669376) | soil metagenome | isolation source: Crop rotation soil | place: USA: Cullars Rotation, Alabama | collected 2011 | reverse complement strand
GACTGAGCCTTTCGTTTTATTTGACCATGTTGGTATGATTTAAATTAATACGACTCACTATAGGGTCAGTGCGGCCGCGACTTCAAGTCACGTGAATTCCAAGCTTCGGATCCCACTGTGCTGGAAAGCAGTAGGAGCAATTAACAAACGTGGTGAGCTTCTTCCATTCATCACCATCTTTTGGTTTGTAACTGTCGTTTAATGCAATTGCGAAATGAACCACTTTTCTGCCATCCTTCAGCGTGTTCACGGTGGCATCTGCTGTTAATCTTCCGAATAGTTCCATAACATTTGAGTTTTAATGATGAAAAAATGTTTTTGTAAAAGAAAAAGGGAAAAAAGAAAGCATTGAAAGAGGCGGCAAAGGGCAGGCAGAACACCAAATCGCACGCGGAATAAAAGAGGGGGAAGCGGGCAGCTATGTGTTTATGCCGAACGATTTGGTTGAGTGTGGAGGCCGCCAACTTCGCTTGCTTTTTGCCCGGGTTTCTTGCAAAACAGTAACTTTAGACTGTCCTCACTTATTAAATAATTGTAGATTAACGATCATGAAAAAAGAAAAGGAAGATTTTTACATTTCAATGCTGCGATATGGGAAGCAACAGTTTGAAAATGGATTTAAGGTGGAGGATCTCATCAAGTATTTGCAGAAACAAGGCCACTTCATTCCATCGGAAAATAGCATTTTATTGCACCATTACTTTCCTCTGGCTTTTTATGCAAAAAATGGTATGCCATACCCAGATATTGTTTCGTTTTATTTTCTAAAGCCGGAAGGTTATTTCCATTTATTGGAGTATGACAGTATCCTAGCGTCAAGGAAAGAAGCTAGAGAAACAAAAAGATTAGCCCTGGTAGCTATTATTATCAGTTTAATATCAATTGTAGGTCCGTGGATATTGGATAGGGTTGGAAAAGGGTAACTATATTCTAGAAAAGGCGATAGAAGAGCCAAACGTCCAACTGTGCGACGCAACGAGGATGCTATGGATTCAAGTGTTTGGAAAACAAAGATCTATTTGAGTTGAGAGCAATTCTAAAATCGTATGGAGTAAATGTATCATTTTAAACAAACAAAATCTATCCCTGATTCAAAAGTTTATGAAAGGGTCGGTATGGCGCTTATTTCTGCGCAACGAGTAGAACAACTGACAGGAGACCTTTTGAAACATTTGGAAGAATTCGATAAGACAGTGTATGGTATAACATCTACGGAATTTTGGGAAAAATCAAAGAAATCTAATAAGGCTAGAAAAACTTTAGGTCAGGTTTTCAATTTACTAAAACTAAACCCGAAATGGGTGATTGAGGAAGAATTAGAAGCTTACCTGGAGAAACGTAATCTATTAGCACATGGGTTTTGGAGAGTTTTTTTAAATGGAAGAAATGAAGGGCAATCCCAAAGAGCTCTGGATTTTTGTAATAGTTTTGGTGAGGAATCCATGAGAATGGAACGTTTTTTTAAGGGATTTATTTTTTTCTTGGCACTTCGTCACGTAGCAGATCGGGAGAAGGTCCCTTTAGATCTAATAGAATGGCAAAAGGATTTTGATTTCTTTGTCGAGACTCTGAATGAAGAAAGGTGGAAAAGGTCAAAACCAGATTATGAAGTAGGTGATCCTACATAGCTTTCGCAGGCGTGTTGAAATATAGTAATAAAGTAGATCGTTGCGATAGCTGCTGCGATATGTTTAATGCTATGGCCACTGATGATGTGAGTGAATTGTAAGATTTCAGGATCAAAATGTTCTAGCATTTTAGATAGTGTATACCATCCTATAATCCATCCAAATTGTGGCCATATTCTTCGATTTTCTTTTGATGGAAAAAGAGCAAAAATTAGTGGCACTAATAGCATTGGTAAAAATTGAACCAGACCATAAAAGCGTAAATCACCAGCACCAAGTGTTTCAGTATAGTGCCACCATATTACGCTGCTCCCACCCAGGCAGATTAAAGGAAGAAGTAAGATTAATCCCCATTTCCTACTGATCGCCTGGCTTATGGCCGCAGACAGAAAGGCCATAAATACAAATGTCATAGGTAATCTATCAAAAACAAGGCGATCGTTGTTAGGCTGTAAATGATAAAATGCAGATCCAATACCGGTCAGGACCACAGACAAAGTCAGGACCAGATAGGTGACTTTTATACCAAAAGGGAAACTTGCCCGTAGAACTATAACGGAGCCTAGTAATCCAACAATTATGAATCCCAGATTGGTAACAACGTTCCAGAAATTCGGTATTCCGGCCCAGGCAGTGTTATCGGCAAAATTATGATACGTGGGGTCTTGGGGTATTGATGATAATTGAGATATAATCACTACGGGCATTAGAATAACAATAGCGATTATTGCTAGCCTAATATTTCTATTTATCAACGAGACTTTCACTGCTGATTTCCATTAAAAATAGCCTACCTGCCCTTTAATGTTATTAAAATTGGATAAGAAATCCTCCCATGAGACGTACTAATGTTTTTTTCAATATTAGATTGGAACACAATCCCTTGAACCTGGAATAAGGCTTCAATTATATTGACTTCCACCATGTAACTTATAAGTTAAAAACCATGCCGTCAGCACGGTATATTTATTTTAAATCAGGAAAAAATGAGTGAAAACACTTGGTGCGTTTAGTGTAAAAGGTAATTTAGCAATGGTCAGAGACATATATGGGAGTGAAATACGCTCTTTAATTTGTTTCAAAGTTTCCCTTGCTGCTCTCAACAGGGGTCTTTTTTAAGCATAATTTTACCTCGTTTTCATATGGGCTACCAACTTGATTATAAATGCGTGGACCAATCCTCGAGTGTATTCAAACCTACCTTTAAAGTGTTACCAGGTCTTGAGAAAGAAGTTTGTATAAGTAAGAGTTGTTAGTGTTTTACTAATAAATTCGTACTATAAAGGATAAGATATATTACAGTGATTAGTTGAATCTTTATGCCTGCAAATTCGAAGCACATCACTCTGTTATAAGATGGTAAGAAGTTACTTCTAAAGGGATGCTCAATTTCAGCCTTTATATTTTCCGCTTTTTTTTGATCGTTGATATGATTAAAGCAACCATTGCCATCTCCGTTATCCCAAAGAGGCGAGCCAGGATAAATATATCTGTCAATTTAATACGGCTGGGATTTCCAACTATCCGCTTAAACCTTACATAGTTGCTTCCCAAATCAATGGCTACTACTGAAAGGGGAATATGTTCAAAGATTTCAGCAAATCCGGTAATGTGGCCTCCTTCAATAAGAATTCTTACGGTATTATATCTTTTGTCTAGTGCCATTGCAAGAATCCCATAGTCTAGTCAGACCTTACTATTATATAAGTATTTTGAATTTTATAAAAGCCATAATCATAACAATAATTCACTTCTCTTCCTTCTTTATCCGTTAACGTATGCGTTGAGTAGGTAAAATCAAAATCCATCCCCAGGATTTTGGCTTCTTCTACAAGAGGGATTTTTCTATTATCGTTAAACAGCTTTTCTAATATCTCGTAATTCCTTTTTAGAATAATATTTATTTTTCTTATAGAAGAGCGACTTTTTGACTTGTGTTTATTATGATAACAATTCCTGCAATTATCATTGCAGAACTTTTTATCAGAACGGCCAAGAAGGGGACTGGTACAAAAAAGGCACTTACGGGACACCTCTTTTTTGGCTATTTCCAAACTCTTCGCTTCCATATCCTCATATTTTCCAGACTATCACTTAAGATTATTGCCAGGATTATTATACAAAAGAAAGGCTGCCTCAAGCATCGCTTCCAATTGATAGCTGAATTGCATCAGGTTAACCCTGTTATTGCCCTTGGTCAAATCTGGATCATCAGAGCTAAAGGCATATTCCAGCCAATTGCCGAGCTCCAGGCGAACGCAATTCAAATTATAAAACTTGAAGAATTCACTTATAACTAGTTGGGGATTAGCTATTTCGTCAGTGGTGAGTCTTATTGGTGTCTGACCGAGTTCGGGAGGAAAATGTAGGTACTTCATAAGTAAAATTTGATAGTTTAATAAGTCCCACATTAAATAAAGAAACGTGGGTTAGTTCTTACCACGCTGAAGGGCTGCGACACCCTGACGACGAATAAGAACGCCCACGTTCCTTTAGCAATATACCAAAGTATACGTGAGCGATTTACCTTACTCTTCGTCGTTTGAAAGGTCGCAGTTTTCAGCGTGAGAGTTCAAGCAAATACGCTCTAAAATTTATTTTCCGATTTTCATTATTATGAGCTATCCATATAACTAATATTGATGCAAGGTAAATTAAAAAATAATTGTACCCAAGTACGGGTACAATTATTTTTTTCAATAGTGGGAACTTCCCTGCATAATGAGCACTAAGGAAGAGAAAATATTAAGAGATTTCGGCAAAAACTTAAAGAGTCAAAGAATAGAAAAAGGCTTTACCACCAGAGAATTCGCTGATGCTGCTGAAATTTCCCATAGTACAGTAGGCAGATTGGAAGCCGGGCTCACAAATCCCACATTAACTACACTAATTAAGCTCGCAGAGGCTTTAAAAATCGATTTCAATTCGCTATTATCTAAACAATAGCTTTTGCTTTTCAATAAGTGATTTCCATTAGCCAGGGCGTACTTGTCACTTAAATACCCCCTCCATAATTCGCGGTTCCGTTAAAATCACGTTTAAAAACGTTTTTTTCCCGCGGCCAGATCGCTGTTTTTTCTCAATTTTAAATCGAGCGGATATTTAGTATCAGTAACCACTATAACAGCACACCTATGATTGATTTAAGAATTTATTATTTAATAAGTTTTGTTAGGCAATGGCATATTTCTTTTAATTTTATGGCAAGGTCACTAAGAATTTTTAACCTTCCGCCGTCTATATCTGCTAATCTATTACCTTAACAATATTCGGTATGGAAGAATTATTACGTTTTCTAAATTCTATTCACCCCCTATCATCAGGCCTGATTGAATACCTCAGTATTCATTTGAAAGAGAAAAATTTGTCCCGGAAAGACTATCTCCTAAAGGCCGGTCAGACCTGTAGACATATCTATTTTATTGAAGAAGGGTTACTAAGATGCTTTTACCTTAAAGGAGAGGTGGAAGTTTCCTCCTGGTTTATGAAAGAAGGAGATGTAATGACATCTATCGGCAGCTTTTTCAATCAAAAAGAAAGTTATGAATCCATACAGGCCCTGGAGGCCTGTCACCTTTATTACATCGATTATAACGAGCTACAGCATATTTATAATAATTTTTCTGAGTTTAATTTTATTAGCCGGGTATTACTTCAAAAATATTATATCATTTGGGACCAACAACTTTATGGACTGCGTATGCAACAGGCCCAGGAAAGGTATAATTGGCTATTGGAAGCACACCCTGAAATTATTTTAAGGGTCCCTGCCAAGTTTATAGCTTCCTATCTCGGCATTACAGAAGTCACGTTAAGTAAGCTCAAGGCCCGGTAGCAATTTCTTATCCGATTTTAATTTCTGTAAACGGCTTTCACCCATAATTTTATCTTATCAAATTTAATTACGATGAAACACCTTATCCTGATTCCTGCAATTTTTCTTCTGCTATTATCTTCTTGTAAGAAAGGTAATTTTATCAACAACCAAATTGATTACCTGGAAAGAGTTAAAGAATCACTTAAAGACAGTATGAATTCGAATGATTTTATAAAAGCTGACTTTTCCAGAGCTTTTAAGACTTTGATAGAAAGCGAAAACCTGATTTTCCTGAGGGTTCCTTTTATTGACAAAGATTTTTCTGCGGGGTTTATTTTAATTCAAACTGATATTTCCGGAAATTGCTTGCAAGGAAGGATTATTGAATTGCAAGGCAAGGTTTCTGAGTCTATGAATTACAATGGAAAGATTCAAATTCTTTCACTAAGGGGTATTGAACTGGTTAACTCTGCGATTATAAACGGACAGGTTGAAGCTTTTTCGCCGCCAAAAAATAAGGAACCGACCCAGTTACAACCAGTTCAACCATACATTCCAGAATTGCCTGAAGTAATTGTAACTGGATATATACCCTCTTCTGGTGGTGGCATATCATTTTCTACGTATGTTCAATTAATGAGTTTTTTCAATAATTCAGGAGGTAGCGGTGGTACTTCCGGTGGTAGTTCGTATGGTACAGGCGGTAATGGGGGATGGTACAGTATTTTAAAGCCTGGGGGAGGCGGTTCCGGAGGTGGAACCGGCACTGGTGGGGGAGGAAGTGATTTATCCGAAATAGAAGATGCTATCTATGTTGATTTTGAGGGCCAATACCAGGACCCAGCAATAGATATCTTAAAATATATCAATTGTTTCAATTCAATACCGGATGCTGGTGCTTCCTGTAAGATTACCATATTTACGGATATTCCGGTGAATGGTGATCCTACAAAATTCTTCGACTGGCAAAATGGTTCACCAGGGCACACGTTCATACAATTTCAAAAAGTCAACGGAAGTCAACAGGCGATTCAAAATATGGGTTTCTACCCTGCAACTGGTTGGAAAACTGCAATAAGCCCTGCACCTATTGAAGGAAAATTTGTAGATAATCACCATCATGAGTTTAATGCGTCCTATGAAAAAACAATCACCCCGTTACAATTGCAGTATGGCCTACTGGAAATAATGCAGAGAAGAAACATGAGGTATGATATCGATGATAATAATTGTACTGATTGGGCAATCGCAGTATTCAATGCAACGCTGGCGGGACAGGAACACTTAGAGATACCTTTGTACAATATTCCTGGTGGGGAGGCTCCATATGGAACAAGCACGCCTCAGGGCCTCTATAACAAATTGCGAGAAGTGCAAAACGCAGGTGGTCCCCAGGCTCAAGGAATAGTAATCCCAATTATTGGTTGGGTTGGTGCAAGTTCAGGTCCATGTAATTAAAATACATTTTATGAAAACACTTAAAGCTTTATCACACCCCTTTTTAGTCATTACAAGCTTTCTTTTGGTGCTGATTAGTGGTGAACATTTTGGCGGATTTTATGCAATTTATCTTTTAATGGCACTTCCTCACGGGGGTGGTCACGCGATCTTAGGTTTATTGGGCATTTTGTTACTAATTTTTGGATACTATCGTTATAAAAGGGCATACAAGTATTTAATCGAGCCGCTTATAAATGTTGCAGGAATAGGCTGTCTCGCTTTTTCTTTTGTCTTATTTTTTCTACGTGACAAAGGCTATAATGATGCAACTTTCGAACAACTTGTGCCACAAATATCTTTAGTCTTATTTGGTGTATTAGCCACATTGTTTATTATTTCTAATGTAATCGGTGTAACAAAGGGGTCTTCCCGAAAAAGTGAAGTCCTTGTGAAGAAGGTTTAATTACCTGTCTGTTCTGGTATTGTATAGTGAAGTTTGAAAATTGTGATGTATGTTAAACAATATTAGCTGGGGTAGCTATTGGTCTGCCCTTACAGTACTCCTTTTCTTTTATTATGGTTATCTGCTGTTGCGGTATTACCGCAAAGACATAGCTGGTCGGTTAGCTATAACTCCCCCTATTCAAATAGATAAAGAAATCGAAGATGGAACACCATCTGCCCTAGTACAGGCTCTTAATGACGAGATAATTGCCTACCTGGAACAGGCCTCTAATGAGAGAACTATGAAACAGGAACTTGTATTTGCTCTTCGAAAGATCGCCCTTAAATATAAATCGGTAAGAAATAGTCAATATCTATCTGCAATAAATACTTTGATTCATTTTGAGTGCGGAAATAAATGTGGTATTCATCTGAGTGAAGAGGAAATAAGACAGGTGTGGATGGATTAGATGAGGATTCCCCCCGGCTTCTTCCTGATTAGGGGAGAGGCTTGGGTTGGGAATTTAATTATCGGGAATTGTAAATAAAACTGTGAAATATGAAAATGGTGACTTTAAAATCAACTGAGGAAAGCCTGGTTATTAAAATTTATTATCCAAAATGGGTAAACAAAAAGTTGTCTTTCTTTCGCTTTAACAGGAAACAGAAATTAAGTATTGCATACCTGGCTTTTTGCCTTTTGGCTGTAGGAATGGTTTATGGACAAGATGGTAATGCAGGTATCAATGAAGCAAATACCAAAGTAAGAGGGTATTTCGCTGCTGGCACCAATTTAATGTATGCAGTGGGTGCCGTGGTTGGATTAATCGGAGCTGTAAAAGTTTATCAGAAATGGAATAGCGGTGATCCTGATACCGGTAAAGTAGCTGCAGCATGGTTTGGATCCTGTGTGTTTTTAGTGGTAGTAGCTACCGTTATCCGTTCATTCTTTGGCGTATGAGCACAAGTGTCTACCAGATCAATAAAGGAATAAATAAACCAATTGAGTTTAAGGGCCTTAAAGCCCAGTACATATGGTACTTGGGAGGAGGATTGCTTGTTCTTCTGATCCTGTTCGCCATTTTATATATCTGTGGAGTGAACACTTTTATTTGCCTTGGTATCATTATCATTTCAGGAACGGGATTATTTATGCACGTCTATAGACTTAGTCATAAATATGGGCAACATGGAATGATGAAGGCTATTGCCAAACGAAGTATACCAGATACAATTAAATCTTATACCAGAAGAGTTTTTATCAACTTATGCAAAAGGAGTTAAAGGACATATTGCCCATTTTTGGAGTGGAGCATGATTGCATTCTATCCAAACAAGGTGATGTAAGCATTGCTTATGAGGTAACCTTACCCGAACTATTCACATTATCTGATCAGGAGTATGAGGCATTGCATCAATCGCTTATTAAAGCGATTAAGATACTGCCCAGGTACACAGTGTTTCATAAACAGGACTGGTTCACAGAAGTGAAATATGCCGCTGATTTCACAAAGGATGATAAAAGTTTCCTCACATCAAGTAGTGAACGTTTCTTTAATGAACGGCCCTTCCTGGACCATCAGTGCTATATATTTTTGACCAAAAAACCTGCTAACCGTAAACTCGGCAGTTCCCTATTCTCCAATTTATTAAGGAGGTCCATTGTTCCAGAGGAAACGTTGAAATCCCATTTATTGCAGGATTTTTTAGATAGTGCCGGGCAGTTTGAAAGGATATTAAAAGACAGTGGATTTATTCAATTAAAGAGGCTTTCCAACGAGGAGTTGACTGGCAATGGTAATTATTGCGGTCTGGTTGAAAGGTATATGAATCTTCGAGCAAATGAAGGGAATTATTTAATACACGACATCAATTTTAAAGACGGAATAAGAATTGGCGACAATTTTTGCCAGCTATTCACCCTCGCCGACGCTCAGGATTTACCTTCCTATTGCGGGTCGCGTATCAACTATGACAAATACTCCACGGATAAAACAAAGTTTTCAGTTGGGTTTGGTTCTCCGCTCGGTCAACTCCTTCCCTGCAATCACATTTTCAATCAATACATCTTTATTGACGACCAGCAAAAGACTATCCAAAAATTGGAAAGTAAGAGGTTAAGGCTTCAATCTTTATCGGCCTATTCAAGAGAAAATGCGATTTCCCGGGATGCGACCAATGAATTTTTAAACGAGGCAATTAGTCAACAACGCCTACCAGTTAAGGCTCATTTTAATGTTTTGGTCTGGACGGACAATAAAGAGGGATTAAAGGATGTACGCAACCTGGTATCTTCTGCCTTAGCCCAGATGGACGCGGTTCCGAAGCAAGAGCTGGACGGAGCACCGCAGATCTTCTGGGCGGGCATACCGGGGAATGAAGCCGACTTCCCCATGAATGATAGTTTTGACACGTTTGCTGAACAAGCCTGTTGTTTCCTGAATCTCGAGACAAATTATCGTTCCTCCTTAAGCCCAATTGGGATTAGATTGGGCGACCGCTTATCTGGTAAACCTGTTCATGTTGATATATCAGATGAACCGATAAGGAAAGGTATTTGCACCAATCGGAACAAGTTCATTTTAGGACCAAGCGGAAGTGGAAAATCATTTTTCACCAATCACATGGTACGATCCTATTATGAGCAGGGAACACATATTGTACTCGTAGATGTCGGGCACAGTTACAAAGGTCTTTGTCAAATGGTAAATGGATATTATTTCACATATGACGAGAAGAACCCAATCCGGTTTAACCCTTTTTATATTGGCGAAGGCGATCTACTGGATACCGAAAAGAAAGAGAGCATAAAGACATTGCTGTTAGCCCTTTGGAAAAAGGACAATGAAACATTTAATCGCTCCGAGTACGTTGCTCTGTCCAATGCCTTGCAATTGTACTATGAAAAACTGGAAGAATATCCTGACCTTTTTCCCTGCTTTAATACTTTTTATGAATTCCTGCAGACTGATTTTATCAAAGTGCTTAAAACCGACAAGGTAAAGGATAAGGATTTTGATGTATCAAATTTCCTATATGTCTTGCGGCCTTATTATAAAGAAGGGGAGTTTGATTACCTCCTCAATGCTACAGAAAATCTGGAACTACTAAAAGAGCGATTTATTGTTTTTGAGCTTGATAATATCAAGGATCACCCGATATTATTCCCTGTAGTAACAATCATTATCATGGAAGTATTCATTTCAAAGATGCGAAAACTGAAAGGTATTCGGAAAATGATACTTATTGAGGAAGCATGGAAGGCGATTGCAAAGGAAGGAATGGCTGAGTACATTAAATACCTGTTTAAGACTGTTCGTAAATTCTTTGGAGAAGCAATAGTGGTTACTCAGGAGGTAGAAGACATTATTTCCTCTCCTGTAGTAAAGCAGGCTATTATTAATAATAGTGATTGTAAGATACTTCTGGACCAAAGTAAGTATCAGAACAAATTTGACCAGATCCAGGAATTACTTGGCCTGACAGAAAAGGAAAAAGCCTTAGTTCTTTCAATTAATAAGGCAAATGATCCTTCTAAAAAGTATAAGGAAGTATTCATTTCACTAGGCGGTGTACTGTCGAAGGTTTATAGAACAGAAGTTTCGCTCGAAGAATACCTGGCATACACGACAGAGGAAACTGAAAAAGTAAAACTAATGGCTTATTCTCAACGATTTGGTGGGGATATCCAAAAAGGTATTGCTGCTTTCGCGGCTGAAATAAGAAATAAATAATTATGAAAATACTATTGTTGGTTCATATTGTTGCTCTGTTGGTTTATGGATGTGGTATGGCTCCAACTGCAGATGAGGTGGAAGAATTTATTCCAGGGACCTACATCCGGTTTTCCCAACACGAATTTGGCATCGAATACGATACACTTGTGATTAGCCTTCAAAACGAATCAGCCCTCGAATATAGGATTCTTAGAAAATGGAAATATGAAAGGGTGTTAGATAATCAAAAGATTGAACCGGAATACAAGCGTTCATTTACTTCAGGATTTTATAACATTAAGGATCGGGTATTGAGAGAAAATGAAACAGGCGATATCTATTCCTTTGATGTAAAACAGAGAACATTGTTTAATGGCCCGATTAAATATCACAAACTATGAAAAAAATAGTGGCTGTTGTTGCCTTGTTCGTATGCTGTATGCTGATGCCAATGCAAAGAACAAATGCACAAATTCCTATTCTTGAAATCATCAAACAGGGTATCAAGAAAGTAATTATAGCTGTCGATCTTAAAATTCAACGTCTTCAAAATAAAACAATCTGGCTGCAGAATGCTCAAAAGACAATTGAAAATACCATGTCAAAGTTACGCCTGGATGAGATCGGCGATTGGGTAGAAAAGCAACGGAAACTATATGCTGATTACTTTGATGAGCTGCATAAGGTTAAAATGGTATTAACCTATTACCAGCGAGTTAAAGATATCGTGGATCAACAGCTCCAAATCGTCAACGAATTCAAGACTGCCTGGGCCCTGTTTAAACAGGATAAGAACTTTACCACAGATGAGTTGGACTATATGTTAGCTATGTATACAGGTATGATGAATGAAAGCAGCAAAAATATTGACCAGCTTTTCCTGGTTATAAATGCTTTTGTCACACAAATGAGTGATGCCAGAAGGTTAGAAATTATTAATTCTGTATCTGGGAATGTACAGCAAAACCTGATGGATTTAAAGGAATTTAATGAACAGAATAAAATGATCAGCCTCCAAAGAGCGGCCGAGCAAGGCGATATTGACTACGTTAAAAAACTTTACGGATTATGAAAAATATGCTGCTGATCATTCCAATGTTAATAGGTTATGCTTCATTTGGGCAGAATACGCAGGAATGGACCCGCCAAAAGAAAACGCAGATAAAATATTTATTGCAACAGATTGCTGCCAATAAGGTATATATCGAATATCTCGAGAAGGGATACAACATAGCCCACAAAGGGTTACAATTTATAAATGACATTAAGAAGGGAGATTTTAATCTAAGTTTTGATTTTTTTGAGTCTCAGAAAAATGTCAACCCAAAAATTAAAACCTGGGGCAAGGTTGCTGATGTTGTTGCCTATCAGGTTCGAATTAGTAAAACTGTCAACCAAACTCTAATAGATATAAAGGAAACAGGGCAGTTCACAACGGAGGAACTGGATTACTGTAAAGCGGTTTTTGACAATCTTCTAAATGAGTGCATAATAAATATTGATGAACTTGTCGATATTACCACCGATCGAAATTTTGTGATGAAAGATGATGAACGAATGAGCCGGATCGATAGATTATATGCTGATATGCAGGATAAATATTCTTTTGCCTCCAGCTTTAGTGAAGAAATGGGTATTCTTTCGGCCCAAAGATTGTCGGAACAATCAGAAATTATTTTGTCAAAAAGATTAAATGTAGCTAGATGAAAAAATGGTTGGTAATAATCAGTGTGCATTTGTTTTCCTTAAATCTTTTTGGCCAATCACATGAGGCGCAGCAATTATTGCTGGATTGGGAGAAATTGACCCAGTTCAAAAAGATATTACAGGATATGTATGATGGATATAAGATTATACATAAAGGATATACGACAATCCGGGATATTTCAACTGGCAACTTCAACTTGCATAAAGGATTTCTTGATGCCCTCATGGAAATTAGTCCAGTAGTTAAAAGATATAAACGAATTACAGATATCATTGACTATCAGTTGCAAATTGTAAAGCATTATAAAGAGGCTTTCAACCAGTTCAAAGAAGATAAGACCTTTACTTTGGAGGAAATTAGATATATCGGTAAGGTATACGATAATCTGCTGGAGGAAAGTTTAAAAAACCTGGACGAATTGGCAATGATTATTACGGCAGGTAAATTAAGAATGAGCGATGATGAACGCTTACAGGCAATTGACAGAATTTATGCATCCATAGAAGACCAATTCTCCTTCCTTAAAGATTTTAACAGCAGTACCTCGTATTTGTCCATGCAAAGACAAAGCGAGAAAACAGAGATAGACATGTCAAGAAGGCTTCTTGGCAATTAGTAGGGTTTAAAAATGTGAAGTATGAAATTGTGTGTGAGGATTTCCCTTATTGGGGTTATTATTTTGTTGCTGCCTCATTTTGCGGAGGCCCAGGCCGCTAACAGGATCAGAAGCCTTAATGAGGTGCTGGATCAACTGTATGGCGATATGATGCCTCTCTGTAGCCGGTTAATTGGCGTTGGGCGTGGTATTGCCGGTTTTGCCGCCACCTGGTACATTGCGTCTCGCATTTGGGGTCATATTGCCAGAGCAGAAGCTGTGGATTTTTACCCCTTATTTCGACCTTTTGTTTTAGGTTTTGCCATCCTCATTTTTCCCTCAGTTATAGCGATGATCAACGGCGTAATGAAACCGACCGTTACAGCCACTGCACAGATGGTTACCGATTCGGATAAAGCTGTTGCGGAACTTTTGAGAATGAAGGAAGAAGCAATTAAGAAAACTGCCTATTGGCAAATGTACGTTGGGCCATCCGGTAACGGCGACAGGGATAAATGGTATAAATATAATTATGGCGACAAAAGTGAAGGATTCTTCAAAAGTATTGGTAATGACATAAGATTTGCCTTTGCTAAATTCTCGTACAATTTTAGAAACTCTATTAAACAATGGATGTCTGAGGTCCTGAAAGTTTTATTTGAGGCTGCGGCGCTTTGTATTAACACAATACGGACGTTCTATCTGATTGTCTTAGCTATTCTAGGACCGCTGGTTTTTGGTATTGCGGTATTTGACGGCTTCCAGCATACGTTAACCGTCTGGATCGCCCGTTATCTCAATATTTTCCTATGGCTACCTGTAGCAAACATTTTCGGAGGTATTATGGGAAAAATCGAGGAAAATATGCTCAAAGAGGATCTGCACCAGATAGCCACGAACGGAGATACTTTCTTTAGTACTACTGATACGGCCTACCTGATCTTCATGATCATTGGGATAATTGGTTATTTCACCGTTCCATCCGTAGCAAATTATATTATCCACGCGGGAGGCGGCAATGCTCTGCTGCACAAGGTCACAAACCTGATGAGTACATCTGGCAGAACTATGGTCGCGAGCGGCACTTCGATGGTAAAAGATGTTTATGGAAATACAGCAGGTCATGTAATGAATAGTATGGCTGAACAAGGTGCAACCGGAGGATATTTTAAAGATAAAATAACTGGTAAAAAAGATGTTTAAGAAAACCAAAAATATAGATACGGCTTTTCGGCATATAAGAGCGTTTTCAATAGTGATCATAGTTGGATGCATTTCTATTTCCCTGTTCATTGCATCTAAAAGCTATCAACTGGCAGAGCAAGCGCAACAGAAAATATACATTTTGGCAAATGGTAAAGCGTTCGAGGCGTATTCCGCTGACAGAAAAGATAATATACCGGTAGAGGCCAGAGATCATACAAAAATGTTTCACCATTATTTTTTTACTCTTGATCCGGATGAAAAAGTAATTCAGGCGAATATCACTAAAGCCTTATATTTCGCAGATGGGTCAGCGAAACAGCAATACGATAATCTGAAAGAGAATGGATACTATTCTAACATTATTTCTGGAAATGTAAGTCAAACGGTAGAACCAGATAGTATTTTAATTAATACTGATACATATCCATTTTATTTCAGATATAAAGGGGAGCAAAAAATCGTAAGACCCACTACTATTGTTACACGCAGCCTAATTACAGAGGGATACTTGCGAAATGTTTCCAGATCTGATAATAATCCACACGGGTTTCTGATTGAAAAATGGCGGACAATTGAAAACAAAGACATTAATGTTCAAAATAGATAAGAGGTGCTTTTTAAACGGAGAAATAGACAACCAAAAGCAAACCCCGCTCAGGACAGAGTGGCTGGAAAGATCGCGAAGTTCGGAATCATCGTACAAACAAAATTTGCTAATACGATGAACAGACTATTTAACAGTTTATCACCAAAAGGAAGAAGAAACGTACTGGTGGTTTTTTGTTTGTTGTGGGGAGGATTGAGCGGATACTATCTATTCACGGCAATCCTAAAACCTGGCCAGTCATCCTTAAAGGTAGAATCGATCTACATTCCCCGTCACATAAATCAATCCGGTAATGAAGAAATCGATTACCAGGTCGACCAGGAAACCTACCAAAAGGCGCAGGAATACAGAAAGTATATGGACAGTACCCACCAGCAAATCGAACAAGGTTTGCTGGACAGTATTAACATGCTTGAGCAAATTTATTTATCACAAACAAACAAAGAGGCGTATGAAAAGTGAACAAAGATCGCAGTCTTTTCTCCGGAAACGAAAAATGTTGATGGTTTTACCATTAATTGTTATTCCTTTTTTAACGATGGCATTCTGGGCCATGGGTGGCGGGAAAGGAACTGCTACACAAAAACAGAATGTAATTCAGGGACTGAACCTGAACTTGCCAGATCCCAAACCGAAAGAAGATAACCTGCTGGACAAACTTAGTTTTTACGATAAGGCCGATAAAGATTCCATAAGGTTAGCCGAATGGATGCGTAGCGATCCTTACTATAGGGAAAAGGTAAAGGAAGATCAAGGGTCTCAAAATGAACTTGAACAGATCACAGAAACAACGGCGACAAAATACAGGCAGAAACTAAATGTCACTCCATTTGACAAATCTCAGGTGCAGCCCGAGGAAAAAGTGATGCAGAAATTGTCGATGCTACAGAACGAATTGAATAAAAATTCGACCTCATCTGCTACTCATAATGAGACGTTAGGTGGCCAAAATAACCCAATTGCGCCGGAATTTTCAGGTGAAGTAGATCGTCTTGAGAACATGATGAACCTTATGAATAATGGTAATAGCGACGATCCGGAAATGAAGCAATTGGCGTCAGTAATGGATAAGATTCTGGATATTCAGCATCCCGAAAGAGTAAAAGAAAAGATGAAAGAAAAATCAATAGAAAAGGATAAAAATGTATTTGCAGTTAGCGACAGAGCAGATGATGACACTGCCAATAGTGGATTTTACAGTTTGGAGAGTGCTCCTTTAACTAGCGAATCGAATGCTATACCAGCCGTAGTGAATGAAAATCAAGTACTCGTCAATGGTGCAGTAATAAAACTCCGTTTGCTAAACGATATTTATATCAATGGCGCCAAATTACCTTCTGGCAATTTTGTATTTGGCATCGTTTCATTGAACGGGGAGCGTTTAGAAATTGAGATCAATTCCGTTCGCAGTGACAATTCAATTTACCCGGTAAAGATGGAAGTATATGATTTGGACGGCATGGCCGGTATATATATTCCCGGAGCTATTTCCCGGGATGTAGCGAAACAGTCAACTGATAACAGTCTGCAGATGATGGAGCTTACCACCCTTGATCCATCGCTAAAGGCACAAGCTACGGCGGCAGGCGTTGGCACCCTTAAAAGTTTACTCAGTAAAAAAGTTAAACAGGTTAAGGTTATGGTAAAGGCAGGATACAAAATTCTTTTGAAGAATAAATCTCAAGAATAATTAAACCTTAAACTATTTTATGAAGCGATTTGTATTATTGATTTGTGGATGCATGATGATATTTGCATCTTTTTCACAAATCCCCTCACTGGCAATTGCCACAGATAAAACAACAAGTTTAATATTCCCCTTTCCAATCAGCCATGTAGACCGGGGTACAAAGGATGTGCTAGTACAACAGGTAAAAGAGGCAACAAATATTTTGCTTGTAAAAGCCGCCTCCCAAAAAATAGCTGAGACCAACTTAAGTGTAGTGACAGAGGATGGCAGCGTTTACACATTCCGAATAAACTATGAAAGCAATCCTTCCATATGGGTGTGGCATGTGCCGGTACAGCAAGAACAGACCTTGGCTACGTATGCAAATGGCATCCTGGACAATCAACGAACCATCCATGGCATCAGTGACTGCAAATGGGATATGAGGGCAAAGATTATTGGCATTTACATTAAGGGAAATGTAATGTATTACCAGCTTCGATTAGAGAATAAGAGCCCCATTGACTATGATATTGATCTTCTACGATTTTATATAAGGGATAAAAAAGAAGGAAAGCGTACTGCCAACCAGGAGATAACCCTAAATCCTTTGTATATCGCAGGAAATGAGGCAAAGGTGAAGGCATCCAGTGATAATGTTGTCGTAGTGGCCTTGAATAAATTAACGATACCTGATGCAAAATACCTGGGTGTTCAAATTATGGAAAAAGGTGGCGGTCGGCATTTGAAGATGAAAGTAAGTAACAGGAAGACTATTAAGGCTCTTCCATTGCCAGATTTTCGGTAGGATAGGTAGAAGGTATAGGATTATCTAATAGCATTATTAATATAAAAACTATTTTATGAATGAGGAAAATTTTCAGTATTTGAAAGATAATATCAAATACATGGGGTTTGGAGATAAGATGAGTGAGGTGTTGGAAACCATGTTGAAGCAAGGTCCGGCTCAATTTTCTCTCACAAACAAGATCGAAGTAAATAAGAAGCCTTTTGAGGTAATTCTAAATTTTCGGAAATCTGATGTTTCAGATATTTATTTCTTTAATAGCTATCATGCTTCGCTGACACGATCCAATGGAGAGAAACTGGACCAAACCTTTTATCTCAACAAAGGAAAAGGAATTACAGCTAAGGAAGCATATAATCTCCTCGAGGGTAGATCTGTTTTTAAAGAATTAGCTACCAAAGAGGGCCAATCTTACAAGGCATGGGTGCAATTGGATTTTGACAAAAAGGATAATCGCAACAACTATGAGGTGAGGCAGTTTCATGAAAATTACGGATATGATGTCAAGACTGCGGTGTCTAAACTTGCCATCGCCGAATTATCAGATGCGGAAAAGGAAAAGGCCTTAATTCAGTCCCTTCAAAAAGGAAATATTCAATCTGTTTCCATTGAAAAGGATGGAAATGTGACAAAAATGTTTGTTGAGGCAAATCCGCAATATAAGACGATAACTCTATATGATGCTAATATGAAACGGGTTCAAAAGGAAGAATTGAGTCAGTATCATTCAGTAGCTGTATCTCAGGGAAAGGAAACTATTCAGGATAAAAAGGAAGATTTGAAGCTGGATAAGAAAAAAGAAGTTAAACAGATGACTGGCGATGACCTGGATGGGCCAAAAAAAAAGAATTCACGTAAAAAGGGACTATCTCCTTGAACTGACCCAGTAACAGAAAACAGAGATGTATGGGAATAGAAGTGGTTACAAAAGAGGATTTGCAGCAATTTCGCTTGCAGTTATTGAACGATCTTCGACAGTTATTGGAGCCGAAAGATGCTGAACTTAATAAACCATGGCTTAGGAATGCTGAAGTGAGGAAATTGTTAAATATTTCTTCTAATACTGTCCAACGTTTAAGAATTGCCGGAAAACTTCATTCCACAAAGCTTGGTGGAATTCATTATTATCGATTTGAGGACATTAAAAAGCTATTAGATAGTGGGCTGACTTGATGGAGGATAGAATGGAACAAGTGAAGGAGTTGACCAATTTTTTTTTGGCTATTAGGGACGATAATCGAATTGGAACGAGCCATATTAGTTTGTATATGGCTCTGTTTCAATTTTACAATTTAAATGGATTTCAAAATCCGGTACTTATCACAAGAGCCGCTGTAATGGAATTATCTAAAATATGGGGGTTGGCCACGTATCATAGATGCATAAAGGACCTGGATAACTTCGGCTATATTGAATATAGACCTTCTTTTAATCCTGCAATTAGAAGTGCGGTAATTTTAGTAGACTTAAAACAGACATTTACCTAATGTTTTGTGAATTGTTTTTTGCTTTAATCGGTTTACAATGGCGAGTTTCAGGTTTTTCTTAATTTACCCTTGAGCCCAATTGGTTCTACCGTTGCTTTTCAAAAATAAATTGTCGCTGTTGAAGCATGTGTTTCGGTCTCCACTACACAGTACACAATATGCATATATCTGAATAAGTCTTGTCCCAGGTGCTGAAGTGCGATATCTATTAGCAGTTGCATATATTGTCTCTTGTAAAGTCCAAATAGTAACAGATCAGTTAATTGCTAGGCCTAGGGATACAGCCTTTCCATCAGGGTTGAAATAGGGTAAAAAATGCAATTTTGAAGCAGTCCATCGGTAAATCCTGATTGAGCATTTTGCTGCCAGAAACCCTATTGCTGCGCCTGCGAGAACATCTGAAGTCCAATGAGCATTATCATGAATTCTTGATAAGCCCACCAACGTTGCAATACTATAGGCAACAGGCGCAACCCATTTTTTATCTTTATACAATGAAGCAAACACAGTTGCAGTGGTAAAGATATTGGATGTATGTGCAGAGGGTAAGGATACATTTTCGGATGATTTACCTTTTCTCCAGTCAAATTGATCAGGAAAATCAGTAATGCTTGGTCTGTGGCGGTGAAAAGTCCTTTTCAGTTGATCTGTTAATACACTATTTAAGAGTAGGCTGCCGGCCCAAATGGTAACAGTCTGTTTTAGTCTGTTATCTTTTAAAATGAAGGCAGTAGCAGTAGTGCCAGCCCATAGTATGGCCTGGCTCCTTCCAAGTCCCAGAAAACCTACATTCCTGGAAATAAAATTGGATGTGCTGCTTCTGTTTTTCTGTGTAAAAGTCTTTATATCGTCGTCCCAGTTTTTATAGACTAAATAGGTAATTCCTCCGTAAGCCAGTCCTTCACCAATATGTAATAAGGTTTTCGAATGTCTATGTGGTTCAGCAATTGAATCCCGTATAGGGCTCCTGGATTGAAAGTCATTTTGTGCTGTGGTACAGAATGAAACCAGGATTAGAAAAGATGAAAGAAGTAACCTGGTTATAGAAGCGTGTCCCATTAAGCGAAGAAAAGCGCCAATTCTATATAAATTCTGAAGCCGGTAATTGTCTATGCTGAATTTGAAAATTTACCGTACAGCTACAGAATTTCTTCAGAATAGGAGTGTACGCTTGCATATTGCCGTTGTCAAGATTTACCCACCACAATTTTAAGCAAATCGAATGATATGCTACGGCAAAGTCACTCTTATTGCAGAAGAACAGTACTAATAACATTTTTTCTTTCTATTATATGGGGAACAAAAATTGTCGCACAACCTTCAGATTCCGGCAGCTGCATTGTTAGCGAAGCTGTACTTCCTATACTTACTATTGACAAGCAGTATCAAAGCGGGAGCGGTTTTCAATTTCGATCGCTAATTATTCCAACTACTTTAATCAGTTATGGATTTGTTGCCCTTCAAAGTGAAGAATTGAAGGACTTCGATAATCATTTAAAGGAGGAAATTTGGACATAAGAACCGCATCGGAAAATAAAAATTGATAACTATCTGCAATATGCTCCTGCAGCAGCAGCCTTTGGCTTAAATGCCCTCGGGGTAAAAGGTCAGCATAATCTGAAAGACATGTCAATTGTTTACCTGATGTCGAATGCCATTATGGGGGTTACTGTTCAATCACTAAAAAAGATAACGCGCATCCAGCGACCAGATGGTCAGGGCACAAACGCCTTTCCTTCCGGACATACGGCCACTGCTTTTGTTTCAGCAGAATTCCTGCGGAGGGAATATGGAAATTTGTCGCCCTGGTTCGGAATAGGCGGATATGCCACCGCTGCAACTACGGCTTATTTAAGAATGTATAATAATAAACATTGGTTTCGGGATCTTCTCCCGGGCGCTGGTATTGGGATTTTATCTACTGGTGTGGCCTATTGGCTGTATCCCAAAATTCAAAACTCGCTTAACCGTCGAAAACGAAACGGCAATAAAATAATGCCTGGTTATTACTCTGAGGGCCGATATGATCTGGAATTATTGGCTAGACATTTTTTATCTTTATCTTGAGGAGTTCAATATTCCTTGTCTTGCCATCATTAAGTTTATTTTTGCAATATTCTGTATAATACTGGTGTTTGTTTAATAAATGCAAAGTTCGCCTGTCCCAATCACTATATACCTGACCGGTTCGCAATTCAAATTCCTGCTTTACCAGCGCATCTGTCATAAAGAATCTGGAAGTGCCCAGGTGATACATATCTGCATCACATAGAATAGATTCCAGGAATGTCCTTGGAGTGGTGGGGAAGCGGGTGGCCAGGATAAAGTTTTCTATAATTAGCAATTTGCTTTCAGGAAGATCCTCTTTCAGAAATTCCCTCATTAGAAAGACGCTGGCTTTTTCGTGATTTTCTATTGTAGTATATAAATGACCCAGATCATGAAACCAGGCTGCCGTTATCAAACAGAACAGGTCATCTTCTTTTAAAGGATAATTTTCTGCGATCTCCATTGCTTTCACTACTACTTCTCGGGTATGGGTCAGGTTGTGGTAAATAAGAAAATCCCTTGTATGGTCACGAAAACACTTTACAACATGAGTTTCAATTTTTTGAGGAAGCGGTTCGGTCATATGTTACCAGGCAAATTGCAATGGTATTCTGAAGAAATTCTGAAGCCAGTTAACCTTTCTATTTACTCGAATTTTGAGTTTATATTTGTTTATGCCGGTAGGTTGTAATCTTCTATTACTGTAACAGGTTATTTGATCCTAATTTTTTGATATGAAAGTGTTGATCGTTGAAGATGAAAAGGAACTCTCTCAAAGTATTTGTGAATACCTGGCAGGTGAACAGTTCAAGTGCGAACAGGCCTTTGATTTTAATGGTGCAATGGAAAAGATATCCTTGTATGATTATGCCTGCATTATCCTGGATATAACACTGCCCGGTGGAAGTGGAATTGATATTGTGCGTGAGCTCAAGAGCCAAGATAAAATGGACGGCGTAATTATTATCTCTGCCAAAAATTCAATTGATGATAAGATCCTCGGTCTGAACGCAGGAGCAGATGATTACCTCACCAAACCTTTTCACCTGCCTGAACTGGCAGCCCGCATCGCTGCTATAATCCGGCGGAAATCATTTGAGGGAAAAAATATTGTTCAGATTGAAAATATGGAGGTAGACCTTAATCTTAAGGAAGTAAGAGTGGATCATGTAAAAATAGACCTGACCAAAAAGGAATTTGAAATGTTGCTCTATTTCATTAGTAATAAGAATAAGGTAATTGCCAAGAATGCTATTGCCATTCATCTTTGGGGCGACAATTTTGATATTGCTGACAGCTACGATATCATTTATACTCACATCAAGAATCTTCGCAAAAAACTGGTTCAGGCTGGTGCATCAGACCATATAAAATCTGTTTATGGAATGGGGTATAAATTTGCCCTTTCCTGATCATGAAGCTTTTCACGAAATATAGTCGAATAAACATGGTTGCCAGTATTGTTATTTTCCTGGTGGCCAGCGTAGCTTTTTATTTCACGCTGAGGTACGTGCTTATACACCAGATAGATGAAGATTTGGAGGTGGAAGAGGATGAAATTGTCACCTATGTTAAAAAGTACAACCGGTTACCCGAAAGCTTCAACTTCTCCGATCAGGCTATTCATTTTTCGGTTGTACAGCAGTTACCACAAAGGTCAGTTTCTACGGTTACCATGACTAATATCGAAGATAAGGTTCCTGAAAAATTCAGACAGCTTAGTTTCGGTATTCAGGCCGCCGGGATAAATTACAGGGCGGATGTATCCAAACCGCTGGAAGGTGCTGTACATCTATTAAAGTCAATTCTTTTAATTACCCTTATCAGTATAATGTTGATACTACTTGTATCCCTTGTCATAAATAGAGTATTACTGAAGAATTTGTGGAGACCGTTTTATGATTCTATTAATGCCATGCGAGTTTTCAAGTTAAGTAAAAACAGGATGGCGCCACTCCCGGAAACAAAAATTGAGGAATTTGATTTGCTTAACAGTACACTTGCAAATTTTACAGAAAATTCCAGGAAGGAATATCTTGCTCTTAAAACATTCAGCGAAAATGCTTCTCATGAGTTTCAGACGCCAATCGCCATTATCCAGTCAAAGCTTGACCTGCTTATTCAGGAAGAAAATTTCTCCGAGGCTCAAAGCAAAACGCTTCAGGCCGCTTATAATGCAACTGAGAAACTAAGCAGGCTTAACAAGTCCCTGCTATTGCTGGTAAAAATTGGCAATAATCAATTTGAAGAAGCTGAAGTGATTGATCTTGACCAAAAACTGGAAGAAAAATTGCAGGAGTTCAAGGAGTTGTGGCAATCTCATTCCCTGCACGTCAATACCCTGATCAGGAAATCACCCATTAAGATGAATAAGGAATTACTGGATGTTTTACTAAACAATCTCCTGGGTAACGCAATTGGCCATAACTATGATGGTGGTGATATTTTCATAACTCTCTCCTCCAATCAGTTGATCATTACAAATACCAGCAAGGAAGGAGCCCTGGATCAGCAACAATTGTTCAAAAGATTTTATAAACCTTCCCGGATCAGCTCCCATAATGGATTAGGTCTATCCATTGTTAAACAGATTGCTGATGTGTCTGACTTTACACTTGATTATTCCTTTGATAGTAATAAACACAGTTTTGCAGTATCCTGGAGCAAGTTATAGGCTGTTATCAAACTGCAGTTTTTCCTCTTTTGCTTTTTTAATTACCCCAAACCTGTAACTGATTCCCATGTAAACTATTCGGCCATCTCTCCTGTTCCGTGATAATTGCTGGAGTGAAGGGATACTGTAAGCTGTTTTTTGTCTTAAGGATTTGAAAAGGTCTGATGCCGTGAAGGTGGCTGAAAATTTATTTTTCAGGAAATCCTGTCGGAAACCAGTATTCAGAACAAAGCTGCCATAAAATTTCCCTTGCGGAGTTAGCCGGGGTGAACGATAGTTGGTACTGATTTGCAGGATTGAGTTATTGGAAATCGTGAAATTGGTATTCAGGTTGGTTGCCATGGATACAATACTCCTGTTTCCAATAAACCCAAGATTTCCAGCATCTATGCGGTTATAGAAAAAATTAGTACTGAGGCTTGCGTTGAACCATTTAGAAGGCCGGGCTGAAAAGATAAGTTCAAGGCCGGCTGACTGGTCACTAGCTAAATTACGGACCGTGGAAAGCAGAACAGAGTCATTTAAAGGGATCACTACTGAAGTAAATCCATTGACCTTATACCTGAAATAGATACTTGGTACAAAGGAAAACCAGGAACCGTCCCATTTAAATCCTGTTTCAATGGAATGAATAATTTCAGGCTTCAGTTTTGGGTTGCCGGCTCTAAGGTTTAAAGAATCCTGATATTCCGGGAATGGATTCAATTCATCAGCTTCTGCACGATTTACTCTCTTGCCATAGTTGAGCTGTAGCTCCTGTTTGTCCTTTAATTGATAGGATAGGTGAACGGTAGGGTAGACTTTAAAATAATTATTTTTAACGGATGAATCCAGTGTCACCAGTTTCCCGGTTGTAAAAGCAGCTTCCGAGCGGAGTCCTACAGAATATCCCCATTTTTTTATGGCCTGTTGAAAGGTAATATATACCGCATGGATATTTTCATTATAAAGAAACTGGTTTGATTTAATTGGGTCTTTTATAAATTTATTTTGTCCTGGGTCAAAATTCTCTCCATAAAAATTGAGGTCAATTTTATTGTATAGCCCGTCATACCCGGCTTCTAGTTTCGCACTTTCGCTTATGCGGTTCGCATAATCAATGGTAAGCTGTTTTTGATTTGTTTTCTGGCTTATTGAGGTATTATCAAAGGTGGTGGGTTGTGATGGCAAAATATAGGTATTGGTATAATGATTATCTTCTAATTCATCTTCTTTTGATGCATTAAATTCTACCCTTAACTCATGGTCTTCCTTTTTAAAATTTCGCTGCCAGTAAGCTGAAAGATTTTTCTGGTTTTCAAATTCCGGATCATAACGTAACCGGTTTGTATTACCTGTTAATTGCCCTGACAGGGCATGTCGAAGGGTATTGGAAATATCATTTCTTGTCTGTTTTCTTGAAAAATAGGTTCCGGCGATACCAAAACTGTTGCTGGCATCTGGTGTATAATCAATGCCTCCGGATAAAATATGAGCATGCGGTATTGCAGAAGAACCAGTATGCTGGAAATAATAATTTGCTGGTTGGCTTGTCTGGGGATCCATATAGGTCCTGTCCAGATCTGAAAAGCGGTTTCGGTTATCCTGCCTCAGGCTGGCACTGCCGAATAAATTGAATTTCTTTGGCTTGTAATTCAACATAAGATTACCATTGTACCGGTCTCTGTTGCCTGCATTAAAAGTAGTTGAACCATTAAAACCATTACGAACTGTCTTTTTAAGTACAATGTTTATTATTCCGGAAGTTCCATCAGGTCGATACCTGGCGGAAGGATTAGTAATAACTTCAATCCTTTCAATTGAATTCGCTGGTAATTGTTGGAGCACCTCGGCTCTTGTTCTTCCCATCAATGGGGAAGGTTTTCCATTGATAAGGATCATTATATCACCGGAACCTCTCAAACTCACATTTCCCTCTATATCTACTTCTACCGATGGAATATTTTTTAATATATCACTGGCAGAACCTGATCTACTCATAATATCCTGTTCAACATTATAGATCTTTCGATCTATTGAGGTGTTGAGCTGGGATTTTTTACCGGTAACTGTTACATTAGACAGCTTGGAGCTGAGATTGGCAATTTCCAGTACCGGGACATTATACCGTGGATTGGCTTTTGAAATAACAAATACAGGCGATAAGGTTTTGTCATAGCCCACAAAACTTGCCAGCACCAAATAGTTTCCTTCAACAGAAACCTTAAAACTATAGTTGCCTTTTTTGTCCGTTACAGTTTGTTGGATCAATAAACTATCAGGTAGCTTTAATAGGGAAATAGTTGCCAGGCTAACAGGTTGTTTCGAAACCTGGTCTTTTACTGTTCCGGAAATAATGGATTGCGCTGTGGTACATAGAGAGCTTAACAGAAGAATGATGGCTATACAGGTTCGCATCAGTTAGCTTTTTTGACGAAACTAGGAGGCGATTCTGAATTCCGCCTGAAGGAAGCAATTATTCTTAGCATGGATGGTAATACAATCAATAATAAAGGTAACGCAGTAATAAATCCTCCAATTACTGCAATGGCGAGTGGCTGGTGCAATTCCGCACCGGTTCCAATGCCCAGGGCCAGTGGCATAAGTGCAATAATGGCTCCGAGTGCCGTCATTAGTTTTGGACGCAGTCGGGTTGAAATGGAATATACAATAGCGTCATCCACGTTGTTCGTTTGACGGTAAGATTCACGGAACTGAAGAAACGTAAATATGGCATTTTCTCCGATGATGCCTACAATCATGATTAACCCGGTATAGCTTCCTACATTAAGAGGTGTTTGGGTGATATAAAGCGCTATATAGCTGCCTGCTATTCCCAATACGGCAATTAGCAGGATCAGCAGGGCGACTAGGAAATCTTTAAATAGAAACAGTATAACTCCAAATACCAGAAGGCTGGAAGCAATAAGGATCAGTAATAATTCATGGAATGATTGCTGCTGTTCCGCATAAGCCCCTCCATATTCAATGTGGTAGCCTTGTGGAAGCACAAGACTTGAGGATACTTTCTGTTGAATTTCCTTCATGGTACTCCCAAGGTCACGGTTTTCCAGTCTGCCTGTGATCACTCCCATGGATTGCAGGTTTTCCCGTTGTATCTCTGCATCCCCTTCATTTATCCGCACAGATGCAACTGAGCTAATAGGTAAACGCCTGCCGGAGGGCAGGAAGATCTGCAACTGTTTTATTCCTTCTACACTTTGATAGGAAGTTCCCGGGTAAACAATCCGGATAATGGAAAGTTGCTGTTTTTCAAGCATGGAACTTACCGGTATCCCCTGTAATCCTAATTGCACCTGTGTTTGCAGCGATAGAGGAGAAAGTCCAAATTGGGCCAGTGCGGCATTATTGGGTAATAGGCTTACCGATGGGCCTGAGATAACAATCCCATTAAATACATCTGCTGCTCCCTCCACATTTTCAATGATCTCACCTGCCTGCTCCGATAATTTTTTGAGCGTTGTTACATTGTCTCCAAAGATCTTAACTTCTATTGGCTGTACCGATTCCATCAGGTCTCCCAGCATATCACCGATCACCTGGCCAAAATCAATTTGCAGGGCAGGCTGTGTGGCCTCAACCTGGGATCGTATATCAGCAATCACTTCATCGGATGAACGGTCTCTTTTCTTCTTTAATTGAATGAGGTAATCTCCGTTATTAGGTTCGGTGATAAAAAATCCCATTTGGGTTCCTGTTCTCCGGGAATAGGTTTCTACTTCCGGCACCTGTGTAATTATTTTCTCCACCTGTTGGAGCATTCGGTCAGTTTCTTCCAGTGAAGTGCCGGGAGGAGAAGTATAATCCAGTACAATACTTCCTTCATCCATTTCCGGAAGAAATCCTGTTTCCAGTTTGGGAAGTATAAACCAGATGGAAACCCCTAAAAATGTTATGATGAACAAACTGACATAAGATTTATGAATAAAAAAATCAACCCATTTTTGCCTTTTAACTTCATGTGGCTTTTCTACGGCGGATTTATTTACTTTCTTTTTTGATTTTTTTCGCGTTAATAACAAATAGATGACCGGCAGGCAAATCCACGTAACAAAAAACGAGCAAATAAGTGTAATGATCATGGTGTTTGTCATTACCTTAAAATATTCTCCTGCAACTCCGCTCATTAATTCAAAAGGTATAAATATCACGATGGTGCTTAAGGAAGATCCCACCATGGCGGGAAGCAAATAATGGATGGCCTTTTGAACTACTATTTCTGAAACTTCTTCAGGGTGCTCCTCATGAGTTCTGTGGATCTGTTCCACCACCACAATGGCATCATCAATGATTAATCCAATGGCTGCGGCTATGGCTCCAAGTGTCATTATATTGAGGGTAAAACCCACGGCATAGATCACGATGAGCGAAAGGCAGATTGTCACAGGAATGGTTATAAGGATAGTAGCGCTGGCTTTCAGAGACCGAAGGAAAATAATTGCTACAATAATGGCCAGGGCAAGACCGATCCATAAACTATCCGTCACACTTTTTACAGAATCATGTACAAAATCTGCCTGGACATAGTAAGGCCTGATAGTAACGCCGGACGGAAGTATCTTTTTTAATTCCTCAACTTTTGCCTGCATCTCATCAGAAATGGTAACAAGATTGGTGTTAGGCTGTTTAATGATGGCTATTAATAGTCCAGCCTTACCGTTAGCATTGATCTTGGTGTATTCTACCCCTTCGTTGATTTTAACATCTGCGATATCTTTTAACCGGGTAATTCGTTTTCCATTGTTGAAAACGATAACGTCTTGTAATTCCTGCAAAGAATGAACAGTTGCATCTGTTACAGTCAGGTATAAGAGACGGTAATCTGATAAATATCCATTGGATTGAATAAAATTAGTTTGGGCCAGCGCATTGGACAATTGATCAGGTGTAATTCCAAGCGTGCTCATTTTCTGGGGATCGAGAATAAGCCAGTATTCTTTTTGCTTCCCACCTATAATTCTTACTTCCGCCACACCGGGGACCTGCGAGAGAAAAGGTTTGACAGTATACAGCGCAATCTGCTTCATGTCTATTGGGGTGCGGCTCTGGTTATTTGTTTCCAGGGTATAACCAATAACCGGCAGAATGGACGGGTTCATTTTTTCAACCGTAATCTGGAGATCGGCTGGTAAACTATTCCTTATCTGGGCAATTCGGGATTCAATTCGTTGCTGGCTCAGATCTACATTGGCATCCCAGTTCATAAAGGCAGATATCTCACAACTGCCTCTGCTGGTAATACTCCGGATATCCTCCAGTTCCGGGACCTGCTTGATGGCATTTTCCAGCGGTTGGGTAACAGTGATCATCATTTTATCAACGGGTTGTAAACCCGCGTCTGCAATGACCTTAATTTTCGGAAAGGTTATTTCAGGGAATAGAGAAGTTGGCAGCTTGCTGTAAGCAAAAAGACCTCCCATAATAATGAGAGCAATGACTACAGTCAACGGGTTTTTATAACTGATAAAAAATGACTTCATTCTCCGGTTGTCTCTATTTTTACTTTCGCGGTATCACCTAGTCCATAATGCCCCGTTAGCAGAATTTTGTCCTGGTCAGAAAATGAAGGCCGGATAATCTCAACCCGGTCAGTGGTTTCCAATCCCTTTATAACAGGTACTTTGACGGCGGTCACCGAATCTATCATCTTCATAACCCAAAAATTGGCCTGAGTTTCATCAGCCAGTATGGCTGATTTGGGAAGGGATACGGTATTATTTCTTTGCAATTTGGGAATTCGCACCTTACCTATCAGGTTTTGAGGGATCATTCCGGCCGAGTTGATGCGGATAAAAACACTCTGCGTTTGAGAAACAGAATCTACATTAGGTAATAGTGATGAAACAATTCCCTTTAAGTGAGTATTATCTGGCAGAATGATATCAAGTGGTTTGCCAATTCCCACAAATTGTCTCCATTCATAGGGGACATTCATTACAAAGCCAAAGGTTTTGGCATCTGAAAGCACCGCTAGTTGTTCTCCATCCTGTACATAATCCCCTGCCTGGTGATTCAGTTCCTGGATATATCCACCTGCTGTCGCTTTAATATTGATGATACCTGTAAAATGGAAAGAGGGATCCAGGTCATTGATAGTGCTACCAAGGGCTTTGGCTTCTTTTGTCTGGAGAGTGAAGGCAAGTTCCCCGGGATGGATCTGTTGTCCAAGCTTTACATTTACAGATTTCAGGTAACCGTTTGAGGAGGCTTTTATGAAATTGCTTTGCTGGTAAATTGATGTGGCATTTAGTTCAACGTATTCAGTCAGGTCGCCTCTTTCAATATGAGTAACAGTAACCGGTGTTTGCGTTTCTTCTGTAGGCTGTTCCGCTTCAGTATTGTCAGCCTCTTTACTCTTACAGGAAAGAAACAATCCCATAAAGCAAAGAAAACTCAGCAAACTGTTTTTTAATGTTGAATTCATGGTTTTATTGTCCAGTAATTGATTTGGTTTTGAATTCTTAGCCTTTCAATGCTGTTTTGGGTAAGCAGATTTTGTGCGTTCAGGTAATTATTGATGGCTGTTACATAATCCCGCATAGTAATATCCCCGGTTTCCAGCATTTTTCCGTTGGCTAATATTAAGGTATGGGAATATTCAATCTGTTTATTGATTTTTTCAACCAGCAGGTCAATTGCTTTTATTTGCTGATAAAGTTGCAGGCGTTGCATGTAAAACTGGTTGAGATAGAAATTTCTATTGTTTTGCCGGGTGTTTTCCTGGATGGCAATCCGGGAATATTTCATTTGCTTTTGGCGGCCATCATAAATTGGAATGGTCAAACTTACACCGGCGCTCCAGCCTATATTTTTATAGGGTGTGACCTGCATACTGGAATTATACCCTGCATCGGTGTAGGCAGCTATTTTTGGCTTGTATTCAAAATTGATAAGCGCTTTTTCATTTTCCAGTCGCAGGCTATCGGTTATAAAACGATTATAGAAAACTGATTGGGTGTAGTCACCGGTAATTGTATCTGCAAGCACCGGTTTTTCAATCCGGGTAATGGTTGTGTCAGTTAATCCCGTAAGAAAATTTAGCGTCAGATAATCGGTATTATACTGGATTTGTGCCTGGAGGTAAAGAAGCTCCTGTTGCTGCATGGTCACAAAAAAGGTGAGATAATCTGTTTGTTTGTAAACGCTGGCTTCGGTCAGTTTTTTTAAAGTGCTTTCTTCGCGGCGCATTACTTCAAACAGTTCTTTATTATATTCCATGGCCATTTGATCTCCGTAGGCAGTAATATACTGGTCAGTAATGGTGCGAATCAGATCCTGCTGTGAGAGCAGGAGAGTATCCAGCAGGGCGCGACGTTGCAATGCAATGGCCCTGTACTGGGCAGATATATTACCACGAGTAAGAAAATTGCGACTTGCCTGCACGAGGCCAGATACATTGGCAATATTGGTGATCGCTTCATCATAGCCCCATCCCCTAACCACTGGCGCATAGCTATTGTTTGAAATGAAATTGACCTGTGTTCTTAGGGAGGCTTTCAGCAATTGGCTATCGATGGATAGGGAAAGCACCTGGTTTTGGAGATCTTTCAGCGTGGGGCTGTTTTTCCTTGCCATATCAATAAAAAAATCCAGGGTACGGTTTTGCGCTGAGCTGCTATACACTAATAATAGAAAAATGCCTGTAATAAAATATCTCATCCAATTCCGGATTTATGGATTTTGCCAACAGCAGCTTTTCTGTGATCTTATTTTCTTTTTTTCAGTTTTCCCGACTGATCAAAAATCAGCTCTTTTCCTGCCACTGCTACCTCATAGTTTACCTCTCCATTTGCATTTTTAATACTGGCAATTTCTTTTATGGGTTTGCCCTTATAGTGATCAGAAACATAGGTAATTGCCGCCTGCGGAAGTTCAGGCTGCGCTATTTCTGTTTCTGTTTCAAGTATTGTTCCATTCTTGTCAAGCACACAGGAAACGGATTTCCCATGCTCTTTGAAGTTGGCTTCGTAGTTGGCATCCTCCCATTCCCAGGTAGCGGCAACCCCCGGATGAACCTTCAATAGTCCATTCTTTACAGGAGAAGGTATATTACTGGTTGATAATTTTTGGGAATTGCCCGTAATTGCGCAAATGGCAAGGATGGTGATGATTATAGCTTTTTTCATGGTTTATAATTTTGAGAAGGCGAACCTAAATAGTGAACCTGTTTAAAATCTGGAGTAAATAAATCCCCACTTCAGAATTTCTTCAGAATTGGTACAGGGTATTTTCAGAATTGTCTTTGAGATTGAATAATGATTCCGGCCCGAAACACAGTTTTCGGTTCAACATGGGTACCCGGCACATTTTTTATTTTAAGGAAGGGTGAGAAATTAATAAAAACTTAATGCAATGAAATTTCCATTTCTTAGTTGCTTTTTCCTTTTTGTTTCAGTCACTATTTGTACGGGACAGAAGCCAGATTCATTGATCAAAAAACTGGATAGTTTAAGTATAAAGACTGACAAGCAGGGCGGGCAGGTTAATAATACAGAAAGGCAGGCATATACTCCCGAAACCAAAATTAAATTTGGAACTTATTTCATTTTACTTGGAAGTGACCTGAAACAGGGCTTTACCAAGCCATTCCATATGACCAGGAATGACTGGGTCAAATTCGGGGGATTTGCTCTTGCAACTGGTGCTTTAATGTTGGTGGATGAACCGCTCCAGAAGTATTCAGTGAAACTGGTCCAACGAAATAAGGCTGTCCAAAATGTTAGCAGCCAGATCACAAAATTTGGGGGATTATATGAAGCATATACGCTTGGCGCGTTGGGTGCTTATGGATTTATTTTCAAAAACCCTAAAATGCAAACCACTACTTTGTTGGCCACCCATGCCTACCTTACCGGTGGCGCTATGGAAAGTGTTCTTAAACTATTATCTGGCAGGCAAAGGCCATTTATTACAGATTCGTCAAGGGTGGAGGCAGAACCTACCTTTTATGGGCCGTTTCATAAAACGCTAAAAGGAACAAATGGCAAAAGAATCAACAGTTCTTTTCCATCAGGCCATACTACAGTAGCATTTGCTGCAGCAACCGTGTATGCTATGGAATACAAAGATAGACCCTGGGTACCGATAGTAGCCTATACTGCAGCGACGGCAATTGGCCTGAGCCGGATTACAGAGAACAAGCATTGGATTACTGATGTAGTAGCTGGAGCTGCTTTAGGATATTTATCCGGGAGGTTAGTAGTGAATAATTATCACAGGTATGCAAAGATTAAATCGCCTAAAGATAATAAGGGAACGGTCGGGTTTAATATACAGTATAATTATGGAACGGTCATGCCGGGTATGGTATATACATTCAGATAGGAATTGTATACAAATGGCTGATCCGGTAATAATAAATGCAGCTAATATGTTTTAAGCTTTTTTAGCAGGTAGTAGCAAAGAATTACCCACGCAAAGCCGGCACAATAGCCAGCTATCACATCACTTGCAAAATGATACCGCAAAACGATTCGGCTCATCCCGATCAAAAGAGATATTACAAGAAGCAATATCGAAAGGGAAATTCTCCTACCTTTAGACAACCCCGATTTCCGAATCAATAAAATCACCACAAAACTTAATATAAACGAAGAAAGGGCATGACCACTGGGAAAACTATAATTGGTTAGCGCTTCAAAAAGAGGAGCTCCCGGACGGTGACGTGCAAAATAATCCTTCAATCCAAATAAAAGGAGAGAACTACTAATGGCAATTATGGCAATATTTATAGCCTCTTCTCTGCGGTGAATAAGGAACAGATAAATAACAATCAGGCAATAAACACCAAATACAAACCAGGTTGATCCTAAAAAAGTAATGAACTTAAAAAATTGGATAATGGCCGGTGTAGAGTAGCTCCGCAGGAAAGAGAAAACCCTGGAATCAAACCAATCTTCTTTCTCAGCCACAATTTCATGCGCAAGTATGCCGAATGATAATATCGAAAGAAGAAATAAAAGCGATATTAAAAAGGCGCTTAAAGAAATTCTTTTGATGCGTAATTTTTGATTGAGTTTCAAGTACACAGGTTATTGAGTAATAGATCTCTGGCTATAATTCTCCGGTCTCATTATACAGGTTTATTCTGAAGAAATTCTGTGGAAAACAGAATATTAGTTTTTAATTGAATAAGTCAATCGTTTCGGTCCGGAGTAGACGGTTCATGGATATTCAATTTACAATTCCTCTTTAAACAGGCTTATGATAAACAAGATTAACATGCTTCAGATTTTACTCAGATTCCCATTTTAGTTTTGGTAAAACACATTTCATGAAACACCTGCTTGCATATAACAGCTTGCTTTTACTATTACTGGTTTTTTCTTCTATTTCCAAATCACAAACTGGTTACCAGCTACTTAATACATTTCATATTAAAAGTGCAGGTGGTTGGGATTACCTGGCAATAGGACCAGACAACAGGCTTTATGTTTCGCATGGTACCCAGGTGAATATTCTTGATAAAACTACGGGTGACTCAGTTGGTATCATAGAAAATACTACCGGTGTACATGGCATTGCATTCAATAAGGAGTTGGGACGCGGCTATACAAGTAACGGTCGACTCAATAATGTGACCGTTTTTGACTTGCCAACCCACGCTGTTATTACCCAGATTAATACCGGTGAAAATCCGGATGCGATCCTTTACGAGCCTTCCTCTGGGAAGATCATTACCTGTAATGGCAGAAGCAATAACCTTTCTGTAATAGACCCGGCCTCAAATAGGGTAATGGCAACTATTCCGGTTGGAGGCAAACCGGAAACGGCAGTTTCCAATGGTAAAGGTCTGTTGTATGTGAATGTGGAAAATAAAAGCGAAGTAGTGGTAGTTGATACAAAAACTTTCACAGTATTGCACCATTGGCCCGTTTCACCCGGTGAAGAGCCAACCGGACTGGCTTTTGACAAAACTACCAATCGCCTGTTTGCAGGTTGTGGGAACAAATTGTTGATTGTATTAAATGCTTCTGATGGAAAAGTGGTTGAGGAAATAGCTATTGGCGATGGTTGTGATGGAGTGGCTTTTGATGGAGAAACAAAGACTGTATTTGCATCCAATGGAGAGGGCAATCTGTCCGTGATAAGCGAAATATCAGCCAATAAATATGAAAATATCGCTACGATACCCACCCATAGAGGTGCCAGAACAATCACCCTGGATCCTTCTACTCACCTTGTGTATCTGCCTACGGCAGAGTTTGAACCCGGAGATACGCCAAACGGAAGACCCAAAATGATCCCCGGTACTTTCCAGGTACTTGTATTTGGAAAGAATTAAAGCGAAGCGAAATATTTAATACGGCTTACCAAATGAATGCAGGGTTTAATTTATTGTAACTCCAACAATCAGAATTTGTAGCTATATCCGATACGGAATACCTGTGTTTCATAATAATCAGTGCTCTTGTAGGTAAAGCCATTTCCCTTTACTTCCTTTTTCAGTGTGAGCGTATTTGCAATATCCGTTGCATTAATAAACAATTCTCCCTTGCCCTTCTGAATTGCTTTTTTTACTCCTGCATCGATAGAGAAACGGGAATATATTTTGCCTTGTGGCACCAGGTCTGGTGCCTGGTAAATGGCAGTAAATTGAGCATCTACCTGATGGGGTAGATGAAACAATCCATTTAATTTCACATTCCCAGAAAGGATATCTTCTCTGTTGCCATGATAAATATTGTTCTGAGGGTACTTGTTCAGAACGGTAAATGAATCTATGATATTATTATAGCCATTTAAGTTAAGGCTTATAACCGCTTTCTTGCCAAAATTTTGCGATAACATCAGTTCAACCCCGGTTGAGTAACTTTTCCCTGCATTCTGGAAAATATTATAAATAAGGGTGTTGCCGGGTATAATGGTGCCAATACGAATTATTGTGGCGTCCATTCGTTTGTGGTATACTGAGGAAAAGAAATACCCAGCGTGCCAGTTGGTTTTATAGCCCAGTTCAAAATTATTGGTAAACTGCGGACGTAGGGCAGGGTTACCCACCTTAATAATTTCTGCATCATCATACTTTGGAAATATACGGATATCTACCTCGTTGGGACGGTCAACGCGACGGGTATAAAATACAGATATCCGGTTATTCTCATCAATTTTATAAGCAACCCGTAAATTTCCAAAAGGTTGAAAATAGCTATACTGATCGCTTTTATAAACTGGATGATCCGGGTTTACATCATACTTTATTTTAACATATTCTAATCTTAACCCGCCCTCTATTTCCAGGTGATTGCTTTCAAAAATATAATTTCCATATAGGGCAGGGATTGTTTCACTATAATTTGCCCAACCTCCGGCATCCACATCCAATGGGGAATTAATCCCAGGCTTGAATTGCATATTAACTGGAATATATCTTCTCCTGAATTTAATGCCTGTTTCAAATCTACCGTGGCGTAATGGATGTAAATAATCTACATTCAGATCTCCAACATGCTCATCGGATATAAGCGCGAATGAATCAAGGCCAGTGTAATTGGGCAAAATATTCGTGAAAAAGTATTTTTCATCTTCCCGGTGAAACGTATAATTAAAATTTGCGTTTAGCAATCTACCAGGTTGTTTGAATTTATGTTGCCAGGTAGTGGTGGCAGTTACTGTGGTTTTTAGTTCATCTTCCAGGAATTGCCAGAGCCGCTGTCTTTGTTTCAATTCATAGTCAAAAAATGGCTCATCTCCACGATCAATTATTTTTTCGCTGCCAAAGAGGCCTGAAATGGTAAATGTATTATTATCGTCAATAAACCAGTCTACCCCGGATCGAAGTGTAAGAAAATTGGTATTCCGGTTTCGTTTAGTTTGCTGTCTTACAATGTCCCCGTTCTCATAATAGCGATCTACAAATTCATTCTTGTTTAGCGTCTGTGTATACAAATCATCTGCCTGGATGAAAAGGTTCATATTGTTCTTTCGGTAATTGATCGAAACAGAGGGGTTGATCTTAGGTGTAAATTGATATTGGGGCCTGATGGTTGGGAGATTTTCCTTTTTTATCCAAAGGGCACCAATGCCTGAACTAAACCCGGCTTTTCCATTGAAACCCTGCTTCTTTTCTTTTTTGAGAATAATATTAATAATGCCGGCACTGGCATTTGCATCAAATTTTGAAGACGGGTTATTAATGATCTCAATTTTATCTATGGCTGACGCAGGTATATTTTCCAGGCCGGTTTGAGAACCAAACCCGGTAAGAGCCGTTTGCCTTCCATCAATCAATATCATTACCTTTTCACTTCCCCTCAATTGCAATTTTCCATCCTGCGTTGTAATCCCGGGTAGATTTTTCATGGCTTCTAAGGCTGATCCCCCGGATTGGGCAATATTTTCCGAAAGGCTGAATGTTTTCTTATCCAGGCGGGATGATACCGTTTCCTGTTTCCCGGTTACAATAACTTCGTCCAGGGATTTTGCCTGGGGAATAAGCTCTATAATGCCCAGTTCCAGGAAACTACTCAATTGACCGACGAGTATTTCCTGCATTTTTGGCAGGTAACCAATATAACTACAGTTGAGAATATAATTTCCACTGTTAACACTTTCAAGCTTAAAACGGCCATTCTCATCGGAAATGGTTCCTGCTATTATGAAACTATCTTTTGCAGAAGTAAGCCTGACGTTTACAAAGGGTAGAACAGTCTTGTTAACACCGTCCCTGACTACACCGGAAATGTTAACTAGGTTATTTTGAGCATTTAATTTAAAACAAAAAATAAGGGCAAGGCTGTAAATGAGGAAATATTTTTTCATATATCCGCATAGTTACAACCGGATTTAGAAGGAAATTTGAATCATAACTTCACTGAAAACGTATGCTGATGATTGCAATACCTGTATGAGATTTGCCACCCATACCTGCTACAGACCTGTTTTACCAGGTGCAGGCCCAGGCCTGTTCCCATTGTTTCGGTTGAAGCGCTTGCAAATCGTTTAAACAGCTGGTCTGAAATAAGGGGCACTCTTCCTGCATTGATAAAATCAAGCTTATCTTTTTCAAGAGAAAGGGTCAAAACTCCGTTGCTCGGGCTATGCCTGATCGCATTGGTAAATAAATTTTGGATTAGTATTTCAACCAGTATTCTGTTTCCTTCTACAATAACACCTTCAGTAATATGAGTAGATAATTTTAAATTTTTGCCCTCAACAAAATGAGAGAATAAAGCTATTTCTGAAATGATCAGGGAAGACAGGTCAATCTGTTCTTTATCCATAAACTGACTATTCTCAATTTTGGTTAACAGCAAGAGATTTTTGTTTATTCTACTTACTCTTGTAAGGGCTGTTAAAGCTTCCTCAATTACTTCATATTGATCATTTTCCAGTGATTTATTTTGAAGTAACAATTCCAGTTTGGATCGAATAATAGAAAGTGGTGTTTGCAATTCGTGTGAAGCATTTTCGGCAAATTCCTTTTGCTGAACATAGGCTGAAATATTCCCAGATATTAATTTATCCAGGCTTTCATTTAATTGGGCAAACTCAGTTATATCTGGCTTATCAAAAGAAATCCCTTCATGTTTGCTGAGGTCAAATTCTTTGATTTTCCCCAGGCTATTATAGAAGGGCTTCCAAAGGCGACGAGAAATTCTACGATTTACCCAAATTAGCACTCCTAATAAAATGGCAAAGAAAATTACTGTTAATAGGGTAACAGCCCCGATTATTAGGAATTTATCTTCTCTTGCGGCTTGCTGCGTTACTACAATATTATGTTCATCCATCTCATACTGCCATAGTTCATACATAGCCAGGTAATATACAGGGATGCTGATGATCAACACCAGGCCTGCGTAGATTATAAGCTGTTTGAGCGTTTTATTCAGAAGATATTTCATATACCCATTTGTAGCCGCTTCCATAAAGCGTTTTTAGGTAGTTGCCGCAGCCCGCATCATTTAGTTTCTTCTTTAAATTTTTAATGTGGGCATATACAAAATCATAATTATCAAACATATCTGCAATTTCACCTGACATATGAACTGCGAGAGCGCTTTTTGATATTACTCTGTTTCGGTTACTTACAAAATATAGTAATAAGTCAAATTCTTTCTTGGTAAGGAGAATCTCTTTATTATTGACTGAAGCTGTTTTAGCCAGCAAGTTTATTTTTATTTCATTCTGTTCAATTACATTGGCACTGTCAAAGTGTTTCCGCCTAATTACGGAGAAGATGCGAGCAGCCAATTCAGGGAGATGAAAGGGTTTAGCGAGATAATCATCCGCGCCTATATGCAGTCCCTGAATCTTGTCTTCCAGGGAATCCTTTGCGGAAATAATTATTACGCCCTGTTGCTTATTCAGGGATCTTATTTCTTTAAGTACTTCAATGCCACTAACTCCTGGTAACATCAGATCAAGTAAAATGCAATCGTAATCGTATGAATGTATTTTGTCCAAAGCATCTTTGGAGGTTGAAGCAAACTCACACAAATAATTTTCATCCTGCAAATAGGAACCGATACTTTTTGCCAGTGCATCCTCATCTTCTATAACCAAAATTTTCATGCGCAAATGTATGCCGGGATTCTGAATACATTTGGAATTAATTGATATTCAAGCGCTTAATATGCACAACAACTAAATGTTTTTTGAATTATTTAATGAGAACTATAGTTCCTGCTATGATCAACCCTGATCCAATTAATGTTTTTAAAGACAAATGCTCACCAAGGAATACGATTGCCAGAAGGATAGTTAGTGCAACACTCAGTTTGTCTATTGGAGCAACCTGAGACACATTGCCTAATTGCAATGCTTTGAAATAAAACAACCAGGAAAAACCAGTAGTGACGGCAGATAAGGCTAAAAATAATAAACTTCGTTTCTCCAGTGACTGCAAACCTTTGGCCTCACCACGGATTAAAATAATACTCCAAATCAATATTAATATAATGCCTACCCGAATACCTGTGGCAAGATTAGAATTTATATTTTTTACTCCAACTTTAGCAAAGATTGCAGTTAATGAAGCAAAAATGGCTGAAAGAATTGCGTATATCCACCACATAAAGAAGTTTAATTTGATTGAAACCAATTTACTTCTTTTATCTTAAAGCCTTCTGACAATAGCCGGGTCTTAGTTGCGATAGCAACATTCTGTTGAATTTCTGAAGAAAATAGTTGTTTCTGATAATCAATCTGATTTTACTAATCTAAAAAGCTGAATATCTTGAAAAATCGGGGTTTCAATCCTGAAAATATTTAATCAGTAAAATTGGTAGCAGAATCCGTAATCTATATCCAATTGGTGCTGGAGAATAGCAACACCTTTGTTTCAGTAAAATAACGATTAGAGTTTCGTTGCGGTGGTGGGCCTTTTCAATCTCGGCATTTCCTGCAAAGTAAAAAATGATAAAATGAAAAAACGCAGGCAAACCAATCGCGAATTTAATTTTACCAAAAGGAGACCAGGCATCACAGGAATATTTTACGGGAACCGCGCGGTCAATAGATTATTACCAAAGGATGAAACAGGAGCTTATTCCATTGGAAATGTTGTTTTTGAAAAGGGTACAAGAGCTAACTGGAATACTCACCCTGCCGGACAAACCTTGATTGTATTGGAAGGAAATGGCTGGTACCAGGAAAAAGGAAAGCCTGCACGGTCAAACAGCAAGGGAGATGTTGTGATTATTCCCTCTAATACCGAACATTGGCATGGGGAGGCAAAAGATAGTGGCCTCATGCATCTTGCCATCACCAATACCAAAGATGGTGCAGTGAAATGGCTCCAACCAATAACTGATGAAGAGTATAATTATATTAATAAATAAAGACATCTGGTAATGACCAAAAAAATGTTCTAATTTTGGTAAGGATTTGCGTTACTAAAGTAGTGAGTAATTCGTGAGTAGACAAGCCTTCATTTTTTTAACGTATTGATTTACAGCATATTTGGGAATTAGGTTCGAATCCCTCAGTCTCCGCCCGAATCAATATCAAAAGAAGTCAAAAGCACGCAATTCATAAAATTGCGTGCTTTTGACTTTTCGGTACATGCTTGCACTACAGCTATTCTGCAATTTCTTTGTTCCTTATTCTAAAACAATTTTTCCGGTAAAAATATTCTTTTCAGCACTGCTGATCCGCAAAAGATAGATGCCTGTTTTCCAATTGCTTTCCCGGCGAATAGACATCACCTGGTAGGGATTATTTATCACTATACCGAAACTTCTCACCAGTTGGCCTGTCGGTAAAAGAAGATCAATTGTATATATTCCCCGTTTCATATTATTCCAGGTCATTTGCACATAATCTTTTACAGGGTTAGGATAGATGGCGATCCCTTTTTTATTATCATCAGATCTTACAAGTAAAACAACAGAATATTTAAAACGACCATCTATATCCACCATTTTGAGCCTGTAGTAATTATTTCCAGCATACGGAAGGCCGTCTGTAAAAGTATAAGCTGATGAGATGCTATTTCCTGCTGCTTTTACATTGCCTATGGCAGTAAACTGCACGCCATCTGCGCTTCGCTGAATTTCAAAATGATCACTGTTTTGTTCACTAGCAGTTAACCAGTTTAACTCAACTGATGCCCCATTATATGCAGCTTTAAATTGCACCAGCGTTACAGGCAAAACTAAATTGGCATTCCGCCAATCATTGTCTGGTCCGGCAAAAGATTTTTGCAACGGCCCAACAGAACCAGGTACCGGTGGATTTCCTGCACCTTGTGTTGTAACGTTGGGTCCTGTAAAGAGATCAAATTTATCATCAAGGCCATCCCCGTCCGTATCCGTACCGGTCAGTGTTACATCATCATCAGGTAGACTGTTCATATTTATATCATGCCCTTCCACAACATCCGGCAGTCCGTCATTATCTGAATCGTTATCAAGGTAGTCAGGAGTATCTGTTCCATCATGATTATTCGGAGTAATACCACCTGCACCGTAAGTGCCTCCCTGGGAATCGTACACATCTTCAAGACCATCACCATCTGCGTCACCAGTCACCGGCAGCAGATACCCGGCTGTTGTTTGTGCTTCCACGTTGTCAGTAATACCATCATTGTCTGTATCAATATCCAGGAAATTATAACTGCCATCATTGTCCTGATTACCTGTGGCAGGATTCCCATTATAACGGCCATCATTATTTGAATCGGAAGGAGTAATTAATGCAGGTGTTCCACTGCCAGCCGGGTCAGCAGATCCAGAATGGCCGTTTTTTGGATCAAGGGTATCTGTATATCCATCCCCATCCGCATCTGTAAATCCATCAACTCTTCCATCATTATTCACATCCGGCAAACCGGCTTCACGCAGATCTGTAATTCCATCGCCATCGCTATCAATGTCTAACGAATTAGGCACTCCATCGCCATCAAAGTCCGGAGTTCCCAGGCCATTGCCGGAGCCTGCTGCACCGGTATTGTTGGCGTCAACACTTTGAGAAAGACCATCCCCGTCTGTATCAGTAAAATTATCCAATATGCCATCGCCGTTGGTATCAACACCCCCTGCTTCTATTACATCGGGTATGCCGTCATTATCGCTGTCGAGATCAAAACTGTTTGGTATTCCATCTCCGTCCTTGTCAAAACTGGTACAAACTCCATTGCCATTTAAACCACCGCAACCTGTAAAGTCTGTATCCTGGTAATTGGGAACACCATCTCCATCTGCATCACCCGCTGGATCTCCTGTTAAACCAAGTCCCGGATATTCAGCACTGTCCGGAATACCATCATTATCATCATCCAGATCCACTGCGTCGGGGATACCATCATTATCAAAGTCAAGATCAACACTGGAAAGACAACCAAAATAACTGTATGCGCTGCCAACGCTATTGGTTGTTATTATGCCTACGGCACTGCCAATGATGCCTAAAAGCGAAGCATTAAAATTCATGGTACCATTGGGAGCACCTATCAACAGGTCGGAATTACCATCTCCGTTAACATCTCCCGCATCACTCACACTCGCTCCAAGTAAATTGGCAACCGAAAGGGCGCTGTTTTCCTGCAGCATCCATGAAGGTGAATTTACAGGCCCGGTAGTATTGCGGCCATAATATACATACGCCTTACCCGAAAGAGCATTGGCGCTTACAAGTCCCAATACTCCTGTACCAAGACTGATAGCAGTACCACCCGGCTCGCCAACAATTACATCGGACAGGCCATCACAGTTCATATCACCGGCTGTACTTACACTAAATCCATATAACAAATTGCCCTGTAACAGACCAATCAGGTTGGGTCTTCTGGGACTTGTTAGTTGTGTGGCGCCTGAAGTTTGCACGCCTGTGTTGCTTCCATAAAAAATATGTGCTTTACCCACTGCTACCAATTGAAGACTCAGGGTGGTTTCTAAAGACAATGGTTCACCGGCAATAACATCTTCCCGTCCATCTCCATTCACATCACCCGCATTGCTAACGCTGTATCCAAACAAGGTTCGGGTAAGCAGCCCCGGCGCCTGCAAAGTGGTATTGGCGCCACTTACTGAAGTAGCCGTAATACCAGAAGCGCTTCCATGAAAAACATAAGCACTTCCTACTGCTACAACACCCAGGGAGGCAGGGGCTCCTGCGATTATATCATCAAAAGCATCATTGTTTACTTTTCCCGCTGTGCTGACGCTGTATCCAAATAAACCACCCACCAATCCTCCTGTGATCTTTGAAACAGGGGTAGTATTTAATCCAGCGAGGCTTCCATGATACACATCTACGCGACCAGCTATAGTTAGTCCTGACAGGTTCAAATAAGCAGGACTTCCCACTACAATATCGGCAAAGCCATCACCATTTACGTCGCCAGCATTGCTTACACTAAATCCGTACAAAGGGTTGGCGGGCGTGGTTGCCAATATACCAAAATCTGCCTGGTTGAGATTAACGCTTACTGATACAACAGGCTCTGTATTGATATTACCATCAAAAGTATTACCATAATAAACGTATACTTTTCCAACAGATACACTTACAGATCCAAGTCCCACTGTCAGGTTCACCTGGTCGCCTGGCGCGCCTATTACAACGTCATCAAATCCGTCTTTATTAATATCACCTGCCTTACTAACGCTTAAGCCAAATAAAGCTCCTGCCAGAGAAGTAGGCTGTAACACTTCAGTGGGAGTAAGGGAAGGTCCGCTGCCACTGCCATAATAGATAAAAGCTGCTCCTACTGACACAAGATTAAATGTGCCTCCAGCTACATTAACAATATCTACATAAGCCGGCGCACCAATTATAATATCATCAAAGGCATCATTGTTTACATTACCGGCTCCGCTAACACTGAACCCATATAATAAATGTGCAGACAGATCATCCAGTAATGGAAAAACAAGTCCCTGCCCATTATCGGTCCAGTCAGGAGGAGTATGATTGAGCGGGTCGATGGTTATAGGATAAATAGCATTCCGGTCATCCACAACCAATTTAAGGGTATTGGTTTTTCCGTCCAGTTCCATGTGTGCAGGTAATGATTTAAATGCTGCATCCCACGCTTTCAGGTCATCATAACCCAGGGCAGGCTGCTCTGAATTACCGCGCTCAAATAATTCCAGACTTTTGCCATCAGATAAAACGGGTTGAAGATCTCCTTTTATATTGATTACTATTTCAAGGGAGTTTTCTCCATATGGTTTCTGTGTTATTATGAAATTCTGACGCATCCCCTTAGGGCCATTCATATACTGCGCATAAAAGCCATCATACCTGTATTGTAATTCCTGCTCAGTAAGTACGGAACGTCCATCTTGCGCCTGCAACTGTATATGATCATTCCGGCCAATGCCTTTCAACGAAAATTCCTGTTGCCATAAAGTTTTAAACCTGTCTGAGAAGTCAAAGCGTTTTACCTGGTACCCACCATCAGAAAAAAGAAAACCCAATTGCTGGTCGCGATTAGCTGCGGCAAATTTTCCCTGTTGGGTGAATGGCTTAATACTATATTCTCTTTCTCTGAGCTTGTCTACAGCCTGCTGGTACCATGTTGACGAAATACCGGCAGGAAGAGAAAGATTTGTACTTTCTTTTTCTAAATGCGTAGCTATCAGATTATCTGCGATCGAACTGGTCTGCCTGGTTTGAGCATCTACATTTGAGAATAAACCAAAAAGGAGAATAAGCTGGCAGGCTATACGTAGAATTGTATTCATTAGATTAAGTTGAGGGTTAAAAATTATATTATTGCTGATTACATAATATTATTCATGCTATCTTTTATTGCACTTCGAGCTGCACAAATTCTACAAACTGCGTGTTGCAGCAAGTATAAAATTGAAATGTGAAATAGTTCGGAGAGTCTCCAGGAACAATAATTTAATCCATCAATAGAATCAAATCCGGCAATAAATCATTTTCATGCTATTGACGAAATCCTGTTATTAGAGGTGGCTAAAAATCAAAAGAATGTACTAATCAGAAGTGGTGAAGTAAATACAAAACTCCAAAATCGAATTTCATATTCAATAGTCAAGGTAAAGATTTTAAAAAAAGGCACAAAAAATTATGTTCATGTCAGGTACGTAATAACTCTTAGTTTAGTAGAGGATAAGAAAATTTATTGAACTATTTAATTATTGTTATAAATATGGGCTAATGTTATGAACGCCTCTGGCAATCCGTAAGTTCAATTTACCGGGAAACTCACTGATAAAACACAACCTTTGCCGCTGGCCGTTTGCAGGTCTACAGATCCATTGAGGGACTTTACCCGGTCATAAATATTGGAAAGTCCGATACCCTTGTTTACCCGTTTAAGATCAAATCCAATCCCGTTATCTTTTATAGAAAGTCTTACTTGACCACTGTTTAAACTCAGGTCAATAGTTGTGAGGGTTGATTTACTATACCATATAATGTTTTTTAGCTGCTCCTGCACAATGCGCAGTAAAGTGGTCTTTCTATCGATATCCAGGGTTTCAATTTCTCCATTACAATTAAACCTTATTTCCATTGGAATAGAAAAATGAACATCTTCTATCATGGCCTTAATGGTATCCTTCAATCCCTTTTCTTTGTTTTCCGGAACTACAAATTCTCTGGATATTTTGCGAATTTCCTGAATCGCCATTATTATATATTCAATACTTTTATCCTTTATGCATTTATCCCTCATATCCGCAGGGCTTAACATTTCCATGAAAAGTTTTGCCACCGTTAATATTTGATTGACATTGTCATGAAGCTCCTGGCCGATCAATTTTCTTTCTTTTTCAAGTGACTCAGCTATTATGCCATTCATATCCTGATCACTGGTAAAATTCTGAATTGGCCAGGCGATCTTTAAAGAGGGCCTGGTATGGGGGTTACCTGGTTGGAAAATTCCTGTACAGAATTCCTGCGGATGCAGGTGGAAGGGGTTTAATTTTTTACTTTCCATTATTGGTTTGAATTTTCATGTAATAAGGTCTTCATAAGGTACGGATCTACTTCATTTAGCCAAATAAAAAGGGATGCACCTACATCCCTTTTGTCCGCTACACGTATCAATCATCTTTCATTAAAGCCAATTCTTTTAATCTACTTTTCCAGGGCATTGAGCTTTCACAGGTATAAGATCTTCAGGATGTAAATAGACAGCATTTATTTAAAACTGTTTGTGGACAAATGCTTAGTTTTCTGGTTAATCTTATTCTATTAAATCGCTCCTTGACAGATATATAGGTGTAGCAAAAAGGGGTGGATATCAAGACCCAACCCCTTTGCCCCCAGGTCTGCCCGTCCAGAATGCATTCTACCGTCCAGAACTGATTACCGTTTTTTAAGCAGGCACCGTTTACCCTCCCCGCTTAATTTCAACGGATATCAGCGTTTTTCCAGAGGATCATGGATAATCGGTATTTCAGGGAATTCATTTGACAATATCATTAAAGCCGCCTCTATTTATATGCCTGCACAAATATTGACTTATTAATAAAAAATGCCTGTACACGTTTGTTGATAGTTTGTGCTGCAAATGTGGGAATGGTGATAAGAAAAAACACTTACCACTGGTGAGATAGATAAGCAAGAGTGATTTACAAGGGATTATATTGGGATAGTGAGTTCTATTTTGCAGCCTCTTCCTGGCCTGCTTTTGATGGTCATTTTTCCGTTATAGGATTCCACCCTGCTCAACATATTTGAGAGACCAATTCCCTTTGTTTTCCTGACAGTAGTATCAAAGCCCTGGCCATCATCTTTAATTTCAACATGGAGACTATCCTTGTCAACCTTTACTATAAAACTGGCATTCCTGGCAGAAGCGTGTTTCAGGATATTATTGATGCTTTCCTGGATAATACGGTATATATTAAGTTTGAGATCATCTTTGATATCAATTGATCCTGCATCATAAACAAATTTTGTTTTGATGAAAGAATGCTTATCCAGATTATCCAGAAGTAGCTGTATGATATCTTTCAGATGAATAGATCGTTGAGGAGTTACATAGTCGTGCGTCAGGACCCGTATTTCATTAATTGCCTTATCTATCAGGGCTATGGACTGCTGTATCAGCGATTCATTGATTGGTTTTTGTTCGCCTGCAAGTCCGAGATACATTTTTGAACCTACCAGGATCTGGTTAACATTATCATGAAGCTCCTGGCCGATCTTGTTTCTTTCTTTTTCCTGGGCATTTAATACAGCCCTGGTCATTTTTTTCTGTTCCTGTATTTTTCGATTCATTATCTCCTGTTCAAGCAACTTCTTTTCTGAAACATCAAAGGCAACCCCCATCAGGCATGGCTTCCCTTCATATTCGATAGCGATACCATTAAAATAGTAAGGGGTCTTTTGACCATCTTTTCCCATAAAATTTGCCTCTGCGCTTGCATATCCTTCTTTAAAAACTTTTTCAATTTTTTCTTTAATTAACTCCTTTTCATCCGCATCAAAGAAATTTAAAGGATACATCATCCTCATTTCTTCTGTTGTATAACCAGGGACGGTTTCGTGATTCTTATTCCACCGCAAATATTTACCTGTATTGTCAAAAAGGTAAAAAATACCTGGTAAACTATTTATAATGGACTCCGAAAGCTCCTTTTCCTTCAGCACCTGCTCTTCGGCTCTTTTCCGGTCATTTATATCCTGGATAATTCCAATGAAGAACTCGATGTTCCTGTCTACCATATCGCGATAACAGGTAAGGTTTAATTCTACCCACAAATAATTCCCCTGTTTCGTTTTATATCTTTTCTCCATTCTGTAATTGTCAATTTCACCTGCTGCCATTTGATTGATCAGGTGTTCTTCTTTTTGGGTGTCTTCAGGATGGGTGAAATTGCCAAAATAGACATCCAGAATTTCATCAAGTGTATATCCCAGCATTTTACAGAAAGTAAGATTGGCATTTATTAATTTCCCTTCTGCTGATGCCCAGGCTATACCCAACAATCCATTTTCTACAACCATTCTGAGTTTAAACTCACTTTCTTTTAATATTCTTTCCGATTCTTTAGTGGCAGTTATATCATGCACGGTACCCATAAGCATGGTGCATTCACTTTGGTCATTGAAAACTGGTGTTATACTGACAATACCTGTTTTTTTTCCTGCGGGATAATCTGATATTTCTTCCCATTGAATTGTCTTCCGTTCATTAATGGCCTGCTGATATTTGGCAATAACAATTGACTGTGATGATGCAGGCACGACGTCTGTAATATATTTACCTTCTACCTGTTCTCTATTTAGTCCGGTGGTGGAAAGAAAGGCCTGGTTAACTGATGTAAACCGGTAACGTGATCCTCTTTCAATAGAAATAAGGAAAATAATATCTGTAGTAGTATTAAATATTATCTCAAGCTGCCGTTCCCTGGAAATTGTTTCTGAAACAGATACCGCAGGAACTTTTGACTTACTATTTTTCTCCTTTCCGGCCATCTAACAGGGTGTTGTCTTTAAAAATATCATTGAAATGTAGTATTTTTTATTAAAATTCAGTATGAATATTCTAATTGTAGATGATCACGATGTAATACGCCAGAGCCTGGGATCGATCATACAATCAGAGTTTCCTAACGCATTGTGTACTAAACTGGAGAAAGCCGGCCCATGCATAGAGCTATTGAAAAAACAACAGTATGACCTTCTTATCCTGGATATGAATCTGCCGGATATGGATGGAATTACCCTTACAGAATGGATCAGGAATCAATACCCACAACAAATGATAATGATCTTTTCCATGAATCCAACTGCAGTATTCGCGAAGAAACTATACCAGATAGGGGTGATGGGGTACGTGAATAAGCAGGCCAATGTATCTGAGATCAGGAAAGCACTTCGGACAATCCTCGTAGAAAAACGACAATATATGAACGAGGAGTTTAAAGCTATCCTGGCCCGGGATTTTTTAAATAAAAAGCCACTCAATCCAATGGAAAAGCTTTCCAAACGAGAGCTCTCCATTGCTCAACTTCTTGCCGGAGGCAAAACTAATGATGAAATAGCTAACCAGTTAAGTATCGAACCTTCCACGATCCGGACCTACAAAGCACGTATTTTTCATAAACTGGATGTCAGTACACTACATGAGTTCCTGGCAAAAGCAACCCTATATAAGCTCATCTGATTAACTGTATTCGAATCATTGCAAATTGTCGTATATTTTACTGGGTAAATAATAGCATTGTCCCCACACGTTTAACTGTTTGAGAAAATAAAACCTTACTATGCATTCCAGGCGAATAGCCCTGCTGTTAAGTATGATTGCCGCATTTGGCCATCTTCCGGCTCAACAGGCATATTTTCAGGAAGAAAATTTTCCCTCCTCCGCCTCAGAAATAAAACATATTGAAGGTATAGCAGCCGATAAAAACAATTGTATCTGGTTTACTACTCAGACAGGAGTGTATCGATATGATGGAACGCGGTTCAGGCATTATTCTGTTTTGAATACTCCCGCACTGAAATTTGAAAGATTGACCAACGTGGCAATTCGCGTAAATAATAAGGGATATGACTGGTGTCTGAAGGACGCCAAATCAAACCTCTACGAGGTGGATAGCCTTAGCCATATCCGACCATTTATATCAAAACCCGGTGAGCAGATTATTTATGAGAAGTTTTCATACCACACACCGGACCCTCAGAAAAACAGGATAGCTCAAAATCTTGCAGACAGTCTATTTGAGACTTATATAATTCCGGAAACAAGACAAACCTTTTTATTATTGTCTAACGGAAATATAGTGAGTATGCCCACTGAAGATTTTTTAAATGGCGGAAAGGGCACAATAGTTTACTCGTTTAAAAGCGGGTTCACCTACAATGGGCATTATGGTACAAAAACCGCAGCTACCCACAGGAATTTCTACATCCTTACAGATAAGGGAATACTTCGATGGACTGATCCAGGCATGCCATCACAAAGAATAACTTTATCAGGTGATATCCTGGAGAACAGGAATTTAAAAATCGATTATGCTGACCTTAATGTAATCAAAACATCTAATCCTGATATTATTTTATTTTGGTATAAAGGTGATATTTATGAGGCCATTGAAACAGGAGATAGTAGAACCCTCCACACAAGATTGCTCATAAGGGAAAAGAACAGCGAACAACCTGTTGCTGTGTTTTATTCTCCGGCCCAGCAGTTGTTTATCAGTTATTATATAAACAGAGGATTGATCTTTTACCGGTCCAGGCAGTTTTCGTTGTTAACAGGTAACGCAGCAGGTGCTATTCCGGGCACCAATGATTATTATTATAGCGTGATCGCTTCAGATAGTGGTTTTATTACAGTAAATGATTCCGGCATATTGTGGCTAAGTACAAACGGCGAGAGACGTATCCTCAGTAGAGTATCTTACAGTAAGTACTTTTTATTTAAGGATAAAGCAGGCAATATCTGGTACGATGATAATAAAAATCAATTCATCGGGTATCTGCAGGCAGGTACCGGTAAGCCAGTTCAGTTATTGAAGACCACCTTTAATAATATTTTAATTGGAGTATATCAACCTGATGACAGTACGTATTATCTCCTCACAAACAGACTTTTCAGTAAGATCACATTAAAGGAGGGAGTAATCACAGCTACCAAATATTTGTACAAGCCTCCATCAGGGATTGAATTCAATGTGTTGTTTCCCCTGGATGACCATGTACTTTGGCTGGGTAGCGATAAGGGCTTAATAGAATTCAATATGGCGGGTAACAGGTTTAAAAAAATTGAAGAGTTGGGTGATGTGTACGTACGTTCCGCCATTAAACTTAATGAAGGCAATTACTTATTAGGAACCTATGACAGAGGAATATACCAGTTCAAAGATAAAAGATGGATGCACCTTTTATCACAGGAAAAAAATTTGCCGGCTTCGGCCCATGCGTTTATCAGCGATGAGCCTACCTCTTCCTTATGGGTCAGCAGTAACGAAGGTATTATACGGCTTTCTCTGAAACAATTGTTGAAGGGCATTGATCAAAAAGATAGTATCACATTTGGCCATTTTACAAATTTCGGGTCCGATGTTTCCTCGGAATTCAATGGAAGCAGCAATGCTTCAGGTGCAAAACTTTCTGACACCTGTCTTGCCTTTACAAATGCCAACGGATTAGTAGTGTTCAATCCATCTAAAATAGTTGCCTATCCATTACCTGTAAATGTGCTAATTGAATCTGGCACGGAAAACGGCAACGATTCGCTTTCCGGCTCCAGGATCAATTCCAATCATATAGACTTTAACCCCGTTGTGCCTTATTTCGGCAACGTGAAGGATATTGAAGTTTTATACCACCTGACAAATTCAAATGATCCCTGGCACAAACTGTCGCCAAATTCTGCAATTAGTTATAATAATCTAACCCCGGGCGATCACGAGCTGCAATTTCGAATTAAGCACTATCACGATGATACTGGAAAGGAAGTTTTTTTGACGGCAAAACAATTTTCTGTTTCCTATCGCTGGTATGAAAAGAGCTGGTTTTCTATTATTGCTATTGTATTTGTTTTGCTGGTGCTTGTATCCTTTCATTATCTGCGCATCTGGTATATTCTGAAGAGAAGAAGGGAATTGGAAAAGCTGATAAAATTGAAAACCATTGAATTGCAGGAATCAAATGAGAACTTGTTAAATGTTATAGAAGAATTGAGCGCTTCAGAAGCGAACCTCAAGCAAAGCAATTTTCTGAAAGATGAGTATTATGCGGTACTCACTCATGATATCCGGTCTCCTTTAAAATTTCTTTCTTTCAATATCAGCCAATTGCTTGAACTTCTGCCTTCGATGAATAACCAGGCTTTAAAAAAGGGCCTTTATGCCGCCTATCAATGTTCTGCAGATGTATATAAAATAATTGATGAATTCGTTTTCTGGATCCGGAATAATGAGAATCAGTTGAAAGTACAGCCTGTACCCACAATAATTGAAGAGATAGTAGCGGACACTAAAAAGATGTACGACCTGAGCCTTGAATCAAATGGCAATACCCTTGTTAGTAATGTTTCTCCGCATTTGAAGGTTATTACAGATCCTAAATTGCTTTTTATAATCTTACGAAATGCCATAGATAATGCCAATAAGTACAGCCAGAATGGCACAATAACTGTTTCGGCCAAACTGGAAAAGGGAAATTTACAGATTAACATATCAGACACCGGGCGGGGAATAAATGAACATCTTGTAAAGGACCTGACGGAACTTCAATACAGAGAAGGACAGATCAGTTATAAGGAAAGAAGATCGCTGGGATTTTATATCATGGCGATGCTGACCAAAAAGCTGGGCGGCAATTATTCTATAAATAGTCAAAAAGGGCAGGGTACCTCTCTGGATTTTGTTCTACCTGAATTAAAACAGGAAAAGTGAGATATATTTATTAAAGATTTCTTCTCTAAAAAGCCATATATGAAAGTTCTTTTAGTGGATGATCATTCGATCATAAGAGAAAGTCTGGAACACATTATCAGGACCGGATTTCCGAATACATCCTGTACCGAAGCAGAGGATGGCGAAACATGCATCTCGATCTTAAAAAAAGAAGACTTTGATCTTATTATTTTGGATATGAACCTTCCGGATATGGATGGGATCACTCTAACCGAATGGATCATGGACCGGCACCCGGGTCAAATGATCCTGTTCTTTTCTACCAGCCCTACTGCGGTATACGCAAAAAAGCTTTATCAGATGGGTATTATGGGATACCTGAACAAACAGGCAACGGTTCAGGAAATAGGGAAAGCATTAAGAACTATTCTCCTTGAAAAAAAACAATATCTCGATGATGAATTCAAAACGATCCTTACCCAGGATTTTTTAAACGATCAACCCCCTAATCCCATCGGGCAGCTATCCAAAAGAGAACTGAGCATTGCTCAGCTTCTGGCCAATGGTAAAACATTTGATGAAATAGCCTCCCAGCTTAATATCGAAACTTCCACAATACGAACTTACAAAGCCAGAATTTATCAGAAACTTGGAGTTACTACCCTTCATGATTTTTTAGCGAAGGCAAAGCTGTATAAACTTATCTGAATTTGCTTCCAGAGTGGATTTCTCTATCCGGCGCTTATCTGTTCTTCATTATTTTCAATGGCTAACGTATTGACCCTTCCGCCCGGTATTCTCTGGGCTTCTGGCCGGACTCTTATTATGGGCCATAATAGAAAACGGGTGTAATTATTGTGGTTCAACTCTCAAATGACAGCAGCGTTTCCAGAGTATATTTTGCTCTTTATTGATCCTGAATGGCTCGTCAGAAATGGAGGGATGTGGATTGCTATGCTTTTGGTTTATGGCACAACGGGATTGTTTTTCTGTTTTTTTATCCCTGGTGGCGGCGTTCTATTCATGGCAGGGATATTAATAGCTTCAAACAGTTTACAGTATGGCTTTTTTCCTGCATGCTGCCTTTTAAGTATGGCATCTGCAGCAGGAAGTATCACAGGATATTGGTTTGGCCGGAAAACAGGCACACTTCTGTATAACCGTAAGGATTCCAGATTTTTTCGAAAGCAGCATCTTAGGAATGCTGAATCCTTTTATGCAAAGTATGGTTGGCTGGCTTTAACAGCAGGGTTATACCTGCCGATCATTCGCACATTTGCCCCTATTGTTGCCGGCATTGTCAGAATGGATTTTCGCCGGTTCATACTGCTTACAATTTCCGGTTCCATTATCTGGATAGTAAGCTTTGTAGCTGCAGGCTATTTTATTGCAAGACAGCCATTTCTAAAGCCCTGGTTGAAATATATCGTTCTTATATTTATTCTTGTTGTTACTATTCCACTTATTATAAGAACTTTGAAAGAATTAAGGAAAAAGAAAGAAGACAGGAAATAAATCTTAAGGTCTACCTTGATCATTAGAACAACACACTAAAAAGAAGAGATGAGTTCCTATAAACTAATAAAAAAAATTCCTGCCTAAAAGTTTTAAATATCAGTTTTCGGCATGGACCAAAAACATTTCAGACCGTTCTGAGATTGACTGGACCGCGCAGCTTCGTATGTTAAATGAAATAGCTGACCTGGTTGATCCGCAACTTTCGATTGAAGAAATTCTTGAGGTCATATACGAGAATGTGAATCAGCTAACTGATGCTTATCAGTTTTGCGTTGGCATTTATGATGAAAAAGAAGGTTTAATTCATTATAAAGGACTGATTGAAAACGGCAGGCGATTACCTTCCTTTTCCGTTGATATATTGGATGAAACCCGACTCGCTTCATGGTGTGTTAGAAACGGACGGGACATCTTTATAAATGATTTTGACAGGGAATTTAGCAAATACCTTTCTGTAAAACCCAAGCCTATAACGGGTATACAACCTCAGGCCGCCTTATATACGCCATTGAAATTGGATCATAAAACGGTGGGCGTTGTAGTTGTCCGAACTATCCGGAAAAATGTTTATCGACCTCATCATCTTCATTTATTAAAAACGGTGGGAAACTTCGTAGTGCGTGCACTGGAATTGGCAAGGCGGTCAGCAATTCCATTCGTACAGGGAGAAGGAAGAAAAAAGGAATGGCTATTGAATTCCCCGGAAAATCTGAAAACTAAATCAGGAAAACAATTGCAACAACTTACTCTCCGGGAAAAGCAGGTGCTCCTGTCACTAGCTGGCGGTTTGTCCAATAAAGAAATTGGCGAAAAACTTTTCGTATCGCCTGATACAATTAAAACACATACATTAAATATTTACAGGAAAATGGAAGTAGGCAACAGAAGCTCCGCTATTCTGAAGGCAGTAGAACTCAGATGGATTATTTAAATCCACCATTTGGTGGAGCTGGCAGGTATTGATTGCTGCTATCTTTACTAAAATATTTATTGTGATGGAAAACATCCTGACTTCAGCAAACCTTCAAAAACCAACGCTTGAAAATTCAGTTCATTATATAGCGCACACTTTCTCATTCCTGGTGACAGGAAAGGACACTGACAACGCTTATTCACTGATCCATTGTTTTTTTAGAAAAGGATTTACACCGCCGTCCCACTTACATAAGCATGAGGAGGAATCGTTCTATATCCTGGAAGGCACAATAGATTTCCAGGCGGGTGATAAAAAATTCACTGCTGTTGCCGGTGAACTGGTTATTTTGCCACGAGAAATACCACATAGTTTCAAGCTGGTGACTGATACTGCAAAGGCATTATTGATAATATCGCCAGCCGGTTTTGAGACAGTATTTAAAGAATTCGGCGCTCCCGCGCAAACATTGGACTTACCTCCCATACCGGATAATTTGCCAAAAGACTTATTCCAAAAAATACACCAACGTTGTATTGAATTAGGGAACGTATGGATGCCTGAAATTTAGCATACCATTCAGCCAAAGAAATATTCCCATCGCTTCAGGGATACAACAAATATTTCTTCCTCATCTTTTTATAATTACTTAACCCCGGCTCCCAACTATCCCGGATCTCCTTTTCAGATTTCCCATCAATGATCTGTTGGCGGAAAAGCCCGGAGCCGATCTGAATTTCAATTGAATTCATTTCCCTGCTTAACTTGCTGTCAAAGAATTTTTCCTTGTGTGGATGAGCTTTATATAACTCCATTATCCATTGAAGGTTGATCTTTTTACTTTTCCGCAGCAGGCTCACATCATAATTGCGCAAGTCTATTCCATAACAAACCTGGTCCATGAACAGAGGAGTTGCCGACATGCCTTTTATACTTGTTGGTGTATAAGAGAAATCATAGATCCCTTTCAATTCCGGACTTCCAAAAACGGTGAAAGGAAAATAAGTACCACGCCCATGATTGAGATAAGTAGCTTCAAACATACAGACAGAAGGATACAACATAATTGCCTGCTGTGTATTCAGGTTAGGAGATGGCTTTACAGGTAAAACATATTCCATGTCGTGGTTATAGTTCGCAACCGGTATGATCTTTAGCTTGCATTTCACTTTATTGGGCAGCCATCCTTCACCATTAGCCATACGTGCAAATTCGCCAACTGTTAATCCGTGCGACATGGGAATTGGAAACATTCCAATCCCTGATTTATACTTCATATCCAGGATAGGTCCATCAATCAGATATCCATTGGGGTTGGGACGGTCCAGAATCAACATTTCTTTTCCACTTTCATAACACGCATCCATCAACCTGGACAATGCATTGATATTTGTATAAAAGCGGACTCCTACATCCTGCAAGTCATAGATCAGAATATCTACATCAGCAAGGTCCTGTTTGCTGGGTTTATTCTTTGGTCCGTATAAGGAAATGATCGGTATGCCTGTAGCTGGATCTGTTTCATCCTTTATTTCTACACCAGCACCTGCATTACCCCTAAACCCATGTTCAGGCCCAAATACTTTCACAATCTTTACTCCTAATGACTGCAGGCTATCTACCAGGTGTCTTTTGCCAATGATTGAAGTTTGATTGGCCATGATTGCCACTCTTTTCCCTTTTAGATAAGGGAGATATTTATTTACCTGCTCGGCTCCGGTGAGGATTTGCTTCTTACCGGCAACCTGGCTTTTTAATGAGTATAATCCGGCAAAAAGGAAACAGACAGTTAATAAAAGACGCATAATGATTGTTTCTTCAGTTCAAAGATTTAAAAAATCATACCCCTTTATCAGGATGGGCTTAAGCAGAAAGATAACTCTTTATCTTATTGAATCTGATGCGTTTATTTGCGGCCGCAATACGATTTGAACCAGTCATTCACTAAAATTTATTTGGAAGCGATTCGAAATACTGTATATTAGCATTCAACTCTGTTGAATGACAGGAATCAGAGAGTAAACATCATAAACCAGGTTTCATAATGAATGAACTGTTGATCGAAGAGAAAATAAATAAGCTTAACATAGGTGACCGCATAAAAATGCTCCGTACCACGCAGAAAAGGACCATGCAGGAGATTGCTGAAGCCAGTGAACTGTCAAAGAGCATGATCTCGAAAATTGAGAACAACAAAACTGTTCCTTCCGTGGCGGCTTTGGTCAAAATAGCAAAGGCACTGGGCACAAATATCTCCAGTTTACTGGAGCAGGACGGCTTTTTGAATGCGATCATCACTACCCGACAGAAAGCACAGGAAAACCTTACCACCACTGATAAAGGCTATTCTATTTATCCCTATGCTTCCGGGTACCATGAAAAGAAGATGCAGCCTTTCCTGTTCGTTGCCAAAAAGGGAGAAGTAACTCCTCACGAACTATCACATGAAGGCGAAGAGTTTATTTATGTAATAAAAGGCCAGATGAGGATGCAGGTAGGTGAAGTAGAGTATTTATTGAATTCCGGGGACAGTCTCTATTTTAATTCCGTGCAGAGGCATGGTATCATGCCAGTGTCTGATGAAGTGATGTACCTGGATATTTTCGTTTAAACCTTTTAGTTTTTATTATAAATTTTTTAAACCATTTGATTGGTACTGGATATTATTTGCCTGAACCTTTCTGTGGATTAAAGTATAGCCATGTTATAAAATCCAATTATCGCTTATGAATTAACCGGGAACTCTCTTTTTTACCAAAATTTATTGAATAACGATTGCAAAAAAAGAATGTCAAATTCTTAAGGGCACCGTATTGCTATCACTATTCGGACTAAAAAATTTAACTGCCGTATGACCAAACATTTTTCAATCCCTTATTTAAAGGCATATCCAACAAGTTGTGATATGCCTCTGGCAACACTTGCTTGCCAGCAACTGCATCTAAGTAATTCCACTTTAATTAACTCTAAAAACGCTTTGCCATGAAGCTTACATCTCTTAGCCGGGTAATCATTTCATTCCTGTTCTGGAGAAGGTGCTTATCACCTCAGGCAGGAAAGATCCTGATACTACTCCTGGCCACCTGCTTTCTTTCCCTTTCCGTTATGGCACAAATAACTATTTCCGGAAGGGTTAGCACAGGCGACAGCACTCTTGAAGGGGTAACTGTTTCGGTGAAAAACACAAAAATTGCAACGAGGACCAATGCAGCAGGTGAGTTTACCATCTCAGCTCCTGTCAATGCAACCCTGGTATTTTCCTCAGTTGGATTTGTTACACAGGAAATAAAAGTTGATAACCGCACTTCCTTTGATGTTAACATGCCACAGGAAAACCTGCAACTGGATGATGTGGTTGTTGTGGGTTATAGCACACAACGAAGAGGAAACATAACGGGCGCTGTTGCCAGTATCAAATCGGCGGAGCTGATGCGAACGCCATCTCCTACTACGTCAAGCGCATTAGTTGGAAGAGTGGCAGGTATTACAGCCCGGCAGGCAACAGGCCGCCCGGGAAATGGTACCTCTATACAAATCAGGAATTTTGGCACTCCCTTATATGTTATAGATGGAGTTCCGCAAAGTGAGGGTCAGTTTAACAATATTTCATCAGAAGATATTGAAAGTATCTCCATATTAAAAGATGGTGCTGCTGCATTATATGGGTTCCGTGCATCAAATGGTGTGGTGCTGGTAACAACCAAAAAAGGAAAGGGCGGAGATAAAGGAAAGTTGAGTGTTAATGCATATTACCAGCTTCAGAATTTAACCCGTTATCTCTCTGCATCGGATGCCTATACGCATATGCGGGCTTCAGCGGAAGCACAACAGAATACCAATACGTTACCCAATGGTGGCGGTATCAATGGTGGTCCGGTATCAATAACGCAGGCTGAGTTGGATAAGTGGCGCCAGGGCACAGATTCAGGTTATCAGAGCACTAACTGGCGGAATTATATTCTGCAAAAAAATGCTCCGCAGAAATACGTTAACCTCAATGCAAGCGGTGGAAATGAGAGAATGAATTATTACATATCTCTTGGCGCATTATCCCAGGAAGGTCTGGTAAAACAGTTTGATTTCAAACGTTATAATTTCCAGACAAATGTAGAAGGCACCATTATTAAAGGCGTGAAATTCGGTGCACAACTTAATGGCCGCATTGAAGGGCGCTACAATCCTGCTTCTATTAATGCTGCAGACGCTTATGATAATCCTTTCCTGGCTATATTAACTACCTGGCCAATGGAAAGGATATATGCCAACGACAATCCGAATTATATTAGCGGCACTGTGCATCGTCCTGACCGCAACCCCGCAAATTTTGATCGTAATGTGGTAGGCACACAGGATAATGTCTGGAATAACGTAGGTACTATTTTCTATACTACGTTTGAACTTCCTTTTGGATTTTCTGCCAAGGCCACTTATTCCTACAACTACAAGCAGAATAAGGACGAAACTTTCCGTAAGAGCTTTGATCAGTACTCGTACGATAAAGTAACTGGTGAATACAAAGTAATAGGCACCCAGGCCCTTCAGCGGAGATTTA
>JADMIO010854412.1_pt1 | contig 59592 bp, 59 predicted proteins | sample 8958161 | NCBI WGS metagenome assembly JADMIO01 (sample SAMN16585339, study PRJNA669376) | soil metagenome | isolation source: Crop rotation soil | place: USA: Cullars Rotation, Alabama | collected 2011 | reverse complement strand
CGCGACTTCAAGTCACGTGAATTCCAAGCTTCGGATCCCACTGTGCTGGAAAGGCCTCCGCCGTCGCGTCGCCGGTCTCCGCTTTGAAGCCGACGACGATCGTGCCGGGCCTACGCGCCGCGACGATCGCCTTCAGCAGGTCGGGGTTCTGCGTCATCCGCACGTTCAGCTCGCTCCCCGCGTCCTTCTTCTTGATCTTGCGTTCAAGCCGCTCGATCGGGCGGTAGTCCGCGACGGCGGCGGCCATGATCACCGCGTCGGTCTGCGCGAGGAACGCGAGCAGCGCGTCCTTCATGTCATCGGCGCTCTCGACGTTCACGGTGCGAACTCCCGAGGGCGCCGTGAGCGCCGTTGGCCCGGTCACGAGCGTCACATCCGCACCCGCGTCGCGCGCCGCGGCGGCGATCGCGTAGCCCATCTTTCCGCTGGAACGATTGGAGACGAACCGGACGGGGTCGATCGCCTCGACCGTCGGCCCGGCGGTCACGAGGATGCGGCGGCCCGCGAGCGCGGCGCTCGCGCCGAGCGCCTCGGCCACGGCGGCCTCGATCTTCTCCAGCGCGGCGAGCCGTCCCGGCCCCGATTCGCCCGACGCCAGTGGGCCCGCCTCCGGATCGACGACGCGCACGCCACGCGAGCGCAGGCGACGCACGTTGTCCTGTGTCGCGGAGTTCTGCCACATGTGCGTCTCCATCGCGGGCGCGAGCACGATCGGCGCGGAGGTCGCGAGCACCGTCGTCGCGATGAGGTCGTCGGACATGCCGGCGGCGAGCTTCGCGAGCACATGCGCGGTCGCCGGTGCGACGACGACGACATCGGCCTGTCGCCCCATCGCGATGTGACCGGCCGCGCGCTCGTCCTGTATCTGGAACATCTCGACCTCGACGGGGCGGTACGTGAGCGCCTGGAAGGTGAGCGGCCGCACGAACTCCGTCGCGGAGCGGCTCATCACGACCTGCACGGTCGCGCCGGCCTGCGTGAAGCGGCGCGCGAGCTCGATCGACTTGTACGCCGCGATCGAGCCGGTCACGCCGAGCACGATGAAGCGGCCTTGCAACGAGCTCACGCGTTCAGCTCGTACAGCAGGCGCAGCCCCTCGAGGGTGAGGTCCTCGTCGACCGTCTCGATCCCCTTCGCGAGCGGAGCGATCGTCGTCGCGAGCCCGCCGGTGGCGACGACGCGCGGCTTGGACGCGAGCTCGGAGACGAGCCGCGCAAGAAGCCCCTCCACAAGACCGACGTAGCCGAACATCAAGCCCGATCGCAGGCAGTCGGCCGTGTTCTTTCCGATCGCCGTCGCGGGCGGCGTGAGCGCGACGCGGAAGAGCCGCGACGCACGTCCGAACAGCGACTCGGCGGAGATCTCGAGCCCCGGCGCGAACGAGCCGCCGAGAAAATCGCCGTCCTCGCTCACGACATCGAAGTTCGTGGTCGTCCCGAAGTCCACGACGATCGCGGGGCCGCCGTACCGGCGATGCGCCGCGAGCGTGTTCGCGATTCGATCGGCGCCGACCTCGGACGGGTTGTCGACGCGAAGGCGCACGCCCGTCTTGATGCCCGGCCCGATGACGAACGCGGGGCGCTGGAGGTAACGCTCGGCAAGCCGCGTGAATGCGGTCGTCAGCGGCGGGACGACGCTCCCGACGACGAGCGCGTCGAGGTCGTCGAGCGAGAGGTCCTCCTGCGCGAGCAGTCCGTCCAGGGACACCGCGATCTCATCCTCGGTCCGGTCGTGCACCGTCGCGAGGCGCCACGTCCGCCGCAGCTTCGCGCCGTCGTAGATGCCGAGGACGATGTTCGTGTTGCCGACGTCGACCGCGAGCACGGTGCTCATCTCAATCGTTCGATTCGGTCGCGCCGGTGCGCAAGCCTCCCTGACCGGCATGCACGCGCAGCGCCTTCGCCACGTTCGGGGGGACGAGGTTGTCGACCGGAGCGCCGAAGGCGACGAGCTCCTTCACGCGCGACGCAGAGAGGAACAGGTAGTCGGGTGCGGTCATGAGGTAGACCATCTCGATGTCCGGCGCGAGCCGCCGGTTCATGTTCCCCATCTCGAACTCGAACTCGAAGTCCGAGAGCGCGCGGATCCCGCGGATGATGAAGCGCGCACCGGACCGCTTCGCGAAGTCGACCTGCAGCCCGTCGAACGACTCGATGCTGACGTTCGGCCACTTCTTGCAGGCTTCCTTCATGAGTGCGACGCGCTGATCGGCATCGAACAGCGTCTTCTTCGCCAGGTTCCGGCCGACGCCGATGAGCACACGATCGAAGAGGCGCGCGGAGCGTTCGACGATGTCGAGGTGGCCGTTCGTCGGCGGATCGAACGATCCCGGGTAGATCGCCACGCGGTCGCTCATGCCGGTCGCGCCTCCTTCAAGAGCAGTGCACGCCGCGGCGAATGCTAAGGCGTGAAACGAGTACCGTCGCGGACCGTGACCCGACCGATCGCGTGGGTACGACAGCTCGAGCTGGACCGCGTGGCGCTGTCGGGCGCGCGTGGCAGACGCGCGCGCACGCTCGAAGAGGCTGCGCCGCGTCTCGCCGATTCGCGCTTCGCGCCCGACCTCGATCGGGTGCTGGCCTCGACGAGCGCGGCGGATGACGTCGGCATGGCACTCGCGCGAGGACGCCGCGCGCTGGTACACGAGCGTGTCGACGAGGCGCTGACGTGGCTCACGCGGGCGCAGTCCCTGGCGACACCTCGCGACGCGCTCGCGATCGGGCGCGTCGCGTTCCTGCTCGCGGCGATCCATCTCGGTCGCGACGAGGAGGTCGCGACGGATGCCGCGATCGCATGGGCCGAGGGCGCGCTCGGAGAGAAAGCCGAGGCGAGTGCCGATCTGATACACGCGCGCGCGCTTCTCGCGGAGCGGCGCGGTGACCGCGACAGCGCGACCGCGCTCTACCGCCGCGTCCTGCAGCGCGCGAACGCGGCGCTCACACCGATGACGCGCGTCCTCGCGATGCGCAACCTCGCCGCGATGCTCGCGCACTCGCATCCGCGTGAAAGCACGGGGCTATACGCGATGGCGCTCGCGACCCTGGACGCGGACGAGCTCGACGCGACGACGCGTGCGGCGCTCGAGAACGGGATGGGCTACGCGCTCTTATGTTCAGGCGAGATCGACGGAGCCAGCGTCAAGCTCGAGCAGTCGCGTACCGACGCCGAGCGTGTCGGACACGATCGCGTGCGCGTCTTCGCGTCGTTCAATCTCGCGATCGCCGACGAGCTGCGCGGTGCGCTTGACACTTCGGCGAGGCGACTCACTTCGGTCGAGCGCGACGCGCAAACGCTTCGCCTCGACGAGCTCGCGGGCTGGACGCGCATCCGGACGGCGTGGCTCGCCCTGCGATCGGGCGCCCGTGCCGAGGCCGCGAGGCTCGCCCGTACTCTCCCGCCGACACCGCGCAGCGAGCATCGGGAGGCGATCGCGACCCTCGACGCGCTCGTCCGCATGCCGCAGCAGCCGGGCGCCGCGCGATCGACCCTGACACGGCTCGCGAACGCCTACGAGCGACGCGGCGATGCGCTCACCGCGTTCACGTTGATGCTCTGGATCGCCGTTGCCGACGCGCAGGCCGGTCGCGTGACGGCCGCGCGCCGCGGCGTGGCGCGCGCGTGCGCGCTCGGGAGGGAGCGCGGGTTCCGCGTGGGCACGAGCTGGTGGTCGCCGGAGCTGGCGATCATCGCGCGCGAGCACGCGAGCACCGAAGACGCCGAGTTCGTCGAGCATCTCATCGTCGCCGGCGGCCCGGCCGCTGCGGAACCGAGGCCGGACGTGCTCATCACGCGCGATGCCATCGTCATCGCCGGTCACGAGCTCACGGATCGAGACTGGCGCGAGGGTCGTAGCGGCAGCGGCGTGCTCCGTCGGTACTTCCGCGCGCTTCTCTCGGCGTATCCGGCGCGGCTGGATCGGGACGAGCTCGCGGATGTGCTGTGGCCCGAGAGCGAGGGCGACCGTGCCATCCGGAACCTGTACGACGCGACGAAGGATCTCCGGCGCGTGATGGCGCGAGTACCCGGCGCCCGGTTGGATGTGACCGACGGCCGTTACGGACTTGCCTTCGAACCGAACGTGAAGCTGGGGTAAAGCCCCCCGAACCGCTCCCCCACGAGTCCCCCCACGCACGCGGACACGATCCGGGCATGCGTTTCCGCACGGACCTCGAGGGACTTCGCGGCGTCGCCGTCGCGCTCGTCGTGCTCTACCACTTCGACCTTCTCGGGGCGACGGGCGGGTTCGTCGGCGTCGACGCGTTCTTCGTCCTGTCGGGATTCCTCATCACGTCGATCCTGAACGCCGAGCTCGTCGCTACCGGTGGGATCGATCTCCGGGCGTTCTACCTGCGGCGCGCGCGCCGCATCCTCCCCGCGTCACTCGTCGCGCTCGTGCTCGGGCTCGCCGCATCCGCGTTGGTCGTCGCGCCGCTCGATCTTCCGCAGGTCGCCTCCGACGCGACGGCCTGCGGACTGTTCGCGTGCAACATCACGTTCGCGCTCCGCGCGACCGACTACTTCGCGGTCGCGACGCCGTCGCCGTTCCTGCACTTCTGGTCGCTCGGCGTGGAGGAGCAGTTCTACCTCGCATGGCCGCTCTTCCTCGTCTTCGCGTTCCGCAGACACCGGCCCGTCCTGCTCACGGCAGCGCTCGTGTCGATCTCCATCGCCTGCGCGCTCGCGCTGAGCGTCGCTGTGCCACCGTGGGCGTTCTTCGCGCTCCCGAGCCGCGCGTGGCAGCTCGGCGCGGGCGCGATGCTCGCGTTGACCGCGCCTTCCATCGATCGGTCGGGCGCGCTGCTGACCCGAACGATCGGCGTGCTCGGCATTGGGCTTCTCGGCTATTGCGCTTTCGCCATCGATCGGACCGCGCCGTACCCCGGGCTGACGGCGCTCGCACCGACGGCGGCCGTGCTCATGATCGTCGTCGGCGGGCGCGAGGTGGGCATCGCGTCACGCGCGCTCCGCCTCGCACCACTGCGTTGGCTCGGACGGATCAGCTTCTCGCTCTACCTCTATCACTGGCCGGTCTTCGTCCTCGCAACGACGGCTTTCGGCGAGCTCGGCATGCCGGCACGCTCGTGCCTCGTCGTTCTCGCGGTGCTGATCGCGCAGGCGAGCCGCTCTTTCGTCGAGCGGCCATTCCTGGACGGAGTCCCGTCGCTCGGCGCGCGCCGCGCGGCGGCCGCGCTCGCGATCGCGACGATCGCCGTGGTACTGGTGACGGCGCAATACATGAACGTCTCGGTCGCATCGAGCCTGGAGCAGCCGGCGATCGAGGCACCCTCCGCGACGGCGCCATTCGTCGTCGACGCGCCGGTCATGTCCGCACCACCAGTTGCCGCTGATGAGGCGCATTCGCCATCACCGATCGCTTCGCCTGCCCCGCCGCGCGAGGTGCGGCCGCGCCTCAGCGACGCGCGGACGGACACTGACCGGATCAACGAACGCGGCTGCGGTCTGTCGCTCGCCGGGGACACGCCACCCGCCTGCGTCCTCGGCGACGTGCACGGCGAGGTGACCGTCGCACTCGTCGGCGACTCGCACGCGGCGCAGTGGGCGCCGGCACTCGAGGAGATCGCGCGAGCACGGGGCTGGCGGCTGATCCCATATACGAAGGACTCGTGCATCTTCCTCGAGATGCGGATCGTGTCGATCCACCTCGAACGCGAATACACGGAGTGCGCGCGCTGGCGCGCGAAGGTCGTCGCCGCGGTGCGTGCGCTCAGACCGGATCTGGTGGTCGTGTCATCGAGCCGCTGGGTGCATCCGGTCGATCCCATCGATGCCGACCCGGTCCGCCAGGCGAACGCGATGGCGGCGCTCCTCGGTCAGTTGGACGCGCCGGTCGCGCTCATCGCCGATACGCCGCTGATGGATCAGGACGTGCCCGCATGCCTGTCGCGCCACTCCGGCTCATGCGACACGGCGACGGCATACGCGTTGACCCGACATCTCGCGCGCGACGGCCGCGCGGCCGAGCTGGCCGGCGCGACGTTGATCGACCCGACGCGCTGGCTCTGCGGCGACGACGTCTGCGGCGCGATCGTCGATCGAACGATCGCCTACGGCGATGACCACCACCTCACGGCGACGATGGCACGCTCGTTCGCCGGCCTGCTCGAGCCAGTCCTACTCGCGGCTCTTCGGTGAGTTCGGCATCCTTTCCCCGTGACCGCCGCGCCGCTGGTCCACCGACCGAACGCTTCGATCTACTCGATCGACGGCGGATGGTTCCGCGCGCGCTGGCACTTCTCGTTCGATCGCTACCGCGATCCGCGACACATGGGCATCGGGACGATGCGCGTGTTCAACCACGACACCCTTATTCCCGGCGCTGTGTGGCCGATGCATCCGCATCGCGACATCGAGGGCATCACCTGGGTCGTCGCCGGTGAGTTCGAGCACGCGGATTCGCTCGGCAACGGCGGCGTGCTCCTCCCCGGCGGCGCGCAGCGCATGCGTCTTGGCAGCGGCGCCGAGCACTCGGAGCGCAACCACTCGAAGACGAACGAGATGCAGTTCATCCAGATGTGGATCCTGCCGGACCGGGCCGGGATTCGACCGGAGAGCGCGCAGCAGCAGTGGCACGAGAGCGATCGCACGGACCGTCTGCTGAGGTTCCTCAAGCCCGAGGGCGCCGACGGGGAGGGCCTCACCGTCGCGCGCGACGTGTCGATGTACGCGTCGCGCCTCTCGCGAGGCGCGAACCTTGGGCACGAGTTCGGCGCGGGTCGCGGCGGCTACGTGTACGTCATCTCGGGGAGCGTTCGCGCGAACGACACGGACATGGCCGGGGGCGATGCGGCATACGTGACCGACGCCGGTGCGCTCGCGCTGTCCGCGTCAGAGACGAGCGAGCTGCTCGTCATCGATACACCGCTGCGATAGTCAGTGCAGCGCAGCGCTGTTCGCGAGCGTCTCGACGAATCGGCTCAGCGCGTCGAGCCGGAACGGCTTGCGCAGCACGCTCGTCAGTGGTCCCTGGAGCCACTCCGGCAGCGTGTGCGGTCGCGCCGTCACGACGAGCACCGGCAGCCGGCCGAACAGCGGGCTCTCCCGTAACAGAGCGAGGAACTCGGCTCCGGACATGCGCGGCATGTTCAGGTCCGTGATGACGAGGTCCACGTCACTCGTGAGCATCGAGAGCGCGTCCCTGCCATCGGCCGCCGTGCGCACGCGGTGCCCTTCGGCGATGAGGATGTCCTCGTAGACCTCACGCAAGGCGATGTCGTCCTCGACGACGAGGATCGTGAGCGCGCGCTTCACGAGGGTCCGGCGAAGCGATCCGCCAGCGCTCGGTGGTCGATCGTATGGAGATCCATCGGCTCGACCGCCGCCCAGTGGTGCGGTTCCTCGAGCGAGGCCGAGCAGTACGCCCACTTCCCATCCGCGATCGTGAGAGCGCCATCGCCGGACGGGACCGAACGGCCGTGCTCGAGGTGCCGTCCGTCGTCACAGATCAGGCGAACGGCGTCCGCAGACGCGTCGAGGAGATCTCGCTCGATCGGCGCGATCTCGCGCCACTCGTGACCGCCGTCCGCGTGGCTCGCGCAGTAGGCCCACCGACGTTCCACGAGCGTGACGAGCGGCCCCACCGTCTCGTGCGCCAGGTGCGCGTCGCAGATCAGCTCGATCGGCGCGTAGATGGTCGTCCTCCCGCGTTGCGCCGTCGACGGATCGCCGCCGGCGCCGCCTACGAGGACAGCGCAAGCATTGGACGCGCCAAGGTTCGCGGCCGATCCGGCGCGTTCGGCGTCGGCGATGTGCGCGCGACATGACGGCGCGCAATGTCGTCAGGCGATCGCGGCTCCGCCCGCGTACACGGACGCGACGAGCGGGGCACCGAGCGCGTATGCAAGCTCGCGCTCGTCGTCGGTGCGCAGGACGACGATGTCGGCGCGCCGGTTCTTGACGAGCGCGCCGGTGCGCTCGCCGCGGCCGAGCGCGTGCGCCGCATTGATCGTCGCGGCGACGATCGCCTCCTGCGGCGTGAGGCCGCAGAGCGTCACGGCCAGCGCGATCGCGGCGGGCATCCCGACGAGCGGCGACGTCCCGGGGTTGTGGTCGGTCGCGATGGCGACGGGCACGTCGGCCGCGAGAAAGCGGCGCGCGTCCGGCGGCGCGTAGCCGACGAAGAACGCGCTGCCCGGCAGCAGGACCGCGGGGATCGCGCCTCGCGCGAGGGCGCGCAGCCCCTCGGCCGAGGCGTTGGCGACGTGGTCGGCCGAGCGAGCCTTCATTCGCGCGGCGAACTGGGTCGCGCCGACGTCGTTGAGCTGGTCGGCGTGCAGCGTGACCGCGAGGCCGGCCTCCCGCGCCGCCTTCGCGACCGGTCGCACCTCCGTCGTCTCGAAGACGCCCTTCTCGACGAAGGCGTCGACGGCCTCGGCCAGCCCTTCCGACGCGACGCGCGGGATCGCGCGGACGATCTCGAGGATGAACGCCTTGCGGTCGTCGGCCCGTCCCTTCGGCAGCGCATGCATCGCGAGGTACGTCGGCGCCACGTCGATCCGCGCCGCCGCCTTCGCGCGCCCGATCAGGCGCAGCTGGCGGAGCTCCTCCTCAGGCTCGAGGCCGTAGCCGCTCTTCACCTCGAGCGTCGTCGTGCCGAGGAACGCGACCTCGGTGATGCGCCGCACGAGGTGCTCGACGATCGCGTCATCGTTGGCTTCGCGCGTCGCGCGGACCGTCGAATGGATGCCACCGCCGCGCTCGAGCACCGCGAGGTAGTCGGCGCCGCTCCTGCGCGTCACGAACTCATCCCACCGCTGGCCCTCGTAGCAGAGGTGCGTGTGGGGATCGACGAAACCAGGCATGACGACCGCGCCGCCGGCGTCGACCACGCGCGCGTTCGACGTGAGCGCGAGCGCGCTCCAGGTGTCGTCGCGACCTGTTCCGACGATCACGCCGTCGCGCGATGCCACCCAGCCGCCATCGATCGCGCCCACGTCGCCCGCGGCGACGCCGGTACGCGGACGCTCGTCCTTCAGCGGCGCGAGCGTGAGAAGGCGGCCGTGATGGATGACGAGGTCGGCCTCAGCAGCCGGCGACACGCGCTCCCGCTATTCCAGGAAGCGCGCCTCGATGACGCGCGTGCGGTCGAAGGCATCGAGCTTGAGCGCGCTCGCGGCGACCTGTAGCGCCGCATCGAGCGGGATGAGGCCGATGAGCTCGCCGCGAAGGATCTTCACGCCGGCGGCGTTCGCGCGCGTCTCGACCTCGCGCCACACCGTCGCCAGCGACGTGAGATTGAAGTCGAGGACGTTCATCGAGACCTGCGCGCGCGGAGGGTCCGCGAGCTGGAACCCGAGTGCCTGGATGCCGGGAAGGCCACCCGATGACTCGCGTATCTCCTTCGCGATCTTCTTCGCGAGCTTCAGGTCGTTCGAGTCGAGCTCGATGTTGAACGCGATGAGGAAGGGACGCGCGCCGACGACGATCCCTCCGGCGCGCTCGTGGAACGCATTCGGCCCCGCGTCGGGGACGTGCGTCGTCTTCAGCGCCTCGGCGAGCCCCTCGTACTGCGTCTTGTTGCGGATGTCGGCGAGCTTCGCGCGCTCCGGACGCAGCGCCGCGCTCGCGTAATAGAAGACAGGCACGCCGTGCTTCGTTCCCACCTCGCGGCCGAAGCGGTGCGCGAGCGCGACGGCCTCGTCCATCGTGATGCCGCTGATCGGGACGAATGGGACGACGTCGACCGCGCCGAGCCGCGGGTGCTCTCCGGTGTGCGTGCGCATGTCGATCTCAGCGAGGGCGACATCGACGAGCGCGTGCGCGGCCTGCAGCACCGCATCGGGCTCGCCCGCGAAGGTGAACACGGAACGGTTGTGATCCGCGTCGCTCGTCTGATCGAGGAGGCGCACGCCGGGGATCGCGGTGATCGCCGCACTGACTTTCGAGATGACCTCCGCGCGACGACCCTCGCTGATGTTGGGGACGCACTCTACGAGCGCCGGCATGGCTACCAAGTATCAGCGCGCGCGCGCCGCGGACTAGTGGCGGGCGGCGTTCGCGGGGAGGGCGCCTTCGGCGCTGCGGATGCGGCGCGTGAGGATCGGGAGCAGCGCGAGCGCGAGCTGCGGGTGGCTCTCGAGAATGCCCTTGAAGTGCCAGCGCTGGATGCCGAGCGCGGTCGTTGGCTCGATCGCGCGCACGCTCGCGGAGCGCGGGAACTCGTCGAGCAGCGCCATCTCACCGACGACGTCGCCGGGCCCGAGCGTCGCGAGCTTCTGCTCCTTGCCGTCGCGCTCCTGGATGATCTCGACCTTGCCCGAGCGGATGATGAACGCGCCGACGCCCGTGTCGCCCTGACGCATGATCAGCTGACCGGGCTGGTACGACTGCTCGACCGCCGCGTTCGAGATCGCCTCGAGCGAGCGGTTGTCGAGGTCCTGGAACCACGAGACCCGCTTCAGGAATTCCGCGTTCCCCGCCACGGCGTGGATGCTAGCGCCTGGCATGGCCGCGTGCGCAACGCTGGATACTCAGGCTCTGTGACGTTCCGCATCGAAGTCGCCCACGACATCGCCGCGTGCGCCGCGACGATCCCGTTGCAGGAGCAGACCTGGAGCGGCGACCTCGCGGTGCCGGCGAACATGCTGCTCGCGGCCGTTCACAACGGCGGGTTCGTGGCTCTCGGGTACGCCGACGGCGACCCCGAGCCGGCGGGATTCGTCTTCGGGTTCCTCGGCATCCGCGACTACCACTTCCGTCACCACTCGCACATGCTGGCGGTGCGCGAGCAGTACCGCGGCACATCGCTCGCGGTCCAGCTGAAGGAAGCGCAGCGCGATCACTGCCTCGACCAGGGGATCGAGATCATCGCGTGGACGATGGACCCGCTCGAAGCGCGCAACGCGACGTTCAACTTCGCGAAGCTCGGCGCGTACGCGCGCGAGTACCACCGCGACTTCTACGGCGAGATGCCGGACAAGCTGAACGCCGGACTTCCGTCGGACCGCTTCTACGTCGAATGGCCCATCGGCCACGACCGCACGTACAAGCGCCTCCGGGGCGAGGACAAGCCGCCGACGCTCGAGGACGCCGAGCGCGAGGGCATCAACTACGCGCTGCGCGCGAACGGCGAGCGGCCGGGGACGCCGGTCGCGCCGAAGGACGAGACGCATCTCCTCCTCGAGATCCCGCCGCGCTTCCAGGACCTCAAGGCGCGCGATCCGAAGCTCGCGCTCGAGTGGCGCCTCGCCGCACGCGCGGCGTTCGAGCCGGCGGTCGCGAAGGGCTATGCGGCGGTCGAATTCCTGCGCGGCGCGGACGGCCGCGGCGCGTACCTGCTCGTGCCACAGCCGCGTCGCGAGCAGGCCATCGATACTGACGAGCTGTGAGCACCCGGACCGTGCGCTCGCGATGAAGATCGAACGCATCGAGCTCTTCCTCATTCGCCTTCCGCTGAAGGCGCCGTACGAGACGAGCGGCTCGCGCGAGACGCATCAGACGCGCGTGATCGCGCGGATCGAGTCAGAGGGTCTCGTGGCGTGGGGCGAGAGCGTCGCCCCGGAGACGCCCTGGTACTCCGGCGAGACCCCCGAGACGGTGTGGTGGCTCCTCGACGCGATCGCGATCCCGCGGATCCTCGCGACGGATCTCGGCTCGCCCGAGGACACGTCGAAGGCGCTCGCCTGGATCAAGGACCACCGCATGGCCAAGGCGACGCTCGAGATGGGCATCTGGGATCTCTTCGCGAAGGCCGCCGGCGTGCCGCTCTCGAAGCTGCTCGGCGGGACGCGCGACCGGATCCTGTGCGGCGTCGCGATCGGCATCCAGGAGAGCGTCGGCGCGCTCCTCGAGAAGATCGCGCGAGAGCTCGACGGCACCGGCTACCAGCGCGTGAAGGTGAAGATCAAGCCCGGCTGGGATGCCGACGTCGCGAAGGCCATCCGCGATCGCTTCCCCGAGCTGCCGTTCCAGCTCGACGCGAACTCCGCGTACACCCTCGCCGACGCGCCGCTGTTCAAGAAGATGGACGCGTACGCGCCGCTGCTCGTCGAGCAGCCGCTCGCGGAGGACGACATCATCGACCACGCGTCACTGCAGAAGCAGATCAAGACGCCCGTCTGCCTCGACGAGTCGATCCACTCCGCCGAGGACGCGCGCAAGGCGATCGAGATCGGCGCGACGCGCGTCATCAACATCAAGGCGGGTCGCGTCGGCGGGCTGAGCGAGTCGAAGAAGATCCACGACGTCTGCGAGCAGCGCGGCATCCCGGTGTGGTGCGGCGGCATGCTCGAGATGGGCATCGGCCGCGCCGCGAACGTCCACCTTGCGTCGCTGCCGAACTTCCGTCTGCCCGGCGACGTCTCCGCGTCGTCGCGCTACTTCGCGACCGAGATCATCGGCGAGCCGTTCACGGTGGAGAAGGACGGCACGATGAAGGTGCCGACCGGACCCGGGATCGGCGTCACGGTGCTCGAAGACGTGGTCCGCAAGATCGCGCTCAAGACGAAGGAGTACCGCCCGGCGTAGCCCGCTCGGTCAGCCCTGCCGCTTCGCGGGGTTGAGCAGCCGCCAGTGCCCTTCGGAGATGACCTCGACGGCGCCGTCGACCACCTTGATGGCCGTCTGATCGTCCACCGCGTACGTCGGCACCGGCACGCCCGCGGCCCACGCCTCGTAGTTCGCGAGCGAGTTGTCGGGCATGTCGGGATGGTCGAGGTGCGGCGCGAACGCGAAGTCGACGAGGCCGAGCGCACGGTAGCCGGCGGTGTCGCGGTCGTTGTACGTCTGGCCAAAGCTCGGCGTCACCGCCATGCTGCCGCCGCTCAGCCCGACGTAGACCGTCTCAGGGCGCAGCGATGTGAGGACGTCCGCGAATCCCGACTTACGCATCCAGTCGCAGAGGTACATCGGGTCGCCCCCGCCGACCAGAAGCGCGTCCGCCTCGCGGACCACGCCGATCCAGTGGTCGTCGATGCTTGGGAGCGCGGTGAGCTCGAGCACTCCGACCGATTTCCAACCGAGTCCGCCCATCGTCGGTCCGGTGATGAGGCGGTAGGCGATCGACGGTCCGCGGGAGAAGTAATACGCCGATGTCGGGATGCAGAGGGCGGTCGCGTCGGCGATGGGCTTTCCGAGCAGCTCCACCAGCGTGCGCTTGATGCTGGCGTTGGTGACGCCGGCGGACGTGAGCAGGAACCTCACGGGAAGATGAGACCGCCCTCGCGACCGAAGCTCGTGCCCTCGGCCCACGTCACTTCCCAGACGTTGCCCTCCGGGTCGCGCCAGTCGAATCCGCGTCCGCCGAACGACAGGTCGACCGGCTCGCCCATGAGCTCGACGCCCGCGATCGACTTCAGCTCGTCGTAGATGCGATCGACCTCGGCGGCGTCGCGGCAGTTGATGGCGAGCACGAACCCCTTGAACCCGTCCGGCGGCCTGCCGTGCGCCTTCGCGTAGTTCTCGGCGCCGAAGAGACCGAGCACCGCGCCACCGCACTGGTATGCCGCGAACGAGTCGTCGTTGTGCTCCGACGGCGGCCAGCCGAATTGGTCATAGAAACGCTTCATCGCTGCGACGTCGCGGCACGCGAGGGTCACGAATGAGACGCGAGCCGGGATCGCCAAGCTACCGGCGGGCCGCCGCGTCCTCCGGCTTCTTCGGCGGCTCTCCGGTCCACACGATGATCTCGTCGATCACCGTGCCGAACGCGTCCACAAGACGCGCGTAGTCGCCGACCGCCCACATCAGGCGCGCGGCCGCGACCGGCCCGGCCGTGTACACGTGCTTGCGGCCCGGCGCGAGATCGTCGGCCAGCGGATGCGCCGCGGCGCGCACGCGGGAGCCGGAGTGGATGCGATAGACCTCGCCCTCGCGGACGAACGCCGGCGACCCCCACGTGTAGACCCACTCCCACTCGACCGGCTTGGCCATCTCCTCGCGCCACAGGGCGCGCAGGTGCTGCAGACGCCAGTTGGCGAGGTCCGAGTCGATCTGGACGACGACCTCGATCCACTCGGCGTTCGCGTCTTCGAGCGACGTGCCGGCCGGAGCCGGGTGGATCGACAGGATTCGCGCCTTCGTCGCCTCCACCGGACGGAAGTCAGCCATCGGCGCGAGAATACCGCCCGAGACGGAGGGACGGATGACGCAACACATGCGCGCACTCATCGCCGAGGCGTGCGGCACGTTCTGGTTCTTCTTCATCGGAGCCGGCGCGATCCTGACGGTCGCATCGGGGAGCGGTGGTGGGTTGCTCGACATCGCGCTCGCGCACGGCATCACGCTCGCGATCGCGGTCTCAGCGTTCGGCGGGCTGTCAGGCGGACACTTCAACCCCGCGGTGACGTTCGGTCTTGCGATCGCGGGACGGCACCCGTGGGCACGCGTGCCAACGTACTGGCTCGCGCAGCTCGTCGGCGGTCTGCTCGCCGGCTTCACGCTGCGCTACGTGTTCGACTTCGCCATCGCGGCGATCGACAAGACGCACCTCGGCACACCGGCGCTCGCGGGGACGATCACGCCCGCCGTCGGCATCGTCATCGAGACGCTGCTCACGATCTTCCTCGTGTGGGCCGTCTATGGAACGGCGGTGTCGCCGCTCGCGCCGCGCATCGCCGGCTTTGGCATCGGCCTCACCGTGATGACCGACATCCTGCTCGGCGGCCCGCTGACCGGCGCCGCGATGAACCCGGCGCGGCACTTCGCGACGGCGGTGCCGGCGGGCTTCTTCGACAACTGGTACGTGTACTGGGTCGGCCCGCTGCTCGGTGCCGCGATCGCCGGGCTGCTGATCCGCTACGTCCTCGCCCCGCCACCGGATCTGCAGGCGCCGGTCAGCTAACCCGTCTCCGTCGCAACCAGCGAGATCTCGACGCGCAGCTCGTCCTCGATCGAGAGGACCGACGCGACGCGCGGGACGGTCATGCCGAAGTCGCCGAACTTCCACGACGGATCGGCCGTCGCGGTCGCCGTGAGTCGCGCGCCATCGCGCTTTGCGGAGACCTTGAACGTCGCGTCCTTGGTCTTGCCGTGCACGGTCATCTTCCCGGCGACGGTGAACGCGAGATCGCCCGACAGCGGCAGCGGCATCGTGAGCCCGGTCGTGCGCTCCGGCACGAACTCCGCGGTCGGAAAACGCCGCGTCTCGAGCGTGTTGTCCTTGATGAAGTTGTCACGCTGGCCCTGATCGCTGCGGAGCGTCGTGAGGTCCGCGGTGATCTTCGATCCGCCGGCGAACGTGCCGTCGGCGTTCAGCGTGAACGAGCCCTTCATGCCCTTCGCGGTGAGGACGGCATCTCCGGGGGCACGGATCTGCGCGAGCACCTCGCGCACGCGCACGGTGGTGGTCGATGACGATTCGACGCTGAACGTCCACGGCCCGTTCGCCGACACGGTGCCCTGTGCCGTCGCGGTGGGCGTGGCGGACGTCGAGGCGGGCGCGGATGCCGGGGACGTCTGACCGCACGCGAGGATCACGATCGCGATCAGGACGCTAGCCGCACGCTCCATCACAGACCTGGACGACCCCCGTCATCTGCGGATGCACGCCGCAGTGGTACGCGAACGTCCCCACCTTATCGAACGTGAACGTGACGGTCTTTCCGGAATCGATGCTGATGTCGAACGGGCGGCCGGGATCGTCGGCCGTCACGGTGTGGAACTCCTTGCCCTGGTTGATGATCGCGACGGCCGTGCCCTTCGCGACCTTGAGCGTGCTCGGTCCGTACGTCCACTTGTCCGGCTGGCCCTCGGGCTCGATGACGTTGATCGTGTTCGGCTTGAATGTGCGGGCCGGCTGCCCACTCGCGCCCGCGCACGCGATGGCGAACAGCGCCGCGCACGCGAGAAGACGCAGCGTCCAGCGATGTGGCATCAGCTCTTGTACGCACGCGATCTCCGCGCGGATTACGCCTCGCCGTGCTCGATCGAGTAATCGAGGAGCCAGATCCGGTTGCCATCCGGATCGCGGAACCCCGCGAACCGTCCGATCTCGGGCACGGTCTGGGTCGGCCCCTCGAAGCGCACGCCCTTCGCCTCGAGCTCGCGACGCGCATCCTCAACGCGCTCCACCTGGATGATCAGCCGGGCCGGACCCGGCTCCTGCATGAGGTTGATCGTCGCGGAGTTGTCGCCGACCCCGAAGCCGACGCCCTTCTGCTCGTCCATGCGCCAGATCTCGCTGAGCCCGAGCTTCTCCGCGTACCACGCGGCGCTCTTCGCGTAGTCCTTCACCGGCAGCGTGACCGAGTCGATCTTCTTGATGTCCATTGCGCCCTCCCCGACCGACAGCATGGCGCACAAACGAAAGGGGCGCCGAGGTGATCCTCGGCGCCCCTCGTCGTTAGATACGGTGGCTAGAGAGAGCTCGCGAGCTGCAGTAGGAGGTTCGCGTCCGCGTCGCTGATCGACTTTCCGCGCTGCGCGGCGATGAGGTTCGCGAACGCGGCCATCTGGTTGTCGTGCGCCCTGATGTTCCCGCGGAGGAGCGCGTCGGCTGCCGCGGCGAGCTTGTCGCACAGTCCCGTCGCGACGTCGGTGCTCGTGACGAGCGAGCGCGTGAGGCGGCACAGGCTCGAGCTGTCGACCGTGACCGTGAAGGTGCGGGTCCCCGCGCCGGCGTTCCCGGCCCGGTCCGTCGCCGCCGCGGTCAAGGTGAACGTGCCGGGCCCGAAGCCGGACGCGGCGCCGCTCGCAGAGTCGCAGTGGCTTGCGATCGCCGGATCGACGCCCGAGAGCGTCTCGTTGATGGCGCAGCTGATCGCGACGGTCTGATCGATCGTGTACGTCGTGGCGCCGGTCCAGGTGAACGTCGGTGCCGTCTTGTCGATGCGGACCGTCGTCGATGCGGTCGCAGTGTTGCCCGACAGATCTGTCGCGGTGCCGGTCACGAGCGTGCCGGGTGTCTCCGCGGTGAGCGTGGTGTCGCCGACGCATGACTGGATGCCGACGTTGTCGGCGCAGCTGAAGGTCACCGTGACATCGGTGTTGTTCCACCCGTTGGCGTTCGCCGGCGTCCGGGTGAACGTGATCGTCGGGGCGACCGAGTCGAGCAGCGTGAGCGTCGCGACCTGCGGATCGTGGTCGGACGCCTGGTCCCAGAACTCGGAGTTCACGTGGACGACGTCGGTGTGGGCCACGGGGAGCAGCGAGTTGCTCACGAGGATGTGGTCGAGCGTCTGCGAATTGCCCTCGAACACATAGCTGTAGCGCTCGTTCGCGGGCAGGGTCTCGATCAGGTCGTTCAGCGGCGCGCCCTTCAGCGTCATGAGCGGGTTCGAGAATTCGAAATCGTTCAGGTCGCCGAGCACGACGACCTCGGTGTTCGGATCGACCGCGAGGATGCTCTGGACGAAGTTGCGAACGATGGTCGCCTGCTGCATGCGCTGGACTTCGCTGACGAGCACCGGCGGCTGCCGGTGGCCCCACAGCGGATCGTCGCCACCCTTCGAGTTCCAGTGGTTCGCGATCGCGATGAAGTGGTGGCCGTTGTACGTGAATTCCGCCGCGAGCGGCTTGCGGCTGCTGTTGAACGCGCTGTTCGTCGGGTCGATGCGGCCGGGACTGAACTGCAGCGTCGCGACGCCACCACTGTTCACGACGCCGTTCGCGGTGGTCGAGCCTGCGCCGGGGCGATCGACGAACGCCACGCCGCGGTCGGTCCGGAAGAAGAACGCCTGGCGGATGTTGCCACCCGGCGCTCCACCATCCTGGTTGTTCACGGGATCGATGACCCGCCACTGATAGTCGGGACCACCTGCGGCGACCACCGCGTCGTGCAGCTTCGTAAGCGTGACGGTCGCGTCGACCGTGCCGCTGTTCACTTCGCCGTCGTTGTCCTGGATCTCCTCGAGACTGATGATGTCGGGCGACAGCAGATGGTCAACGATGAGCTCGGCCATCGTGTCGAATGTCGCGTCGCTTGGGTCGAGGTTCTCGACGTTGAACGTCGCGATCGTGAGCTGATGTGGGCCGGGCGCCGCGGTGATCTCACGCGTGACGCCGTCCGCGATGCGCGTGGGCATCGTCGGCACTTCGATCATGAAGTTGCCGAAGTCGTAGCCCACGACACCGATGATCGGCCCGGCGAAGTGATCGCCGGTGTTGACCTTCGGGATCGCGAAGCCGATGCCACGCAGCACGGCCTTCTCGGGGTTCTTATCGGTCGCGGTGACGACGATGCCGCCGCGCGCCGTGCGGCTCGTCGCGCCGGCACCGTTGTTCGCGAGCACGCTGACCTCGTCGAACGGCGAGGGCCCGGTCACGACGACCGGTCCAAGGTCAACGCGCATTCCTTCGAGGCTTTCCCAGAAGTCGATGCCGTCGGTCGCCGGGTCGAACATTCCGCTCGTCTCGACGTCGGGTGAGGCGTCGTCCTCGATGACCTCGGTCGGCGGCGTGCGGTCGAAGCCGATGCGCACGGCCGGCGGAAGCGGATTGCCGGTGCTCTTGACCGACACCGAAGGCGATGTGAGCTCGGTGATCGAGAGCCCGGTCGCCGCGGGGCGGAACTCCTGCACGCGCCCGGCGACGTCGACGGCGTCGCCGACGTTCACCGTGGGCGTCGACGACGTGAACACGAAGATGCCCTCGGATGTCGCATCGTCCGCGTCAGGATTCGGATCCTGGATCCAGAAGCCGTTGCCGGTCCTCGTCGTGACGATGCCGGCCACGCCGGAGACGAGCAGGCCGTTCTTCGGCGAGATGTGCGCCGCGCCCTGGATCTCGTGGATCGGCGTCGGCGGCGCCTGCGTGCTGAACGTGAACTGGAAGTTCGCGGACATCGCGTCGGGCGGATCGTCGGTGTCCTGGTCGGTGACCTGCGCCGCGATGACCACGACCGTGCAGCTGTCTCCGCCGAGGAAATCGGTGTCGGGATCGAGCGTGTACGTGGTCGGTCCGCCGCTCACGGTCGCCGTGTGTGCTCCGCTGAGCGTGCAGCTGATGGCGAACCAGGTACCGGCCACCGTCGCGGGCTCGCTGAAGGTGATCGAGATGTTCGTGGTGACCGGGATCGCCGCGCCCGACGGCGTCGTGCTCGCGACGGTCACGGCGTGGTCCGCCGTGGACCGCGGCGCGGGCGCCGCGATGTCGAAGTCCGCCGAGTTGTTGTCGGTGTCCTGATTGCCGCCGTTCTTCCGCAGCGCGGCGGTGGTGTTGCTCAGCACCGCGGTCGGTGCGGTCTCGCTGCAGCTCGCGGCACCGTATCCGACGAGGTCGATCGCGCCCGTCGGGCAGGCGCCGCTGAACACCATGGTGCTGTCGCGCAGCGCGACCTTGCCCGCCGTCGCGGACATCGCGATGGTCCCCACCGCATGCGGTGATGGCAGATCGATCGAGCCGGCCGCGCCAGCGGCTTCCTGGACGAGGTAGTAGCGGCCCGGCTTGATCGCGCCGCTGATCGGCGTCACCTGCCAGGTCGTCCCGCTGGCCGACGCGTACTGCACGCTCCAGCCATTCAGGACGAAGGTCGTGCTCGTCGGGTTGTACAGCTCGATGAAGTCGTTCTTGAGGGTCGCGCCGGAGTTCCCGCCGCCTCCGTAGATCTGGCTGATGACGAGGTGACCGACCACGGCCGCGGCCGTCGTGAAGGTCGCGGCGTAGTCCGTCGACATGTTGTCCGGCGGATCGTTCGTGTCGACGTCCGAGACCTGCGACGCGAAGACGGTCAGCGTGCAGGCCTCGTTGCTCCCGAAGTCTGAGGTCGGATCGAGTGTGTAGGACGTCGGCCCGCCACTCACGATCGCGGCGTGGTCACCCGACCCGGCGCAGACGATCGAGAACCAAGCTCCGCTGACCGCGACGGGCTCGGTGAAGGTCACGGATACGTTCGCGTTCGTGGCGACGTCCGTCTGTCCGCTTCCGGGCGTCGTGGATTGGACCGAGGGGGCGGCGTCGCGGTTCTGTGGAGTACCCGCCTGCGGACCGGCGAAGTCCGCGACGTTGTCGTCCGTGTCCTGGGTGCCGCCGAGCTTGCGCTCATACGAGTTGTCGGCGTTGGTCGTCGGCATGCCGACGATGCCGCTGCCCTCGCGGCACTGCGTGCCGCCGACGCCGTTGCCGCCGACGCCATCGATGACGGCCAGCGCCGCATTCGTGATCCGCACGCCGGCGCCGTCGGTGAAGCCGACGCTGTAGGTCTGGTCGCCGGGCACGCTGCCGGAGTATCCACCGGCCCCGTTGTTGGTGAAGAGGTAGTGCTGCCCTGCGAGGAGCGTCGTGGCCGCTGGGACGGTCGCGCGGTCACCGGCGATGCCGGTCGCGCTCGCGCACCCCTGCAGATGCCAACCGGAGATGTCGACGTCGGTAGCGCTCGTGTTGTAGAGCTCGATGAACTCGTCGTTGCCGCCGGCCGGGCCGCGGAACCGGATCTCGGTGATCACCACGCCGTTCGACGAGGCATCCGCGGATGGCGCCGCCAAAGGCACGAACGACAGCACCAAAGTGAACGCGACGACAGACGCGATCAGCCGACGGACCATTCCCCACCCCTCCAAGCGCGCGCGTGCAGACATCGCGAGAACTGACGGAAGCGGCTTGAGGTTACCCGAGTTGCACGCGCTTCGGGTGTCCATCGCGTGAAAGACTTGCGCTCGTGAGCATTTGGTTGGAGGGCGTTCAGCGGTCCTATCCGCCGCTCGAGAGCGATGCGCATGCGGACGTCGCCATCGTCGGCGCGGGCATCGCGGGCGTGGCGAGCGCGTATTTCCTCGCGAAGGCCGGCGTGACGTCCATCGTTCTGGAGGCGCGCAGCGTCGCCGAAGCCGCGAGCGGTCGGAATGCCGGTTTCTTGCTTGCGGGTGTCGCCGAGAACCTCGTCGCCGCGTCACGTCGATACGGACCCACGAACGCTCTCCGCATCTGGCGTCTCACGAAGCGCACGCAGTCGCTCGTGCGAAGTCTCGTTGCCGAGAACGGCATCGAGTGCGAGCTGCGATTCAACGGCTCGGACCAGATCGCCGGCGATGACGAGGAGTGGCGCGAGATCGAGGAAAGCGCGCGCATCCTCGCGGCCGAAGGCGTGAAGGTGACGGCGAACGCGTCGGAGCGATGCGCGACGTACGCCGATGACGGTGAGCTGCATCCGGTGAAGTGGGTCCGCGGGCTCGCCGCCGCCGCGGTCAGGCTCGGCGTCCGCATCCACGAAGACACGCGCGTCACGCGCGCGCGAGACGGCGTGGCCACGACGCAGCGTGGCAGTGTCACCGCGGCCGCGGTCGTCCTCTGCACCAACGCGTACACGCGGCACCTGACTGACACGCGCGTGCGGCCCGTCCGCGGGCAGATGCTCGCGACGGAGCCGACCGCGCCCGTCATCGCGCGACCGGCCTACGCGAATCGCGGCTATCAGTACTGGCGACAGCGCGCCGACGGACGCGTGCTCGTCGGCGGATGGCGCGACACGGCCGTCGATGAGGAGGTCGGCGAAGAGGAGCGGACCACGCAGCGGATCCAATCGCAGCTCGACGCGTTCCTGGCGGCGCGGAACATCCGCGCGCGGGTGACGCATCGCTGGGCCGGGACCATGGGGTTCTCGCATGACGCGCTGCCGTATGTCGGAGAGACCAGCCCTCGTCTGTTCGTGTGCGCTGGCTTCACCGGACACGGGATGGCCTTCGGCCCGGCGAGCGCGGAGATGGTCGCGACGCTCGTGCGCGGAGCCGCGCACGAAGATGCAGACCTATTCGATCCCTTGCGCTGAATGCAGCGCGTGATACGTATGAGAGGCATGCGTTAGCGCCAACGAGGAAGGACGCACGAGCGTCCGCGCGCAAAGGGAAGGCCGCTTGCATCCATCAGTCATCCCGTCGATCTGGGACATCGGCGGACTGGTCGGGTACCTGTTCGGAAATCCGCTGCTGTTCATCTCTTCGACCACCGTGATGACGACGGGGTTGATCATCGCGGCGGTCGCCGCGACGGCGTTACCGCAGCGCTCGGCGATCCTCGCGCGCGTGGCTCCGACGCTGGCGGTGATCCTCGCGTACTTCGGCGTCGGGAGCTTCACGCTCGCGACCGAGATCATCCTTCGCTTCCACGACGAGTGGGCGTACGGGACCGAGGTGCAGTTCGTGAGCGGCGTCGGTCACCTCGTCGAGGCGGCCATCGGGCTCGCCATCCTCTGGCCGCACCTGCGCGACCGCACGCGTCACGACTGGCTCTGGGCCCACACCGCCGCGCTCGCGTACTGGACATTCCAGATCCGGGTCCTCACGCCGCCGTGGTTCGATTTCCAAGGTCAGCACGATCTCGTGATGGCCGCCGCGCTCGTCGCGATGACGATCGCCGCGAGCGTCAACGTCATGCTCTGGAGGAGCACCTCTCACTAGACTTTGGTGGGGGGTTAGCTCAGCGGCAGAGCAGGGGACTTTTAATCCCTTGGTCGTGGGTTCGAATCCCACACCCCTCACACCGTCACGATGACTTTGCCTCGCGCGTGCCCGGCTTCGAGATAGCGGATCGCTTCCGCGGTCTCGGCGAGCGGATACCGCCGATCGATGACCGGGCGGATTCTGCCCGCCTCGATGAGCTCGGAAAGCGTCACGAGGTCCGCCTTGCTGCGGTCCGACATGAACATGCCGACCTTCTGATCGGAACGGGACAGCATGCGCGCGGTGAGCATCCGCGCGATGAGACCCGCGGACGTGCTCTTGCTGCCGGCGATCACCAGACGGCCGTTCGGCGCGAGGACGCGCCGGATCGCGGTCAGCGGGCGGTCGCCGACGCAATCGAGGATCACGTCGTACCGCGCGGGATCGCGCGTGTAGTCGGAACGCGTGTAGTCGATGACGCGCTCCGCACCGAGAGACCGCACCAGGTCGACGTTCCGCGTACTCGTGACCGCGGTGACGTTCGCACCGAGCGCGCGCGCGATCTGCACCGCGAAGCTGCCGACACCGCCGGATCCACCGACGACGAGCACGCGCTCGCCGCTGCGCAGCGCGCCGCGGTCGCGCAGACCCTGAAGCGCCGTCGTCGCGGCGACCGGAACGGCCGCTGCCTCGTCGAAGCTGAGCCGCGCCGGCTTGGTCACGACGCCGTCGATTGACACGCGCGCGTACTCCGCGAGCGTGCGCATGCTCATGCCCATCACTTCGTCTCCCGGCCCGAACTCCGTCACACCGCTGCCCACGCTCTCGACCACGCCGGCGAGGTCCGCACCGAGCCCGTTCATCGTCGGCCTGCGCCGGCCGCCACCGGCACGCATGAGCAGCGGCCGGCCGCGCATCCGGTGCCAGTCCAACGGATTCACCGACGCCGCCCGTACCCGTACGAGCACCTGACGCTCGCCCGGCGCCGGTCGCTCGACGTCGCGAACTTCGACCACCTCAGGACCGCCGTATCGCTCGAATTGCACCGCCCGCATCGCACTCACTCTCCCCTCGCTGCGTGCTAGACTTACGCTGTAAGCCATTACACCCGTACAGCGTAAGGTTGTCAAGACCGGAGGTCGCGATGCCAAAGACCGCGCGGCAGCCACTAACGAAGGAGCGGGTGCTCAGGGCCGCGATCGCCCTCGCCGACGCGCAGGGCGTCGACGCGCTCAGCATGCGATCGCTCGCGCATGACCTCGGCGTCGAAGCGATGTCGCTCTATCACTGGGTGCGCGCGAAGGACGAGCTTCTCGCCGCGATGGTCGACCAGGTCGTCGCCCAGATCGCGCTCCCGCCGACGTCCGCCGAGTGGCGCGCGGCGCTGCGCTCGATCGCGCTGTCCGCCTACGCGGTCCTCTCCGAGCACCGGTGGGCCTGCCGTCTCATGCTGACGAGCCGCTACGTCCCCGCTCGACTGCGTTACATGGAGGCGGTCCTCGGCACGCTGCGCCGCGCCGGCTTCACGATCGCGGAGACCGATCTCGCGTACCACGCGCTCGACAGCCACATCGTCGGCTTCACGTTGTGGCAGGAGAGCTTCACGTTCCGCTCACGCGCGGAGCTGGAGAAGCTCGCGCACGCGTTCCTGGCGTCGCTTCCCGCGGGCGAGCTCCCCCATCTCATCGAGCACACCGAGCACCACCTTCGCGCGAAGCGTCGCCCGGGGACCGACTTCGAGTTCGGGCTCGACCTCATCCTCGAGGGGCTCGATCGCCGCCGCGCTCAGCGGCGCGCGCCGGCCACCGCGTAGCGCCCGCCGCCCTGCAGCTGCGCGCGATCGGCGGCGCCGAGTGCCGCGCCGAGCAGGTCCGCGCCGGATTCGCCGTCACGCGGCGCTTCGGCCACGCCCAGGCTGCAGTGGAGCGTGCGCATCGCGCCGAGCACTTCGAACGGCTCGGCGAACGCGACGAGGAGACGCTGCGCGACGATGAGCGCGTCGTTGCTCGAGGTGATCGCGGTGAGCACCGCGAGGAACGTGTCGTCGGACATCCGCGCGGGAACATCGCTGCCGCGCACCTGGGCCGAGAGCCGCTTCCCCACCTCACCGAGGATCGCGCTCGCGGCCTCGGTCCCGACGCTCGCGCGCAGCTCGCGGAAACGGTCGAGCTTGAGGGCGATGAGGCCGACGGCACGCTTGTCCCGCCGCGCCAGCGCGATCGCGCGGTCCAGGTGCACCATCGCCAGCTCGCGGCCGCTCAGGTTGGTCGTCGGATCGATGAGTCCGAGCGCACGGAACTGACCCCAGACGTCGCGCAGCTGCCGCTCGGGAGTGCTGTCCGTGAAGAGCACGAGGGTCAGCGTCTGCCCGCCGGCCTCGACGCTCGCATGACGGACCTCGACCCACTTTCCCGCGCCGATCTGGACCTGCCCCTCTGTCGCGCGCGCCAGCGACTCGAGCCGCCGGTCCGCGGCCTCGACGCGCGACCAGCCGGTGATCGCGACGGCGGCCGCGTTCCACGCGAGGAGCTCGCCGCCCGCGCCGAGCACGGCGACGCCGTCGCGCGTGCCGGCCGCGATGGCCTCGAGCAGCTCGACGACGTGGCCGCGAAGCTCGTCCGGTAGTTCGCTCACCCGATGCGAAGTGTGGTACTCGCGTGCGCATCTCGCGAGGACACCGTGATGGTGTACTCGCCGGGCTTCGCCGTTCCGCCGAAGGTCGCGCTGTACACGCCGTCGCCGTCCGCGCGCGCGGCGAACGTCAGGTGGTAGTCCTTCCCGTCGATCGTGACCGTGAGCTCCCCGTCGCGCGGCACGCCCGAGACGCTCCAGCGCACCGCCGTCCCGTCTCGGCGCTGCGTGATCGTCGGCGCGTCGTGTTCCATGGCGAAACGCGCCGGGAATGCGCTCACGAAGTCGGCGACGCTCTCCCCGCGTACGGCGGCGAACGCTGCGCCGAAGCCCATCGCGCGCGCCTCGGTGAGCAGTCGCCGCAGACCGTCCACAGGCAGCTGCCGTTTCAGGAGCTGCACGGCCTGCGCGGCCAGGGTGTAGCCACGACCGTCGAGGTACGCGTTCCGGACCGTCCAGTCACGTGCGGAGGACAGCGCGTCGAGCGACGCGCGGCCCTGCGTGAGCAGCGCGAGCGTGGCCGATGCGGCGCGCGCGTCCGCGAGATCATCGACCGCGCCCTCGCGCTCGGCGACGGTCGCGATGCCCTCATCGAGCCACGCGGGCAGCTCCGTCTCGGTCCCCGCCAGCTGATGCACGAGCAGGTGCGTCAGCTCGTGACGCATGAGCGACAGCGTCGGATCTGCGCGGATCGCCTCCCAGCTCACGGCGACGGCCGCTTGGCGTGGGAACGCCACGCCGCCGTTGCCGGCCGCGAGCATGCCGGCATCGCTCGCGCTCTGGCCGAAGCCACGCTCCAGCGCGAACGCGAATGACGCGCGCGTCGCGAACACGTACACGGTCGGCGCGCGTTCGAATTCCGCGCCGAGGCTCCGCGCGCTCGCGGCGAGATCCCGCTCGAGCGCGAACGCGAGGCGCTCGACGTCTTCCGTCGAGATCGCGGCCTCCGCGAGAAGCCGTGCGTCGCCGACCGCGGCCGGCGTCATCGTGAGTCCGAGCCCGGTGATGTTTCCGTCTGTGTCGCGGCTGCAGCATTGGGATTCGCCGCCACTGCCCGCGAGCGACGTGATGCCGCCGATCCCGCCGATCGCCATGCGCGCGAATCCCAGCGGCGCGATGAAGGCGGCCGCGCCGCCGAGCGCGATGCGCGCCATCCACCCGCGCCAGCGCGAGACGTCGCGCACGGCGAGCGGACGGCTCATCCAGAACCCCTGCGCGAGGTCATAGCCGAACGCGCTCACCAGCCGGTACGTCGCGTCGTCCTCGACGCCGACGGCGACGGCCGTGAGCCCGAGATCGCGCGCCGCTTCGACGATCGCGCGCAGGCTCGTCGCAGCCGATTCGTCGGCGACGGCGCGTAGCACGAGCGCACGTGTCGCCTTGATCTCATGGAGATCGATGCACATCGCGCGCGGCGGCATCTCCGCCGGTGAGACGTGATCCACCGCGACGCGCGCACCCGCTCGACCGAGCGCGCGCACGCCGTCGCGCACGGGGGCGTCCGCGGAGAGGAGCGCTTCCGCCGGGACCTCGAACGTGAATGCCGACGCGGGCGCCCGCGCCGCCGCGATCGCGGCGAGCAGGTTCGCCGGCCCGGGACCGAGGAGCTCCGGACCGCTGAGGTTCACCGACACGCCAAGCTCGAGCCCGTCCTGCGCCCAGAGCGTGCGCCGGCGGGCCGCCTCGGTCACGACCCACTGCGCGAGCACGACGAGGGATCCGGTCGCCGCGGCCATCCGCACGATCTCGCGCGGCTCGATCGCGCCGGCGGTCGGGTGCGTCCAACGCACGAGCGCCTCCACGCGACGGCAGAGGCCGGTGCGGAGCTCGGACAGCGGTTGGAAGTGCAGCGTGAGCTCACCGCGTTCGATCGCGCGGAGCAGCTCGATGTCGGCGAGGCTGGTGTCGCGGCGACGGGCGGCGCGATGACGGAGATCGATCCGCGCGAGGCGCTCGAGCGCGCGGCGCCCGCGCGACGACGCCATTACGCCGGCGCGCCGATCATCCGGCCGACGCGCTGCACGATGCCGCCATCGATCAGGTGCACGAGCGTGCCGACGATCTCCGGATCCCACTGCGAGCCGGCGCCGCCGCGTAGACGGCTGAGCGCCTCCTCGGGTCCAAGCGACGTTCGATAGGGTCGGTCGCTGGTCATCGCGTCCCACGCGTCGGCGACGGCGACGATGCGCGCGCCGAGCGGGATGTCGCCGCGATGCAGGTGGTCGGGATAACCGGCGCCGTCGTACCGCTCGTGGTGGTGGCGGATGATCGGCAGGTAGTGGGCGACGCTCTTCAGTGAGAGGCAAATGCGCTCGCCGTCCGACGAGTGCCGCTTCATCACCTCGAACTCGTCATCGGTGAGGCGGCCGGGCTTCAGCAGGATCGCATCGGGGATCGCGATCTTGCCGAGGTCATGCAGCACGCCGCCCTCGTAGATGAGCGCGTCGTCCTCCGCGTCGAGTCCGAGGAGCGACGCGATCTCCTGCGCGTAGCGGCCGACCCGCTCCGCGTGGTGGATCGTGTAGCGGTCGCGCGCTTCCACGGCGCGAGCGAGCGTGAAGAGGACGTCCTCCGTCGCGTCGAGCCGCTTGTTCAGCTCGCGCTCCTTGAGCAGTACGCGCGTGCGGATGAGCAGCTCGTTCGCGTCGAACGGCTTGCTGAGGTAGTCGTCGGCACCGGCCGCGATGCCGCGCAGCCGCTGTGCGGGATCGTGCGAGGCCGTGAGGATCACGATCGGGATGAAGCGCCGCGAAGGATGCGCCTTCAGCCGCTGGCAGACGGTGATCCCGTCCATGCGCGGCATGTCGACGTCGAGCAGGATGAGGTCGGGCTCTTCGACGTTGATGACCTCGAGCGCCTCGTAGCCGTCGCGCGCCTCGCGGACGTCGTAGCTCAGAGCTTCGAGATGCGCGATGAGGAGCTCGCGGTTCGCGGGCACGTCGTCGACCACGAGGACGATCGGCGCGCGCTTCGGGACGAGGCGGCTCACGCCGCGTGCCGCGCGTACCGCCGAACGAGCTCGCGCAGGTCGGCGGGAGCGATCGGCTTCGTGAGGTAGGCGTCGAAGCCGGCGGCGAGGCCGCGGTCGACTTCCGATACGAGCGCCGACGACGTGAGCGCGACGATGGGCGTGCGCAGGCCCGCGGCCCGCAGCTGCTTCACCGCGTCATCTCCGCGCATGCGCGGCAGCTGGATGTCGAAGATCACGAGGTCGTGATCGCCGGTGAGCGCGATGTCGCGTCCGTTCTCGCCGTCGTTCGCGACGGTGACCGTGTGGCCGGCCTCCTCCAGGACGTCGACGAACAGGAGAACGTTCATCGGCTCGTCCTCAACCAGCAGCACGCGCAAAGGCGCCACCTCCCGCGGCGACCGCGCGCAGCCAGCGCTGCAAGCGCTCGCGATCGATCGGCTTGGTGATGTGATCCTCGGCGCCTAACGGTCGCAGATGGCCGTCGTCGTCTTCGACGCTCACGACGAGGACGGGGACGCGCGCCGTGCGCGGATCGCTCTTGAGCGAGCGGAGGACGTCGTCGCCGCGGCGGTCAGGCAGGCGCAGATCCAGGATCACCGCCGTCGGCAGGCTGCGCGCGATCGCGCTGAGCGCGCTCGCGGCGTTCGGCGCGACCTCGACGCGGTGTCCGGTCTCCCGCGCGAGCTCGGTGAGGAGCTCCGCGTCGCCGGGCTGATCCTCAACGATGAGGATCCGCGGTCCGACGGCCGCCTCGACCATGACGTCCTCCAACAGCACCCAGAAACGGGTGCCGCGACCTTCCTCGCTGACGAAGTCGATCGCGCCGTGATGGAGCTCGACGAGCTTCTTCGTGATCGCGAGGCCGAGGCCGGTGCCCGACGCCTCGCTCTTGCCCTCGTGCAGCCTCTCGAACACACCGAACACGCGGTCGCGTTTGTCCGCAGGGATGCCGATGCCGTCGTCGGTCACCTCGAAGCGCAGCGACTGTCCGCGTATCGAGATCTCGAGCCGGACCAGACCGCCGGTCCGCGAGAACTTCACCGCGTTCGAGAGCAGGTTGAGGAGGATCTGGCGGACCCGGCCCGCGTCGACGAGCGCAGTCCCTGGGGGCACATCCAGGATCTCGAAGCGGACGCCACGGTCCGCCGCGAGTTGCGCCGTCGACGCGATGACCGGTTCGAGGAGGGTGGGAAGTGAGACGACCTCTGGACGGAGCTGAAGACGGCCCGCCTCGACCTTCGAGAGGTCGAGCACGTCGTTGATCAGCTCGAGCAGGTGAGCGCCGGCGGCGTGGATGTTCGTGAGGTAGCGCGCCTGGCGATCGGTGATCGCGGGTCGGAGCTGCTCCAGCAGCACGTCGCTGAATCCGAGAACGGCATTGAGCGGCGTCCGCAGCTCGTGACTCATGTTCGCGAGGAAGTCGGACTTGGCTCGCGTGGCAGCCTCGACGCTCGCGTTCATCTGCGCGAGCCGCACGTTCGCGAGCCGCAGTCGCTCGCGACCGCGGGAGAGCACGATCCAGCCCGCGGCGAGGATGGCGGCAAGCACGCCCGCGGCGAGGATCGCGCCCATGAGCGGGAGCCCAAGCTCGGTGCTGAGCTTTCGCTGCGCCGCGTAGATCACCGCGAGGTCGTCGAGGACGTAGAGCGTCCAGCCGGTGCCGCCGATCGGGGATGCGACGTACGCGCGGGACTTGCCGTCGAGGGCGGCCGTACCGACGGCGCCGGTCGGCAGGCCGAGCGACGACAACGCCGCGCGCTGCGCCGTGCTCGCGATGGTCGCGCCGTGCGAGTCGACGACGAGGAGCTCGCGGCCTTCGTTCGCCTGCACCTTCGAGAGCTCGCTGAGGAGCGCGCCGGGCCGCACCGTGAAGATGGCGACGCCGAGGAGCGAGCCTCCGGACCGCACCGCCGCGGCGAGGGGCACGATGACCAGGGTCGGATCAAGGCGGGAGGTCACCACGCCACCGACGACCACGCCGTCGGACCGCGACGCGCCAACGAAGTAATCGCGGTCAGCCAGGCTCTGCCCGATGGTCGTGGGGTCGACGGGGTACCGCGCGATCACTCGTCCGGTCGGATCGAGGACGCCGGCGGTCGCGATGTCAGCGAAGCCCGCGACGGACGAGGCGAGGATCGCGTTCAGCTCGCCGGTAGCACGACGTGACAGCGCGTCGGCGAAGTCGTCCCGCGCCACGAGCACGGTGAGCTGGTCGCCGCGGGACGTGATCCCCCGCGCCATGACCGTGGCGGCGAGCGCGGACGTCTCTTGCCGATCGTGGTCGTTGCGCGTATTGAGATCGATGAGGGTGGTCCGAAGGGCGAACGCGCCGAAGAGCAGCACGGGGCCCATGAGGAGGGCGCCGGCTACCAGGGCGGCGGCGGCGACCGTCGCGAGCGCCCGTAGATTGGGACGCCGGAAGCGAGTCATCCCACTCCACCGCGAGTTTTCCGTGCGAGAAGGCCGATGTTCTGTCATTGGTCGAATAATGATGAAGGTATACGTCCGTATAGTGACCCATAGATGAGGACGTTGAGACAGTTTTCGGACGCTCAAGATCGGCGTCGGGGCGACCGCCGCACGCGGGGACGTCGGCTCACCGACCGTCAGGCGTCCATCCTCGAGCTCGTCGCGACCGGTCTTGAGAACAAGGAGATCGCGCATCAGCTCGGGATCAGCGAGCAGGCGGTCAAAGAGCACGTCTCGAACCTGCTCCGCCTGCTTTCCGCGCCGAACCGCGCGGCGCTCGCGGACGCCGCGGCGACGCGCCGTTTCGTCGGGACCTCCGACCTCGACCCCGGTTGGCTGAGCGTCCTGTTCCTCGACGCGCCCGCGCTCATCGCGCTGCTCGAGGGGCCGGAGCACCGGTTCGTCGCGGCGAACGAGACCTACCGACGCGCGGCAGGGCCCCGCGAGCTCGACGGGCGGACCTTCCGCGAGGTCTTCCCCGACCTCGATGAGACCGGCCTCGTCCGGTACCTCACCGACGCCTTCACGACCGGTGAGCCGCAACGCGCCGCGGAGGTCCCGGCGCGCTGGTACCGCGCGCAAGACGCGGCCGCGCCTGACCCGGGATACCTCACGCTCCTCGTGCAGCCGATGCGCACCGCGGACGGCGCCGTTGGCGGCGTGGTGTTCTTCGCCATCGACGTGACCGAGCAGCACGAGGCGCATGAGGCGGCGCGGCAACGCACCGCGGAGCGCCGCGCGATCCTGGCGCAGCTGCCCAGCGGCGTGATCGTCGTCGACGGCGCGGGCGTCGTGCGCGAGATCAACGACGCCGGCCAGCGGATCCTTCAGCTCACCTTCGATCCCAACGGGCAGACCGCGCCGTGGCAGATCCTCGAGCTGCGCGACCTGAAGACACGCGCGCCGCTCGAGCGCGAGCAGCGTCCGCTGATGCGCGCGCTCGCCGGTCGCGAGTCACCGGAGCGCGATTACCTCGGTGTGAACGCGCTCACCGGCGAGGAGATCGCGCTGCGCATCTCGGCCGCGCCGCTGTTCGCATCGGACGGCACGGTGCGCGGTGCGACCGCCGTCTTCACGCAGATCTCTCGTCCGCGTCGCTGACGAGGAAGCGAGCGCTCACCGCGACACCGCAGCGTCCGCCTCGCACAATGCCCGTGCCTCATGGATGCGACAGCTTCCCGCACCAGCGACTCTCGCCAGCTGAGCGAGGGCATCTACGTCTACTGCATCATCGAGTGCGCGGAGCCGCGCTCCTTCGGAAAGGTCGGCATCGGCGGCCGCGGCGACGACGTCTTCACGGTCCACCACCGGGAGCTCGCGGCGGTGGTCAGCCGGACGCCGCTGCAGGTGTACGACCCGACACGCGAGAACGCGCTCACCCACGAGCACGTCAACGAGATCGTCATGATCGACAACGGGTTCACGCCCGTGCCGATGAGCTTCGGGACGATGTTCCGCACCGAGGACGACATCGTCGAGTTCCTCAAGGACACCTATGAAGCGCTCCGGGACGTGCTGCGCAAGATGAAGGACAAGCTCGAGTTCGGCCTCAAGGTGAATTGGGATCGGGATGTCGTCCTGGCTGAAGCCGAGCAGGAGTTCGAAGAGATCCGCCGCCTGAAAGCGCAGATCGAGTCGGACCAGGCGACATCGACGTACTTCGCGCGGATGCAGCTCGGCCGCCTCGTCGAGCAGGCGCTCGCGCAGAAGTCAGAGACGTACGTGCGCGAGATCTACGACGAGCTGCGCGACGCCGCGATCGCGTCGCGGTCGAACAAGGTGATCGGCGACCGCATGATCATGAACGCCGCATTCCTGGTGGAGCGCGAGAAGTCCGATCTCTTCGACAAGAAGGTCCAGGAGATCGGCCGCCGCTACGAGGGACGGCTCAAGTTCACGTACACCGGCCCGTGGCCGCCGTACAACTTCGTCACGATCCGATTGCAGCTCGATAAGCCAGCCGGGATCTGACGTGCTGCTGCGTCTGCTGACGCTTCCGTTGTCCGCACCGATCGCGGGGATCAAGTACTGCCTCGAGAAGGTCGCGGAGGTCGCGGAGCGCGAGATGTGGGACGAGGAGCCGGCGCGCGAGCAGCTCATCCTCGTGAACCAGGCATACGAGGAGGGCCGGCTCACGGAGGAGGACTTCCGCGCGCGCGAGGCGGAGCTTCTCGCGCGGCTGCGCGAGATCAAGGAGCGGCGCGTCGCGACCGCGCGCCTGGAAGCTGAGGACCAGGCCGGTGCGGCCGTCGATGAGAAGCGTCGGGTCGTGATCGAGATGCCGGACGAGGTCGGATGAGCCTCCGTTACGTGTACGGCATCGTCCCGGCCGCCTCCGCCGAGCCGCTCGAGAGCGCGGCCCTGCATGGGATCGAGGGCGGCGCCGTGCGCGCGATCGCGGCCGGACCGTTCGCCGCGGCGTACAGCGAGGTCGATGACGACGCGTACGGCGAGGATGGCCTCAACGACCGCGTGCGCGATATCGATTGGCTGACGCCGCGCGCGGCCGCGCACCAAGCCGTGAACGCGCGGCTGCTGGACATCGCCGGCGTCGTCCTCCCGCTGTCCTTCGGCGCGCTGTATCGCGACGACGAGCGCGTCCGGGAGATGCTGCGCGAAGACGTCCCCGCGCGGACCGAGCGGCTGCGCCAGCTCGCCGGCCGCGGCGAGTGGGTCGTCACCGTCCTGCGTGACGCGGCCGACGAGCGCGACAGCGACGGCGCGCTCGAGGTGCTCGATCGCGAGATCGCGTCGAGCGCTCCGGGGAAGGGCTACCTGCTGACGAAGCGCCGCAGCGCCGTGGCGAAGGAGGCGACCGCGAAGGCGGACGCCGATGCGGCCGACATCGCGATGCGGCATCTCGCGCGCGCCGGCGAGAGCACGTATCGGGAGCCCGTGGTGCACGGCGGCGGTGACGTCGTCGTGCTGCGCGTCTCGCTCCTCGCGCCGAAGGCCACGACCGGCACGGTCGACGGCGCCGTCGCCGCGATGACCGCCGAGCTCGAGCCGCGCGGCTACCGCGTCCGCGTCACCGGGCCGTGGCCGGCGTACCGGTTCGGGTCGCTGTGAGCGACGAGGTCGCCGCCACCGATCTTCCGCTGGTCGACATCATCGACCGGCTCCTCGAGCGCGGCGTCGTGCTCGCGGGCGGCGCGGTGATCTCGGTCGCGGGGGTCGATCTCATCGAGCTGAAGCTCAACGTCGTGCTCGCATCGGTGGACGCGTTCGATCGCGCGGAGTCACGCGCATGAAGCTCGTGGTGCGCGCCGTGGTGCCCGCGTCGCGCGCCGTCGCCGACGCGGATCTCATCGCGGTACGCGCCGGCGACGTCGCGGCGCTCGCGTCGAGGGTCTCGGAGAGCCCGCGCATCGACGCGGATGCGCTGCGCGCGCACCACGAGATCGCCGCGCGGATCCACGACAGCGGTCCATCGCTCCCCTCGCGTTTCGGGCAGACGTTCGACGACGACGCCGCTCTCGCCTCTGCGCTCGAGGAGCGCGGCGCGGCGCTCGCCGAGGCGCTCGTGTCGGTCGGCGATCAGGTCGAGATGTCCGTGACGCTCGCCTGGCGCGAGGGCGCCGGCGTCGCGAATGAGTCGACGCGTCTCGAACCGCGCAGCGGACGTGAGTTCATGGAGTCGCGCGTCGCGCGTGAGCGTGAGCGCCGACGCGCGGAGGATGCCGTCGCACGTCTCATCGATGTGCTGGCGACCGAGCGAGCGTTCACCCGTAATCGTATTTGCCCACGTGAAGGTGTGGCGGCGATAGTGGCGGTCTTGATCGACCGTAATGGCGTTCGCGAATTTCGCGAGCGCGTCGAGGCGTTCGCGCGCGGCGAACTGACCGTGAGCGCGACCGCTCACGGTCCCCTGCCGCCGTACTCGTTCGCCTCATGACGGTGATCGACACGCGTGAAGCGCTCGACGAGATCCGCGCGGAGCTCGCGCGTGTGAGCGCGCGACTGCCGGAGCGGATCGATGTCGATCCCGAGGACGTCGAGCGCGGACTCGCGGGTCTCGTGCTCGGGCTGGTGGAGCTGCTGCGGCAGGTGTTGGAGCGTCAAGCCGTGCGGCGGATGGAGGGTGGTTCGTTGACGGACGATGAGATCGAGCGCGTCGGTGTCGCGCTCATGCGGCTCGAGAGCAAGGTGCGCGAGCTCGCGGACCAGTTCGGCCTGAGCGAGGACGACCTGCGCATCACGCTTGGGGCGTCGTCATGACGCTCGATCGACGCATCCACGAAGCGCCCGCGTCCGCGACCCTCGTCGATCTTCTCGACCGCGTGCTGGACAAGGGCCTTGTCGTCGCCGGCGACGTCAGCATCTCACTCGCGAACGTCGAGCTTCTCACGATCCGCGTGCGGCTCCTCGTGTGCTCGATCGACAAGGCGGAACAGATCGGCCTCAACTGGTGGCGCTACGAATCGCGCCTCACGCGCGGGAACGACGGCGAGCTCGCTCGGCTCCAGGCCCGCGTGAACGAGCTCGAGCAGCAGCTGAAGAACGCCACCGGAAAAAAAGGGGGATGAGCGATGGCAGTCGTTGAACGCACAGCGGGTGGTAGCAGCCTCATCGATGTCCTCGACCGCGTCTTGGACAAGGGCATCATCATCGACGCCTGGGTGCGTGTGTCGCTCGTGGGCATCGACCTGATCACGGTCGAGGCCCGCGTGGTCGTCGCGTCGATCGACACCTACCTCCGCTACGCCGATGCTCTCGGTCTCACCCCGCCGGTCCGCCAGAGCGCCCTCGGCACGAACGCGGGCGGCCTCGAGACCGGCTCGGCGCGGACCCGGCAGCAGACCGAGCGCTAGGGGCCCGCCGATGCGGGAGCTCGCCGAACCGCCGCGCCGCGATGCGCGGGACCCGCGCGAGACGCTCGAGCCGATGCTCGATGACCTCGTGCGGGGGCTCGGCTACGACCGCGCGATCGTGCTCGAGCACGACGGCGGGAGCGGATCGCTCCGCGGTCGCTTCGGCCTGAACATCCGCGACGAGCAAGCTCGCGCGCTCAGCGCCGCGCTCACGCGGTCCGACGACCCGCTCGTGGTCGCGCTCCGCACCGGTGCGCCGCAGCTCGTCGAGGACGTCGGCAGCGATGCGCGGCTCGACGCGGAGGAGCGCGACGCGCTGACGCGGATGGGCATCCAGCGCTTCGTGGCCACGGCACTTCCGGCGGCCGGTGCGGACCGCGGCGGCGCCGTCGTCGTCCTGTCGCGCGAGCGCGAGATCCGCGACGTTGACCTCGACCGCCTCATGCCGTTCGCGCGGCAGGCCGGCGCCGCCCTCACGCGCGAGCACGACGTCGAACTCCTGCGGCGCGCGTCGGAGTCGCACGCGGTCGAGAAGGAGTGGCTCTGGTGGATGCTGAACGCGGTCGACGACCCGGTGCTCGTCGCCGACGCGCAGAACGACATCCTGCACCTCAACCGCCGCGCCGAGGCGCTGTTCCGCGCGTCGGATGAGGACAGCGCCGGCAAGCGTCGGGCGGTATGGATGAACAACTTCCTGTTCACCGCGGCGCTGTCGACGTGGAACCTCGACCGGAGCAACCGCGTCACGAACCGCGAGGTCACGCTCGTCGACCCGATCGATGGTGACGAGCTCATCTTCGAGGTCATCACGATGGCCGCGCTGAACCACCGCACCGGCGAGCGCGGCACCGTGTCCGTGCTCAAGGACGTCACGGACATCCGCCACATGACCCAGGAGCTCACACAGAGCGCGCTGCGCATCCAGACCGCCGACGAGGAGATCCGCGCCGAGCGCGACCGCCTCGACCTTGTTCTGCGCAGCGTCCCCAACCCGATCATCGTCGTCGACAACGACAACCAGATCATCAGCTTGAACGCCGCTGCGCAGCGGCTGTTCACGTCGCGCGGTGGCAAGAGCCAGAGCGCGGTCGCGAACGACGCGAAGTTCACGACGTTCCTCGCGCAGTTCCGGCTCGACCCGGCACCGTCGACCCGCACCGAGATCGTGATGACCGACCCGACGACGGACGAGCGGCTCGAGATGGAGATCACGGCGACCGAGGTGCGCGACCAGCACGGCGCGGTCGTCGCGATCGTCTCGGCGATGCAGGAGGTCGGGCGACTGCGCGAACTGGAGCGCCGCCGCCTCCAGCAGGTGCTGTTCGAGACGGAGAAGCTCGCCGCGACGGGTCGACTCGCGGCGTCGATCGCGCACGAGATCAACAACCCGCTCGAGGCCGTGCAGAACTCCCTCTACCTGCTCGGCGGTGGGCTCCCGAAGGACGCGCCCGAGCGTCGCTTCCTCGACATCGCACGCGCCGAGACGCAGCGGATGTCGCGGATCCTCCGGCAGATGCTCGGCTTCTACAAACCGGGCTCGGATATGGTCCCCGTCGACGTGAACGTCATCGTCGAGGAGGCCGAGGCGCTCGTGGCAAAGCGCATGCGGCAGAACCGGATCACGTTCGACAAGAGCCTCGACCCGTCGCTCCCGCGCATCAAGGCGAGCGCGGACCAGGTGAAGCAGGTGCTGCTCAATCTGTTCCTCAACGCGGCCGAGGCGATGCCGCGCGGTGGCACGCTGGGCGTTTCGACGCGCTACGGCCTCGAGGCCGAGCGCGGCATGCCGTTCGACGCGGTGCGGATCGAGGTGCACGACACTGGCGTCGGGATGGATGAAGAGACGCAGTCGCGCATCTTCGAAGCGTTCTTCTCCACGAAGACGCAGCGCGGCACCGGCCTCGGACTCTGGGTGTCGCACAGCATCGTCCAGGGCCACGGCGGGACGATGAAGGTGCGCAGCCGCCCGGCTCAGGGCACGACGTTCGTGATCACGCTCCCCGTCGCCGGTCCGCCGGAGCAGGCACGTGACTGAGCACGCGACCGTCCTGGTCATCGACGACGAGGAGAGCGTCGCGACGACGATCGAAGCGATCCTGCGCATGGACGGGCACACCGTGACCTCGACCACGAGCGGCGCCGACGCGATCCGCCTGCTCAACGCGCAGCGCTACGACGTCGTCCTCACCGACCTCCGCCTCGGAGATATGGACGGCATCGAGGTACTCCGCGAGGTCCAGCGGACGTCGCCGGAGACGGCGTCGATCATGCTCACCGGCTACGCGTCGCTCGAGTCGGCGATCGCTGCGCTGCGGTCGGGCGCGTACGACTACCTCATGAAGCCGTCCGATGTGGAAGAGCTGCGCGCGACGGTGAACCGCGCGATCGAGCGCGGTCTCCTTCGCAGGCGGCTGCTCGAGCTCGAAGAGGTCGACCGGCTCAAGACGCAGTTCCTGTCGATGGCCTCGCACGAGCTGCGCACGCCGCTGACGGCCGTGAGCGGCTTCATCCAGGTCGCGCGCCGTCGCATCGTGCGCGCCGCGGAGCACGGCGCCACGACGTGGCAGGAGGATGCGGCCCGCGCCGCCGAGACCCTGGAGCTCGCGCAGCGGCAGTCGCGTCGCCTCGCGCGTCTGGTCGACGAGCTGCTCGACGTCTCACGCCTGCAGCTCGGTCGCGTCGAGCTGCAGCAGCGTGAGGCCGACATGGTCAAGGGTCTGCGCGAGCTGGTCGAGCGCATGCGGCTCATGTACGTGCGGCACACGCTCGAGTTCGATCACGCGCCGGCGGCAGCGATGGTGCTCGCGGACTCCGACCGTCTCGATCAGGTCTTCGAGAACCTCATCGGCAATGCGGTGAAGTACTCGCCCGACGGCGGCACGATCTCGATCCGCGCCGACGCGGACGGCGGCGAGCTGCACGTCGCCGTGACCGATCAGGGCATCGGGATCGCCCCGGACGAGATCGACAACGTCTTCAACCTGTTCTACCGCTCGCCCGATCCGCGCGCGGGCCACGTCGGCGGGCTTGGGCTCGGGCTGTACATCAGCCGCGAGATCGTGACGCGACATGGCGGCCGCATGTGGGCAGAGAGCGGTCCGAGCGGGAGCACGTTCCACGTCGTCCTGCCGCTCGCGACGAACGCGCGCGCGCCGGAGGTCACAGTCCGCGGAGGAGCGACGCGAGCGTAGTTCCGAGGCGCTTCGCGATGTGCGAGAGCGCGGCGAGCGACGGCGTCACGCGGCCGGTCTCCATCTTCCAGACGTACTGCTTCTCGAAATAGACGCGACCGCGGCGGTCCATCCCCAGCTCGGACATCGTGAGCCCCTTCTTCGTGCGCAGCGCGCGGATGCGCTCCCCCACCTTTTTCGCGAGCGCGGGCTCGCCGGGGACGTCCGGATGCACGCGCGCCGGCACTACAGCCCCGCCGCCACGAAGTCGACGATCGCGGCGATGACGCTCGCGCCGTACGGCGCGAGGAACATCCCCCGTGAGTGCTCCTTGCCGCCCAGCGCGAAGAGCCGCTTCTCGCCGACGCACGCCTTGAACGCTCGGAGCACGTGCTCGAACGCGCCGGTGGTGTCCTCGTCGGCGCACACGAAGAGCTTCCGTCCGCTCACGCGCCGCGAGAGCTCGTCCGGTGTGGACACGACCGGCGCCGAGACCGACACGACGCACTCAACATCGGCGTCGAACGATGACGCGAGCACCGCGTGCCCCCCGAGCGAGCACCCGACGAGCGCGATCTCTTCGGCGCCGTGCTCGCGCAGCAACGACTTCGCGGCGCGCAGGTCGGTCGCCGGCGACCACGGCTTCGGCGGCGCGAACTCGTCGGTCGTGCCGCTCGAGCCGTCGTGTCCGCGCAGGTTCAACGCGAGCGCGGGGACACCAGCGTCGACGAACCGCGGCGCGAACTCGCGCCAGCCACTCGCGTCCCAGTTCTGTCCGTGAACGAGGATCGCGGCGCGGCGCGCGGGAAGCACGCCGTAGAGGTCGGCCTGCAGCGTCTCCGCGTCGCTCTTCATCCGCATCGAGACCGGCACGTCGGAATGGTGCTACAAACCCTGATGTGGCCCGCACCGTAGCTTCCGACGTGGAGCGGCTGCATTCCACCGCCAGCGGCGCCTTCGCCCACTGGGAGAAGGCCAAAGATCTCATCGACGAGTTCATCGACCTCGAGCTCAACTACCGGCAGAGCGGTCATCCGGGCGGGTCGCGCTCGAAGGTCCACATGCTCGTCTCGCTCATGCTCTCGGGCGCGATGCGGTGGGACGTGCTCCGCCCGTGGCGGCCATTCGCGGACCGCTTCGTCCTCTCGGCCGGCCACACGATCCCGCTCGTCTACGCGACGCTCGCGCTCATGAACGAAGCGATGCGCGCGCGTCACGACCGCGATGGCGGCGAGGCGTTCGCGTTCCCGCACGGGGGCAAGTTCGCGCTGACCTGGGAGGACCTGCTCCTGCTACGCCGGAACAAAGGACTGCCCGGCCACGCGGAGTTCGCCGGCAAGACGCTCTTCATCAAAGCGAACACCGGGCCATCGGGCCACGGCATGCCGCCGTCGGTCGGTCAGGCCGTCGCGCTGAAGATCGCCGGCGCGGAGCAGGTCAAGGTGTTCGTGTTCGAGGGCGAGGGCGGCCTCACGCCGGGCGCGTCGCACGAGTCGAAGAATTCGGCGTGGGGACTCGGCCTGTCGAACCTGGTGTTCCTCGTCGACTGGAATGACTTCGGGATCGACGAGAACGCGCTCTCGTCCGTCGTCCACGGCGCGCCGGAGGATTGGTTCGCGCCCTACGGCTGGCGCGTGCTCGGCACCGAGCGCGGCATGGAGTGGGACGACGTCACGCGGGTCGTGCTCGAGCTCGCGCGCGGCGAGAACTCCACGAAGGCGCCGACGATGGGGTGGTTCAAGACGCGCAAGGGGCGCGGCTACGGCAAGTACGACTACAAGTCGCACGGGACGCCGCACGCGATGAACAGCGAGCCGTTCTGGGGACTGCGCAAGGACTTCATGAACAAGTACGGCGTCGAGTACGAAGGCGTCGACCAGCCCCCGCCCGCCGATCCGACCGCGCAGCGCGCGCAGGCGCGGCGCAATCTCGAGATCGCTGCATCGGTGCTCCGGCGCGATGACGCGCTCCTCACGTATCTGAGCGATCGGTTGCGCGACGTGGCGAGCGAGGTGCCCGACCGCGTCCCGACCTTCACGCTCGGCGGCAAGGGCGCCGCGATCTTCAAGGACAAGACGCTCTTCGACGCGAAGGCCTACCCCGCCTCGATGTGGGCGAAGCCCGGCGAGAAGCGGCCGAACCGGGCCGCGCTCGCGCAGTGGGGCGCGTGGATCAACTCATACGCGAAGAAGCACTACGGGCGCCCGCTGTTCATCGCGATGTCCGCGGACCTCGCGGAGTCCACCAACATCGCTGGCTTCATGAAGGACTACGAGGACATGCCGGGGTGGGGCTGGTACCAACGCGACAGGAATCCGACGGGCGCGCTTCTCCCGCAGCAGATCACCGAGTTCACGAACGCCGGGATCGCGTGCGGCATCGCGAGCGTGAACCTCGCGGACGACACGTTCGCCGAATTCAACGGCCTGTGGGGCGCGTGCTCCACCTACGGCTCCTTCTCCTATCTGAAGTACGGCGAGATGCGGCTGTTCAGCCAGCTGGCGCAGGACTGCGACCTCAAGGTCGGCAAGGTCCTCTGGATCGCCGGACACTCCGGGCCCGAGACGGCCGAGGACTCACGCACGCACTTCGGCATCTTCGAGACCGGCGTGACGCAGCTCTTTCCCGACGGCGCGGTCATCGACCTGCACCCCTGGGAATACAACGAGGTGCCGGCCGTGCTCGCGGCGTCGTTCGCGACGGGCGTGCCGATCGTCGCGCTCCACCTCACGCGCCCGGCCGTCGACATCCCGGACCGCGCGGCGCTCGGCATCGCGTCGCACTTCGAAGCGGCCCGCGGCGCCTACGTGCTGCGTCCGTACGACGAGGGCAAGCCGAAGGCGGGCGTCGTGTTCGTGCAGGGCACCTCGACGACCGCGAACGTCGTGAAGATCCTGCCCGAGCTCGCGAAGCGCGGCCTCAACGTGAAGATCGTGGCCGCGATCAGCCCGCAGCTGTACGCGATGCAGACGCCGCAGTACCGCGAGAGCATCGCGTCGTCCGCCGAGCGCATCGACGCGATGGTGATCAGCAACCGCGCGCGGCGCGTGATGAGCGACTGGATCGACCACCCGGTCGTCGCCGAGTACTCGCTCACCTCGGACTGGGACGACGAGTGGCGCACCGGCGGCAGCGTCGATGAGGTCATCGCGGAAGCGCACCTCGACCCGCCGCATCTCATCGAGGGCATCGAACGGTTCGTGCGCGAGCGGCCCGCGCGGCTCGGGCGCATCCGCGACGCTGTGAACACGGCTCTCGCGCGCTAGTGGCGAAGAAGAGGACGGCCGCGCAGCGCGGCCAGCGTCCGCAGCGTCGCTCCAACTATCCGTGGCATCGTCGCGTCCCGTGGGTCGCGGTCGCAGGCGCGGCGATCGTGATCGTCGCCGTCGTGCTCGTCGCGCGCCAGCTCGGGTTCGGCATCAACGCGGGCCGCTACGTCCCGGGCGGCGGCGTCGGCGACCACGTCGCCGTCGGGGTCACCGTGCCATACGACTCGTACCCACCGACATCGGGGCGTCACGCCGCGTCGCCGACGACCTGGGGCTTCCACACCGAGCCGGTGGCGGACGAGGTCGCGGTGCACAACCTCGAGCATGGCGGCGTCGTGGTGTCGCAGAACAACATCTCGGCCGACGATCTCGGGAAGCTGCGCGCGCTGCTGACGTCGTATCCGAAGGATCAGTTCGGCGAGGTGAAGCTGCTCATCCGTCCGTACGACAAGATCCCGGCCGGGACGTACACGCTCACGGCATGGAACTGGATCGACGAAGGTCTCACCGCGTATGACGACGCACGCGTGCGCTCGTTCATGGACGCGCATCTGAACAAGTGCTGCGAGAGCCTGCCCTAGCGCAAGCTGCGGGAGCTAGGCGGACTTCGGAAGAACGCTCGTGTGGGACGCGATGATCCCGGTCACGCCCGCGGCGTCGTGCGCGCTCGTGAACGAACGGACGTTGTAGCCGCAGAGCAGCGCGAGTGGGTAGAGGCCGATGGCCTCGTTCCACATGTCCTCGAGCCGCAGCGCCGCGTGGCGCTTCCCATCGCGCCAGAGGAGCGAGACGATCTCGCCGAACGCGCGGACCGCGCCGAACTCGCGCGACGCGTGCGAGACGCGGGACGCGACGAGCTCGTCGAAGACCGACGCCTTCGGAACGTCTCCGTGCAGCAGCGCGTCCGCGGCCTGCTGCGCGTCGAAGGTGAGGTACTGGCCTCTTGCGCGCGCGGCCTCGACGTCGAAGCCGTCCGCGCGCAGCCGCTTCTCGATCGCGGCGAGATGCTCCGGTGTGGCGAACGACACCATCGCCTGGCGCTCGCGGAACGCCGGGGCGAAGAACGTCGCGACGTGCGCCGTCAGCGACGCGTCGTCACTGTAAAAGTGGCACGGGTGAATTGCCGAGCGGGAAATCTCCATCCTCATCCGCGACCAGACTGCACAGGGCGTGCCAGCAAGCAATCGGTCCAGCCCTGTCGGGATATCGTCGATGCGATGGGGGGCAGCGGCTCGACCAAGCGCGGCGTCGCCGTCGACGAGGTCGCGGAGCACAACCGGCGGATGTGGGACCGGCTGGCCGACGCCGGGATCCCGTACACGCGGCCGCAGGGAACGCCGCCCAGAGACGCGCGCGGCAAGCGGCGCTTCCTCGACGAGCTCACCTACGGACGCATCAAGGGCATCACGCTCGACGGGAAGCGCGTGCTCTCGCTCGCGGGCGGCGGCGGTTGGGATCCGATCCTGTTCGCCGAGCTCGGCGCGCGGACGACGCTCTTCGACCTCTCGCCGCGACAGCTGCGCACGGTGCGCGCGCTCGCGAAGGAGCGCGGCACGAAGCTGCGGATCGTCCAGGGCGACATGCGTGATCTCTCGGTGTTCGGTGAGGGATCGTTCGACCTCGTCTATCACCACCACTCGCTCGTGTTCGTCCCGGATCCGCAGCGCGTGATCGACGAGGTCGCGCGGGTGCTCGCCCCCGGCGGCGTCTACGTCTTCTCGACGATGCACCCGGTGACCCTGCGGATGTACGAGACCTGGACGGGCACCGGCTGGAACTTCAAGCAGGGCTACTTCGAGAACGGCCCGGTCCCTTTCAAGGATCCGACGTGGGCCTTCGACGACGTGAAGGTCGAGGCACCGACGCTCGAGTATGGGCACCGCATCAGCGACCTCGTGAACGCGTGCGTCAAGGCGAAGCTCATGGTCGACGGACTCTGGGAGTGGTCACCGGGCGACGACGCGGGAGAGCCGGGATCGGACGACGATCTGGAGCAGAAGCTCCCGGCCTATATCGCGATCAGGGCTCGTCGGGTTGCGCGCCCCGCCCGAGGCGTCCGCGCGCGTCCGCGCGCAGGCGCGCGCTCGCGTCCGCGTACTGCGAGACGATCTCGCTGAGCTTCCGCGCCGCCACCGGAATGTTCACCGCCCACCCCACCCCGATGACGCGATCCGAGAAGACGCGATCGGTGTCCGGCGACCAGTAGGCCTCGCGGAACTTGTCGAGCGTCGGCACGCGGAAGTCGTAGGGCACCGTCCCGGCGACGCGACCATGCCAGGTGCGCTCCTCCGCCGGCTTGCGCAGCTCCTGATAGATCGCCGCGATGAGCGCGCCCCAGAAGGCAAGACGGATCAGCTTCACGAGATCTCTCATTACGCGTGCGCTTTTTGAGCAGGGGTCGTGCCAGGCTTGGTCAACGGTATCCCCTGCGCGCACAGCGGGCAGTCGCTCGGCGCGTAGGCCGGCATGTCGAGCAGCCACAGCGCGCGAAGCGGGACGTCGAGGCTCGTCTTGCCGCCCGAACGATCGACGAGTACCGCCGCACCGATGACCGTCGCACCCGCGCTCCGCACCGCGGCGATCGTCTCCTGCAGCGAGCCGCCGGTCGTGAGGATGTCGTCGACGACGAGGACGTGCTCGCCGGGCGCGAGCTGGAACCCGCGACGGAACACACGACCGGGTCCATCCTCGCGACGCTCGGCATAGACCGCGCGCGTGCCGAGCTGTCGCGCGACCTCGTGCGCGAGGATCACGCCGCCGGTCGTGGGACCCGCGACCGTGTCGGGTGTCGCGGAGCGCCACCACGCCGCGATCGTCTCGCAGAGGCGCTCGGTCTCGCGCGGCCACTGGAGGACCTGGAACTTCTCGAGGTATTGAGGGGAGTGCTTCCCAGAGGCGAGGACGAAGTGGCCCTCAGCGAAGGCGTGCGCATCGCGGAAGATGCGCTCGACGTCTCCCGGTCCGATCACCTGGTGTAAGTATCCTGCGAACGTGGGACGCGCGCCATGAAGATCCACGACGTCACGCTCACGCTGCGCGAGGGCATGACCACGTGGGGCAACGAGCCGGGCCCGCAGCTGCGGCCGCTGCGTCGCATCGCGAAGGGCGACAGCGCGAATGTCTCGACCCTCACGCTCGGCGACCACACCGGTACCCATGTCGATCCCCCGCTCCACTTCATCGAGGGGGGCGCGACGGTGGACACGCTGCCGGTCGACGCGCTCATCGGACCATGCGTCGTCCTGGCGTACGACGGCACGACGAGCATCACCGGCGACTGGCTCGCGCGGGCGGGCGTGCCCGCCGACGCGAGACGGATCCTGTTCAAGACGCGCAACAGCCGGCTCTGGGCGGATCCGATGCACGAGTTCACGCGCGACATCGTGGCCGTCGGCGCGTCGGCGGCGAAATGGTGCGTCGACCGCGGCGTGCGCCTCGTCGGCGTCGACTACCTCACCATCGAGCCGCAGGGGCCGGAGAAGGCCGGATACCCGACGCACCACACGCTGCTCGGCGCGGGCGTCGTGATCATCGAGGGCCTCGACCTGCGAAGCGTCGCGCCGGGCTCGTATGAGCTCGTGTGCGCACCGCTGAAGATCGCCGGCGGTGACGGTGCGCCCGCGCGAGTGTTCCTGATCGAGCGCTGACGGGCGGCGCTCCTGCCGCGGACGATGAGGCGGACGTGAAGGCCATACCATCGACGCATGGCGATCACGCAGCGCCCGCCGGCGCTCCGCCGCGATCTCGTGCGCATCTTCTCCGAGGACCGTCTCGTTGCGGTCGTGCGGACGCCGACGGTCGAAGCCGCGGAGATGGCCGCGCGCGCGATGGCGCGCGCCGGCGTGCGGCTCGTCGAGATCACCCTCACCGTTCCCGACGCGTTCGAGCTCATCGCGAAGCTCGCGACGGACGACGAGTTCGCTCGGCTCGGCGCGATCGTCGGCGCCGGCACCGTGCTCACGGGAGCGCAGGCCGAGGACTCCCTCGTGGCCGGGGCGCGCTTTCTCGTCTCGCCGGCGCTGATCCCGGAGATGATCGAGGTCGGCCGATCGCGCGACGCGATGACGATGCCGGGCACCTTGTCGCCCACGGAGATGCTGAAGGCCGCGGAGCTCGGCGCGGACTACATCAAGGTCTACCCGCTCGCCACGATCGGCGGACCGGACTACATCACCAACGTGCGACGCGCGCTCATGCACCTGCCGCTTGTCGCGACCGGCAACGTCGAGTACGGCGAGATCCCCGCGTACTTCAAGGCGGGCGTCGTCGGATTCGGCATCGGTGGTCCGCTCATCCGTCCCGACCTTCTCGACCGCGGTGACACCGACGGCGTCGTCGCGAACGCCAAGCGGTTCCTGGCGGCCACGCGCCGGACGTGACGTCCGGCCGCGCGTAGTCCATGCCGCGCGATCTTCCGCTCGGCAACGGCGACTTCCTCGTCACCTTCGACAGCACCTACACCCTGCGCGACATCTATTACCCCAACGTGGGTCTGGAGAACCACACGACCGGCGAGGCGTGCCGCTTCGGGATCTGGGTGGACGGCCGGTTCTCGTGGGTCTACGACCAGGGCTGGGAGCGCCGCATCGACTACGAGCACGAGACGCTGGTCGGCGACACGCATCTGCGTCACGGCGGCCTGCGCATCCAGCTCCACTGCCGGGACGCCGTCGACTTCGACCGGAACATCTACTTCAAGGAGGTCACGGTCGAGGACGAGACCGGCCGCGACCGCGACGTCCGGCTCTTCCAGCACTTCGACGCGCACCTGTTCGGCAACGATGTCGGTGACTCCGCGTACTACGACCCGCGCTCGCAGGCGATCGTCCACTACAAGGGACGGCGGTACTTCCTGCTTTCGGGCACGGTCGGTGGGCACGGCTTCGGTCTGACCTCGTTCGCGATCGGGCAAAAGGACGCACCCGGCAAGGAAGGCACGTGGCGCGACGCCGAGGACGGCGAGCTCTCGCGCAACCCGGTGGCGCAGGGATCGATCGACAGCGTGGGCATGCTGAAGGCGCCGGTGCCCGCGGGTGGCAGCACGACGATGACGTTCTGGATCGCCGCCGGTCAGGCGTATGACGAGGTCCGCGAGCTCGACAAGCTGGTGCGCGAGCGCACGCCCGCGTCGTTCCTCGCGAGGACGAAGGATTACTGGCGGCTCTGGGCGAACAAGGACGAGACGATCGCGGACCACATGTCGCCTGAGCTCGCGCGCCTCTACAAGCGGTCGACGCTCGTGATCCGCACGCAGGTCGACAACCGCGGCGCCATCATCGCCGGGAACGACTCCGACGTCCTGCGATTCAACCGCGACACGTATTCATATCTGTGGCCACGCGACGGCGCGCTCGTCGCCGATGCGCTCGACCTCGCCGGATACGGAGAGGTCACGCGCCGGTTCTTCTATCTCTGCGGCGACCTCATGACGCGCGAGGGCTACCTGCTCCATAAGTACAACCCCGACGGCTCGCTCGGCTCGTCGTGGCACGCCTGGTCGACCACGGAGGGTCGCCTCGAGCTTCCGATCCAGGAGGACGAGACCGGACTGCCGATCTGGGCGCTGTGGCAGCACTACGACCGCGATCGGGACATCGAGTTCGTCCGTCCGCTCTACCGGAAGCTCGTGCGCGCGGGGGCGGACTTCATGGCGACGTTCCGCGAGCCGCGGACGAAGCTGCCCGCGGCCTCCTTTGATCTGTGGGAGGAGCGGCGCGGGATCCACGCGTTCACGACCGCGGCCGTCGTCGCGGGTCTGACCGCGGCGCGGAACTTCGCGGTGGCGTTCGGCCAGCACGAATTCGCCAAGCGCTACGCGGTCGCGGCGCAGGAGATACGCGACGCAGCGTTGACGCATCTGTGGGATGCGGACCGCGACCGGTTCGTGCGGACCGTGGTCGTGTTGCCGGACGGGCTCATCGTGAAGGACGCGACCGTCGATATCTCCCTCGCGGGCATCTTCCTCTTCGGGCTGCTGCCGGCCGACGACCCCCGCGTCGTGTCGACGATGAAGGCGATCGAGGAGCGGCTCACGGTGAAGACGGCGATCGGCGGCGTCGCGCGCTACGAGAACGACTACTACTTCCAGATCAGCCAGGACACCGCGAGCGTGCCGGGTAACCCGTGGTTCGTGTGCACGCTGTGGCTCGCGGAGTGGTACATCGCGACCGCGCGCACACTCGACGATCTCGAGCGGCCGCGCGCGCTGCTCGAGTGGTGCCGGTCGAAGGCGCTCCCCTCGGGCATCCTCGCGGAGCAGGTGCACCCGTACACCGGCGAGCCGCTCTCGGTCTCGCCGCTGACGTGGTCGCACGCGGCCTTCGTCTCGGCCGCGCAGCACTTCGCGCGCCGCTCGGCGCAGATCCGCGGGATCCTTCGCGCGCGCGCGCAGAGCTCGGGCGAGGTGATGTCGTGAGGCGTGTCCTCGTCGCGGTCGTCGCCGGGCTGCTCGTCGCGACGTGCGGAGGCGGCGGTGTCGGCGGCAACGGATCGCCGACGGCCGAGCCGGGCGTCGGACTGAAGGCGACGTTCATCCTCGCGAACCCGGGGGGCCTCTCGGCCCTCGACGACGCCGGACGGTTCATCGGAAAGATCGTGAAGCTGCCCGATCAGAGCGCGCCATCGACGCCCGTGCTGCACCCGTCGGGCACGGCGATCGCGTTCGCGCTGACGCAGCAGCCCGATCCGAAGCGCGGGTTCGGTTCGGACATCTACATCGTGAATCTCGACGGCACGGGTCTGAAGCCGGTGCTGCAGCACGAGGACAACAACGTCTTCTACGCGAGCCCGCGATTCGACGCGAGCGGGAACGTCTTGTACGTGCACCGCCGCGCGGCGATCATCCAGAACGGGTCGTTCGTCGGCAACGAGGACAACATCGTCCGCGTCGATCTGCGCACGAATCAGAGCCAGCGGATCGTGAAGGACGGCGCCGACCCGACGATCAGCCCGGACGGAAAGACGCTCGTGTACATCCACCTCAAGGACAGCCAGATCGACACGCTGTGGCGTGCCGACATCGATGGTTCGAACCCGGGGCCGCTCTTCAAGACGAAGGACACGTTCTGGTACCTGCAGGCGCCGCGGTTCACGCCGAAGGGCTGCCAGGTCATCTTCTCCGGCGCCGGCCACACGACCGCGGTCGCGCCGGCCGGTACGGTCGCGGCCGGCGAGAACGGCGGCGGCGCGGGCGCGCACGTGGCGCACCTCAACATCCCGTCCGAGCTGTTCATCGTCCCGTGCGACGGCTCGTCGGTGAAGTCCGTCGGCCAGACCGGGGACGACGTCGTGCCGGCGTGGTCGCCGGACGGCGGACGCGTCGCGTACGTCGGGTCCGGCGGCTTCTTCGTGCTCGACGTCGCGCAACAGACGACCCGCACCGTCGCGCAGGGTCAGGACTTCTTCTTCGGCGACCTCGTCTGGATAAAGGGGTAGGCCGAGGCCCGGATCGGCTCACGCTCGCCGCGTTCGCGGCGATCATCCTCATTGGCGGCGCGAACTTCGTCGCGGTGCGCTTCAGCAATGCCGAGCTCGCGCCGTTCTGGGGCGCGGCGATCCGCTTCCTACCCGCAGCCATCCTGCTCTTCATCGCGATGGCGATCTGGCGCGTGCCCATGCCGCGCGGCGCCGCCCTCGTCGGCGCGTCGATCTACGGCGCGCTCAACTTCGGCGTGAGCTACGCGCTGTACTACTTCGGGCTGCAAGCCGCTTCGGCCGGCACGGCGTCGGTGATGCTCGCGACCGTCCCGCTCTGGACGTTCTTCCTCGCGATCGCGCACCGGCTCGAGCGGTTCCGCCTCCGAGCGCTCATCGGCACGATCGTTGCGACCCTCGGCATCGGCGTCGTCTTCATCGATCAGCTGAACACCGCGGTCCCGCTCGCGAGCCTGCTCGCGATGTTCGGCGGTGCCGTGACGGCAGCCGAGTCGAGCGTGGTCGCGAAACGGTTCCCGCGCACGCATCCGTTCAGCACGAACGCCGTCGGCATGCTCGTCGGCGCGCTGCTCCTCCTCGCACTGTCCGTCGCGGTCGCGGAGACGCGGGCGCTGCCGCAGCGGTCCGACACGCAGATCGCGCTCGCCTACCTCGCCACAATCGGCGCGATCGGCCTGTTCGCGCTCTTCCTCTTCGTGCTCGGGCGCTGGACCGCGAGCGCGTCGTCGTACTCGATCGTGATCATGCCTCTGGTCGCGATCGCGCTCGGCGCGATGTTGCGCGGCGAGGCCGTCTCGGCGTTCTTCGCCGTCGGCGCGGTCATCGTGGCGATCGGCGTGTACATCGGCGCCCTTTCGGGCTGACCGCTACGCGGTCGGCGGGAGGCGGTAGCCCGCGAGCGCGGGCTCCCCGCGGAGCTTCGCGTACCCCGGCTTGATCCGGTCATAGATGATCGCCAGACGCTCGTCGTACCCGATGAACGCCGACTTCATCGCGTTGATCGTGAGCTTCTCGACGTCGGCGAGGTCCAGGTGCGCGACCGTCGAGAGCCGGCGGAACTCCTCGGAGAGCGTGATGTCCGACATGAGGCGGTTGTCCGTGTTCACCGTGACGCGGAGCTTCTGCGCGAGGAAGTGGCGGATCGGATGCGCCTCGAGCGACGGCGCCGCGCCGGTGTCGACGTTGCTCGACGGGCACAGCTCGAGCGGGATGCGCTTGTCGCGGATGTATGTCGCGAGCGGTCCGAGCCTCACCACGCGGTCGTCTTCGATCGTCATGTCCTCGACCAGCCGCACGCCGTGCCCGATGCGATGCGCATTGCAGATCTGGATCGCCTGCCAGATCGACTTCGGCCCGAAGCCTTCGCCCGCGTGGATCGTGATCGAGAAGTTCTCGCGGTGGCAGAGTTGGAACGCCGGAAGATGCTTCTCGGCGGGGTAGCCGGCTTCCTCACCCGCGATGTCGAATCCGACGACCCCGCGGTCGCGGTTCGCGACCGCGAGCTGCGCCATCTCGAGCGAGTCGGTGCGATCCCGCATCGCGCAGACGATCTGCCGCATCGTGATCCCGAAGCGCGACTCCGCGCGCGCGAATCCGCGGCCGACCGCGTCGACGACGTCCTGCAGTGACAGCCCGCGCTGCGTGCTGAAGATCGGCGCGTAGCGGCTCTCGGCGTAGACGACGCCATCGCGCGCGAGATCCTCGGCGCACTCGAACGCGACACGCTCGATCGCCTCCGGCGTCTGCATGACGCCGATCGTGTGGACGAAGCCGCGCAGGTACAGCGCGAGCGACCCCGACGCCGCGCATGCGTGGAACCACAGGGCGAGCTCCCGCGCATCGGTGGTCGGCAGCCCGGTGTAGCGCTGCTCGCGCGCGAGCTCGATGATCGTCGCCGGACGCAGCCCGCCATCGAGGTGGTCGTGGAGGAGCACCTTTGGCGCCGCGCGCAGCGTCTCGAGCGGGATCACGCGCCGCCATGATGCGCCTCGTCGCAAGCCGCGGCGCGGATGCCGTGGATGACACTCGCGGGGCCATCGCGATGGCTTTCACGATGTCGCGCCGACCACCTACGATTCGCGGCTCAGGAGGGCAGCGTGAGCGAGCAGGTCCGCAGCGGAGGCGCGCTCGAAGCCGAGCTCGCGCGCGCGCATGAGCAGCAGGCCGCGGTCGCCTCCGTGATGCGCACGATGAGCGCGTCGCCGGCGGACCTCGACGCGGCGCTCGAGGCGATCCTCCGGGCCGCGACGCGCCTCTGCAACTCTCCGCAGGGCTACATCTACGTGCTCGACGGCGACGTGTATCGCATCCAGCGCGTCGTCGGCATCGACGAGGCCTTCTCGCGCTGGGCGACGGACAACCCGATCCCGGTGGGTGACCCGGGCAAGGCCACCTCGCGCGCGGCGATGCTCGGCAAGCCGCTGCACATCCCCGACGTCTTGAACGACCCGCAGTACACGTTCGCCGAGGCGCAGCGCCGCGGAAATTTCCGGACGATCCTCAGCGTGCCGCTCATGAGGGATGGCGTGGCCGTCGCCGTCATCTCGATGTGGCGCACCGTGCAACAGCCCTACAGCGACGAAGAGATCGCGCTCGTCTCGACGTTCGCGGATCAGGCGCTCATCGCCTTCGAGAACGTCCGGCTCGCGAAGGACACGCGCGATGCGCTCGATCGCCAAACCGCGCTTTCCGAGGTGCTCTCGGTGATCTCGCGATCGCGCGACGACGTGCAGCCGGTCCTCGAGACCATCGCGCGCAGCGCGCGGCGCTACTGCGGCGCAGAGGACGCGATGCTCATCGTCGCTGAGGACGGGCGCATCGCGGCGAGCGCCCACGACGGCGGCGTTGGATGGATCGCGAACAACGGTCGGGTCATCGATCGCGCGCTGCCTGCGACGCGCGCGGTCCTCGATGCCAGGCTCATTCATGTTCCCGACCTTCAGGGAGCGACGGATCGCGAGTGGGCCGAGGCGCGCCAGATCGGCATCGAATACGGCATCCGCACCGTCGTGTCGGTCCCGATGCTCCGCGGTGGCCGCGCCGTGGGGTCGATCACGCTCCGTCGCAAGGAGCTGCGGCCGTTCTCCGACGCGGAGATCGGGCTCCTGAGGGCCTTCGCCGACCAGGCCGCGATCGCGATCGAGAACGTCCGGCTCTTCGACGAGACGAAGGCCGCGCTCGAGCGGCAGACCGCCGTCGCGGACGTGCTGAAGACGATCAGTCGAACGACATTCGATCTTCAGGCGGTCTTCGACGTCGTCGTCGAGAACGCGACGAAGCTGTGTCGGGCTGACTTCGGATTCCTCTACCGCCGAGAGCCCGACGGCTTCCGCGCGGTGTCGCACTTCAATGGCCCGGCCGGCTACATGGAGTTCGAACGCGAGCACCCGACGCCGGTCACGGATACGAGCCTCATGGGCCGTGTCGGCCTCACGCGAGCTCTCGTGCACATCCCCGATATCGAGTCAGACCCGACCTACCACTACCCGCTGAATGTCGAGCACGGGGTGCGCACCGTCGCTGCTGTACCGATCTTCGGCGGGAGCGAGGTCGTCGCCGCGATCGGGGCGGCGCGCTACAGGGTCGCGCCATTTGCGTCCGAGGAGCTCCGACTGTTCGAGACCTTCGCCGACCAGGCAGCGATCGCCATGGAGAACGCCCGGTTGTTCAACGAGACGAAGGAAGGTCTTGAGCGACAGACCGCGACCGCGGAGATCCTCCAGGTCATCTCGACGTCCCCGACCGATCTCGCGCCGGTATTCGAAACGATCGCGCGCAACGCCGCGCGCTACTGCAGTGCGTCGAGCTCGGTCGTGATGGTCGTCGAGGGCGACCTGTTCAAGCCGGTCGCGAGCTGGGGCACGAGCGGACATCTGCCCAAGCCGCAGCCGCTCTCCGGATCGTTCACCCACGCGAGGGCGATCAAGGAACGCCGAACACAGAACGTCGCGGACCAGCAGGCATCCGGCTCTTCCGAGGGTGCCGCGATCGCACGCGAGCTCGGGTTCCGCGCGATCGCCGTCGCGCCGATGATCCGCGGCGACCGCGCCCTCGGGTCCGTGGCGATACGACGGCCGACGGCGGGTGCATTCGGAGCACGCGAGATCGAGCTGCTCGAGACGTTCGCGGCGCAGGCCGCGATCGCGATCGACAACGTGCGGCTCTTCAACGAGACCAAGGAAGCGCTCGATCAACAGACGGCGATCGCGGACATCCTCCGGGTCATCTCGTCGTCGCCGACCGATGTGCAGCCCGTCCTCGATGCGATCGCGCGAAGCGCGGCGCGCTACTGCGCTGCTGAAGACTGCGGGGTCGCGCTCATCCGTCCCGACGGGCTGCTCGAGCAGGTCGCGCAGTTCGGCCCGATCGACCGTCAGCTCCCGCCGTGGCCGGTGGACCGCGGGTCGGTGCGCGGCCGCGCCGTGGTCGATCGGACCGTGATCCACGTGAAGGACATGCTCGCGGAGCCGCCCGGTGAGTACACGATCGGGGTGCAGCGCGCGAAGCAACTCGGGCAGCGCACGATCCTCGCGGCGCCGCTGATGCGCGAAGGCAGAGCGCTCGGCGCCATCGCGCTGCGCCGCACGGAAGTGAAGCCGTTCACCGAGAAGCAGATCGCGCTCCTGCGCACCTTCGCGGATCAGGCGGCCATCGCGATCGCGAACGTGCGCCTGTTCAACGAAACGAAGGAGTCGCTCGAGCGCCAGACCGCGATCAGCGAGGTGCTGAAGACGATCAGTGGCTCGGTCTTCGATCTCGAGCCGACGCTGCGTGCGGTGGTGGAGAACGCTGCGCGCCTGGTCGGCGCCGACCTCGCGTGGATGTCGCGCCGGCTCGTGGTCACCGACCCGCGCGACGCCAAGGTCGAGCTGGGAGAGACGTTCGAGCCTCCGGGGAACGCGACGTGGGGCCGGACACCAGAGCTGGCGCGCCGCTTCGAACGTGTCGAAGCGCCACCCGACGGACCCGGACTCGTCCGCCCGACCGGATCGCTCATGAGCCGGCTCATCGCGACGCGCGAATCGATCAGCATCGCCGACATCCAGCTGGACGCTGAGCTGTACGAGAAGTCCCCGACCGTGAAAGCGACGCGCGCCCACTCCATTTTGGGTGTGCCTGTCCGCAGTGACGATCGGACCCTCGGCGCGTTCGTCCTCGCGCGCGTCGATGTCCGACCGTTCAGCGATCGCGACATGCAGCTCGCCGAGACGTTCGCGGACCAGGCGGCGATCGCGATCAAGAACGTGGCGCTCTTCAACGAGATCCAGCAGAAGAGCCGCGAGCTCGAGATCGCAAACCGGCACAAGAGCGAGTTCCTCGCGAACATGAGCCACGAGCTGCGCACGCCGCTCAATGCGGTCATCGGCTTCTCGGAGGTGCTCGCGCAGGGCATCTTCGGGGAGGTCAACGAGAAACAGAAGGAATACCTCGAGGACATCCTGTCGAGCGGAAAGCATCTCCTTTCGCTCATCAACGACATCCTCGATCTGTCGAAGATCGAAGCCGGACGCATGGAGCTCGAGCCGACGATCTTCTCGCTCTCGAACGCGCTCGATAGCGGGCTCATGATCGTGCGCGAGCGCGCCGCGCGGCACGGCATCGGCTTGCGCGCGGTCGTCCCCGACGATCTTCCGTCCGTGTACGCCGACGAGCGCAAGGTGAAGCAGATCCTCTTCAACCTGCTGACGAACGCCGTGAAGTTCACGCCGGACGGCGGGCGCATCGAGGTGCGCGTGCGCGCCGAGAATGGCGACGCCGTCATCGAAGTCCAGGACAACGGGATCGGCATCGCGCCCGCCGACCAGGCCCGGATCTTCCAGGAGTTCCAGCAGGTCGGCCGCGAGCGTTCGCGCGAGGGTACCGGCCTCGGCCTCACGCTGACGAAGCGGTTCGTCGAGCTGCACGGTGGCCGCATCTGGGTCGAGAGCAAGCCGGGCAAGGGCAGCACGTTCTCGTTCACGCTGCCGCTTCATCGTCCTGGACCGGTGGCCGCGCGCGGGCGTGGCGCGACGGCGTGAGCGACCTGATCCTCATCGTCGAGGACAACGACAAGAACATGAAGCTCGCGCGTGATCTGCTCCGCTACCACGGGTTCGACACGATCGAGGCGACGAACGCAGAGGATGGCCTCGTCCTCGCGCGCTCGCGAACGCCGCGACTCGTGTTGATGGACGTGCAGCTGCCCGGGATGGACGGCGTCACGGCGCTGGGCGAGCTCCGAAAGGACGCGAGCACGGCGCGCATCCCGGTCGTCGCGATGACCGCGTCGGTCATGAAGGAAGATCGCGAGCGCTTCGACAAGGCCGGGTTCGATGGATTCATCACGAAGCCCATCGACGTCCGTGCGTTCCCGCAGCAGGTCCGCGATCACATCGCGAAGGGCCGCGCGTGAGCCAGAAGCCGAAGATCCTCGCGATCGACGACACGCCCGAGAACCTGCGCCTTGCCGAGGCGCTCCTCGCACCCCAGGGGTATGACGTCGTCTGCGTCTCGTCCGGACGCGATGCGCTCGGACGACTCGATCGCGAGCGACCCGACCTCCTTCTGGTCGACATCGTGATGCCCGAGATGAACGGGTACGAGGTGACGAAGGCGGTCCGCGCGAACGCCGATTGGCGTCATCTGCCCGTGATCATGATCACGGCGACCGGCGGCGCGGACCTCGTCCGCTCGCTCGAGGCCGGCGCCGACGACTTCGTCTCGAAGCCGTTCGACAAGAACGAGCTGCTCGCGCGGGTGAAGTCGCTCATCCGCGTGAAGAGCTACTACGACACCGTCCAGCGACAGCGTCAGGAGCTCTCGCGCTTCTTCTCCCCGGCGATCGCCGATCTGATCACGAGCGACGAGGGCCAACGGATGCTCGACGGACATCGTCGGTCGGTGACCGTCGTGTTCTGCGACTTCCGAGGCTTCACGCAGTTCTCGGAGACCGCCGAGCCCGAAGAGGTGCTGAGCGTCCTGCGCGCGTATCACCGCGCGATGGGCGAGCTCATCACCGAGCACGGCGGGACGCTCGAGCACTTCGAGGGCGACGGCATGATGGTCTTCTTCAACGATCCGATCGAGATGCCCGGACACGAGGTGCGCGCCGTGCGCATGGCGATCGCGATGCGCGACCGCTTCGCCGAGCTCGCGGTCCCGTGGAAGAAGAAGGGCTACGACCTCGGGCTCGGGTTCGGCGTCGCCGTCGGCTACGCGACGCTCGGCCGCATCGGATACGAGGGCCGGTACGACTACGCCGCGATCGGGAACGTGACGATCTTGGCGTCGCGCCTATCGGGCCGCGCTTCGGCGGGACAGATCCTCGTCTCGCAGCGGCTCAACGCCGAGATCGAAGGGCACATCGAGACGGCGCCGATCGGCGAGCTCGAGCTCAAAGGCATGAGCCGGCCGGTCCCGGCGTTCAGCGTCATCCGCGCCAAGGACTGATGGACGGGATCTGGGAGACCCTCCGCGCGCGTCTCGAGTACGCGACCTTCGTGCCGCAGCTCATCCCCGACATCGAGCGGGCCGAGCTGCGGCGGCGCGACGGCACGCGCTACTTCGTCGTGAAGAACCCGCGCGGGGACGACGGCGCGGGTCGGTACCTGCGGCTCGAGCCGGAGGACATCGCGCTGCTCGACCTGATGGATGGGACGCGGTCGGTGCAGGACATCCTCATCGAGCACCTGCAGCGCACCGGGACGTTCGCGCTCGATCGGCTCGCGCGGCTCACCGCGGCGCTCGGCGGGAACGGCTTCTTCGGCGAGGAGTCGCCGCGCGCGTACAACCGCCTCATGCGCGAGCGCGCGCAGCGCGATGCGCTCACGCGCGTCGCGATGCTGCTGAAGCGGCTCGTCGTGTGGGACATCGCGCGCTGGAACAACGCCGACTCCGTCGTCGGCGCCCTGTACCGCGCGGGCGGTCGGCTCGCGTTCACGCCGCTCGGGGCGGCCGTCATCGCCGTCGTGTGCGTCGCCGGCGTCATCGCATGGCTCGGCGAGGTGGGCGCGGGCCGGCACGCGCTCGTCACGATCGACGGATCGTTCCTGCTCGGCCTCTTCGCGCTCATCGTGCTGCAGGTGCTGTCGATCTCGGTCCATGAAGCGGGGCATGCGCTCGCGATCCGTCACTACGGCCGGCGCGTGCGGCGGCTCGGGCTCGCGATGTACTACCTCTTCCCCTGCGTGTACGTGGACAGCTCCGACATGGCGATGAGCACACGCCGCGCGCGCATCGTCGTCTCGCTCGCCGGTCCGATCGGCGGACTCCTCGTCGGCGCGCTCTGCGCGTTCGTCGCGGCGATCGACGGCGGGATCGTCGGCGGCATCGCGTTCAAGGCCGCGAGCCTCTTCCTGTTCCAGTTCGCGCTGAACCTCGTCCCGATCCTCGAGCTCGACGGCTACTGGATCCTCAGCGACCTCCTCGACATGCCGCTCCTGCGGCAGCGGTCGATGGCGTTCGCGCGCGGCGCGGTCATGCGCAAGCTGCGTCGGCGCGAACGCTGGACCCCGACGGAGGTCGGCCTCGCCGTGTACGGGGTGCTCGCGATCGTGACCTCGCTGCTGATGATCGTGTTCGCACTGTCGCTCTGGGAATCGCGGATGACGGCGGCGTCGCGCGAGCTGCTGGCGGCGGGACCGATCGGCGCGGTCGTGCTCGCGCTGCTCGTCGTCGTGTTCATCGGGCCGCTCGTCGTCGCGCTCGCGATCCGCGTCGTCGGGTGGCTGCGGAGCGGCGCGCGCGCATCGGCCGATCGTGCGCGGCGCGAGCGGCAGCTCGCGCTCATCGAGCGGGCGCGCGTGCTCGAACGCGTCCCCTTCCTGAGCGGGCTCTCGAAGCCGACGTACTTCGCGATCGCGTCGCACCTCGACGAGCACCACGTCGCCGCCGGCGAGACGGTCGTCACGATCGGCGAGCCCGGCGACCGCTTCTACCTGGTGCGCTGCGGCCGGCTCGAGGCCGTCAACGGGGACGGCGCCGTCCTCGGCGCGATCGTCCCGGGCGAGGGCTTCGGCGAGATCGCGTTGCTCGACCGCCGCCCGCGCGGCGCGACCGTCCGCGCTGTCTCGGACGCGCAGCTCTGGTCCCTCGACCGCGGGCACTTCGAGCGCTGGGTGCGCGACCGTTACGAGATCGCCGCGCGAATACGGGCCTCGAGCGACGAGCGAGCGGCCCTCGTGGCGCTCCCGTTCTTCAAGGACCTCGAGCCCCACGAGCTCCAGCGCCTGCTCATGTACGTGGTCACGGTGCGCGTCGCCGCGGGCGAGGCGGTCTTCCGCCAGGGCGACCCGGGCGACCGGTACTACGTGATCCGCGAGGGCGAGGCGGAGGTGAGCGTCGACGGCGCGCCGGTCGCGAAGATCGGGCGCGGCGCCGGCTTCGGGGAGTTAGCGCTGCTGTACGGCCGCCCGCGATCCGCGACGGTCACCGCGCTCAGCGACCTCACCCTGGCCGCGCTCGGCCGGAACGAATTCGCCTGGCTCGTCAAGAAATCTGGCGAGACGGTAGGCGACTTTCGCGCGAGAACGGCGCACTATGTCGGCTCTGCGGGCCTTGGGGCCGAGGTCAGGGGAGCGTGAGGACTTGTGGATTGCTGGGTATGCGAACGCACGGCGCTTGGGGCGTGCCGGTTCTGCGGTAGGGGCACGTGCCGCGAGCACGCGAAGACGCACCCCTTCCTGATCGACGTGTTCCGGGGCAGCAAGCATCAGACGCTGCGTGCGCTCGTGGTGGATGACGCGCTCCACTGCGGCGTGTGCAAGCCCCGCGGAGAGCCGGTGGACCTGCCCGAGCTCGAATAGCGCCGGGCGGAGGGAGGTTCTGTCACGACGATCACATACGGCGCGCGACAGAGGTGGACGAGCACGCAGCCTGGCGGGAGGACTCTCTCGGCAAGCACAAGGGCATAGGGAGGATCAGATGTCGAAGGAAGCACTCGCAAAGGTGGTCCAGCGGGCGATCAGTGACGGCGCGTTCCGCCGTCAGCTCTCGAGCGACCCGGCCACGGCGCTCCGTGGCTTCGATCTCAGCCCCGACGAGTCGGCGGCGATCCGCAGTGGCGACGCCGGCCGCCTCACCGCGATGGGTGTCGAGCTCCGCATGTCGAAGGCGTTCACGCTGTCGTCCGATCAGGCGACAGGTGACGCGGTCCGTCCGGTGCTCTCGAACGACCTGGGCGCGAGCTTCACCGGCGCGGCGAACTCCGGCGTGAACTCGGCCGGAAACTCCGCGCTCATCAGCGGCGTCAACTCCGCGGGGAACGCGTCGCTCGACTCGGGCATGAGCTCAGCCGGCAACGCTTCGTTCGACTCGGGCATGAGCTCCGCGGCGAACGCGTCGATGAACTCCGGCGTGAACTCGGCCGGGAACTCCGCGCTGCTGAGCGGCGCGAACAGCGGCACGAACCTGAACCAGCCGATCCTCACCGACGACAGCGCGGCCTCGGGCCAGGGCGCGGTCATCGGCGGCGGTCCCGAGCACGCACTCGGCGCGCTCACGGGCGGCGATGGCGCGAGCGCGACAGGTGCGCTCGACGACTTTCCAGCACATTGGGATCCTAAGCTTAGAATTCCACGTGGACAAGTTGTCGCG
>JADMIO011280023.1_pt1 | contig 59594 bp, 53 predicted proteins | sample 8958161 | NCBI WGS metagenome assembly JADMIO01 (sample SAMN16585339, study PRJNA669376) | soil metagenome | isolation source: Crop rotation soil | place: USA: Cullars Rotation, Alabama | collected 2011 | reverse complement strand
TACAGCGACACCAATCTGCATATCTGGAGCGTGCCGACGCCGACCGGTTCACAACTTCTGCCCGCCTGCGGCATGGCCTGGGGCATGAAGTTGGACGGAAAGAAAAGTTTTGTCGTCACGACAGTCGGCGATGCCGCCACGCGCCAGGGCGATTTTTACGAAGCGATCAGTTTCGCCAAGGAAAAGAAATTACCGATGCTGTTTATTGTTGAGGACAACGCTTACGGCATTAGCAGTCCGACGCGAAAAATAAATCCGCTCGCGCTCGATGTCTTGCAGCCGAAAGACTGGCATCACGTCGAAGGCCAGGAGGTGCAAAAGATTTACGACGATGCCGCGGAGGCCATCAAGAAATTGCGCGCCGGCCACGGTCCGGTTTTTTGGTGGGCAAAACTGGAGCGGCTCTCCAGTCACACGAGTTCGGACGATCAAAAACTTTACCGCAGCGCCGAAGAACTGGCGGCCTTGGAGAAATGCGATCCGCTAACATGCTGGAAGGATGAGCTGATCGGGGAAGGCGCTATTACGGAAGAAGAGTTCGGCAGGCTCGACAATGAAATCAAGGAGCGCGTTCGTCAGGAATATGCGGAAGCCGAGAAAGCGGAAGATCCGTCGCCCGATGAAGTGGCCGCAAATGTTTTCGGCCCGGTCCCGCAACTGAACGATGAGATCTTGCCGCCGGGAAAATATCGGATCGGCGATACGGTGAACAAAACTCTGCGCGCCGGTCTGGCCAAGGATCCACGGCGCGTAATTTTCGGGGAAGACATTGAGGATCCCAAAGGCGGCGTATTTCGGCTCACGCAAAAGCTTTCGACCGAATTCCCGAAACAGGTTTTCAATTCGCCGCTGGCGGAGTCGACCATTCTCGGAGTCGCTTGCGGCCTGGCATCCTACGGCCGACGTCCCGTTTTCGAATTGCAGTTCATCGATTTTATTTATCCGGGCTTCAACGAGCTCGTGACAAACATGGCGACGCTGCGCTGGCGTTCGTTTGGCAATTGGAAATGTCCCGCCGTGATTTACGCGCCTTATGGCGCTTACTTGCCGGGCGGAAGTCTGTGGCACAGTCAGGCCAATGAATCCGCTTTCGCGCATTACCCGGGAATTTTCGTAGTCATTCCGAGCACACCGGAAGACGCGGCCGGTTTGCTTTGGACAGCGATGCATTGCGAAGACCCGGTCCTGTTTCTCATCCCGAAACACATGTTCTGGGCGGAACGCGAATCGTCGGAGCCGATCCGCGCCGTCCCCTTCGGTTGCGCTCGCACGCATCGGCACGGTTCTGATCTCACCTTGATCGCGTGGGGCAACACCGTCGAAAAATCTCTCGAAGCACTCGCGCAGATCGATTCTGAGACAAGCGTCGAATTGATCGATCTGCGTTCGATCGTTCCGTGGGACAAAGCCGCGATCGAAGAGTCGGTCCGCAAAACCGGCCGGCTCGTGATTGTGCAGGAGGACACGGAGAATTGCAGCGTTGGTCAAATGATCATCACGCACATCGCGTCGCAGCCCGATCTTTGGAACGCGATGATCAGTCCGCCGACTCTCGTGGGCAAGGGTAACGTCATGATCGGTTACAATCCGATTTACGAATATGCCGCGCTCCCTGATGTGGAACGGATCATCGCGGCAATAAGACGTTCAATCGCTTTGGAGCGGACGCGCCCCCGCGCCGGAAAACTCCCCGACCGGCTCGAGGGCGAGCCGGCTCCAGAAAAAAGCGGGCCGCAGCCGGCGGCAGCGGTTACAGTTCCACGGAAGACCATGCAACCGTCATCACAGCGCGCCCAGAGCATCACCGTCCCGATCATGGGCGAAGGAATTCGATCTGCGAAAATCGTTTCGCTGCTGAAGAAGCCGGGCGATCCGATCAAGCATGACGATCCGCTCTGCGAAGTCGAGACGGACAAAGCGGTTTATCCGATTGAATCGTCATTCGCCGGAACGATGGGCGAATGGAAAACAAATGTCGGCGACACGGTCGAGATCGGGCAGGAACTCGGGACGATATTGACCGGCGAAACTTCGCCGGACGGTCAAATGCCAGCGGCCGCGAAGCCTTCGAGCGATGCTGTCACTGCGGTCGCTAGCCGCGGCCCAGCGTCAGCTACGCCGGCTACAATCACGCGAGAGCCCGCGCTTTCCCCAACCATCACGCGTAAACTTTCACGCGTCATTCCGGCCAATCTCCAAATCGATGCACGCTGGGCGGCGATTCAAAAGACACGTGAATCCGCGAAAAAGAAAAACGGGAAGAATGCGCCCTCCCCTTCCGTCATGATTGCGTGGTCGGTCGTGCGGGCGATGGAAAAACACGCGCCGTTTCGGCGGCTGATTCTCGATGACGATCGTATTGTGGAGAATGACAACTTTGATCTCGGCATGGCCGTGGCCCTGGAAGGCGATCGACTGGCGACTGCTGTCATCACCGAGGCGAACAAGAAAACCTGGCCGGAGTTTGTGAAAATCTATAATGAAACGCTCGAGGCGACGCGCAGCGGCCGCGTCGATGCCATGAACGCGCCGGTTGTGATTACGAGTCTTGGAGCATTCGGTGTGAAAGCGGGCGCTCCGATTGTCGTGCCGCCATCGGTGGGGACGCTCTTTATCGGGACGGCGCATCGCGAACACATCGCCAATGGCAAGAAAGACGAAACGGCAGACGTCATCACATTATCGCTAACATTCGATCACCGTGTGGTGAACGGCGCGGGCGCAGCCAACTTCGTGCACGACATCAAGGAGCAGATCGAGAATTTTAGGATCCCAACGGCGGACCGAACGGCTTCGAAGCCCACGCGCTAGGCTCGCGGCACGGCTTCAGGCATTTCTTCCCGCGCTCTGAGTGCCTCGCTTGGTCCGGATTTGCGAAAAATTATCCAGACACCGGCAAGGACCAACGCCGCGCCAAGAAGCGACCAGAGAGGGAATGTTTCACCGCCGAACAGCCAGCCGAGCATGACGGCACCCGGCGGCGTGATGAGTGAAATGGTCTGCAAATTTGTCGACTGCATTTGCGGCAGCAACCAGTAGAGCAGCAGAAATGTCAGGGCCGAACCGATGATGGCGAGATAAAGCAAACAGAAGATCGACATCGTGCTCCAGTGAAAGTGGATTGGATTACCTTCGGCGATCCCGCCCAGAATAAGCATCGGCACCGTGCCGAAGATCATCTGCCAGGCTGCGATCATGGCGGGACCAAGCTGGAGCGGCCGTTGTTTGAGCAGCACATTGGAGAAGGCTGCGCCGGCCGCGCCCGCCACAATTCCCAGTCCGCCCCAGAACGCAAGGAGCCCGCTAAAGTCGAGCAAGCGCGCGCAAATTACAGTCACGCCGGCCAAAGCGAGCAATGCACCGGCCATTCGTTGCCAGCGCAACGGTTCATCCGGCAACATCCAGTGCGCGAACATCATTCCGAAAATCGGAATGGATGCTTGCAAGACGGCGGCCAAACCGGACGAGACATATAACTCGCCCCAAAAAAGCAGTCCGTAGTTCATGGAAAACATCAGCACGCCGGTCAGCGCGAGAATGAGGTATTCGACGCGCGAACGTGGCAGGAGTCGCGCCCGCCCGATCGATACGGCCAGGAGCACAACAATCGCGACGACGAAACGGAGTCCCGCGTACGAAATCGGCGGCAGATCGCGCAAACCGATTTTGATGGCGAGCCAGGTCGAGCTCCAAACAATGCAGAGCGTGGCAAACGCGGCCACGATCCGTGTTTTTTTTGGAAGCCGCATCGCTTACCAGCGCATCGCCGGAACGCGGTTGCAACCCTTTTCAGATTTCCAAAGATTTTGATTGCGGGCCTCCTCCGCGTCCGCTAAACCTCCGCCGTCCAACAACTTCACCGGACAACTATATGATCTCAACCATTCAACTTCTGCCCAATTCACTGCTCGCTCTGTTCTCCTTAAATCCGCTCCTTGCCCAAACCAGCGATCTGGAGACGCCGGCTCAAGCAGCGCCCAGCCCGATCTTCTGGGTCTGTTACTTCGTAATCATCATCCTGCTGATCGCGGCAATGTGGAAGGTGTTCAGCAAGGCCGGCCAGCCGGGATGGGCCGCGATCATCCCGATCTACAACATTTATGTGTTGTGCAAAGTAGCCGGTCGCCCCGGTTGGTGGTTACTGCTGATGCTGATTCCGTTCGTCAATATCATCATCGCCATCATTTTGAACATCGATATTGCGAAGAATTTTGGGAAAGGAGTCGGCTTCGGAATCGGCATGATCTTCCTGCCATTTATTTTCTATCCGATCCTTGGCTTTGGCAGCGCGCAGTATCAGGGCGGTCCTGGTCCCGCCACAATCTAAAGAATTACGGCGCCCAGTTGGGCGCGCGCTTTTCGTTAAAGGCCGCGATTCCTTCGCGCGCCTCATCGGAGTCGCGTGCCTGCATGTGATACTTCAACGCGAGATCGACATCTTCTTTTACGGACGAGGACCAAAGCTCCTCCATTAGTTTTTTGGTCTGGGCGAGCGCTTCCGGCGCGCCTTGCAGAACGGAATCGGCAAACTTCTGCGCCTCATTCATGACTTCATCGCGCTCGACGACACGATTAACCAGGCCGATGTCGCGCGCTCGTTCCGCGTCGATCAACTCGGAGCCGAGCAAAAGTTCGCGGATTTCGCGTTCGCGAACCTGACGGCGCAAGAACGTCATGACCAATCCGGCAACGAGGCCGCGCCGCACTTCCGGATAACCGATTTTCGTTTTGGCGGCGGCGACCACAAAGTCACAAGCGGACATGATTCCAGCGCCGCCCGCGACGGCCGCGCCATGGACAGCGGCTATGGTGACGAGGCGAGTTTCGCTGATGGCAACGAGCGTCTTCGCCACCATCTCGGCCGTGGCATGGGCATTCCGTTCATCAGCGGCTGCTTTTAGATCGAGGCCAGTGCAGAAGGCCTGGCCGGCTCCGCGCAAGATCAGAATCCGTTGTTGCTCGTCAGCCGCAGTCAGATCGATTGCCGCCGTCAGTTCGGTCAATAGCTCAATCGTGAGCGCGTTGCGGCGCTCGGGGCGATTAAGCGTGACGACGGTGATGCGCGGAGTTTGCTTTTCGACAAGAACGACAGGCATTAGAGATGATCTTGATTTATGCTGGCAGGCGGCAAACGTCGCGCTTCTAAGTTATTCCGCCACTAATTTTCCACGATGGACCCGGTTAAGATCATCGAATGTCCGCGCGACGCCTGGCAGGGACTCAAACGCCGGATTCCAACTGAGCGCAAAGTGGAATATCTGCGCGGTCTGATCGCGGCGGGCTTCCGCCACATCGATGCGGTGAGTTTCGTGTCGCCCAAAGCGGTGCCGCAAATGGTCGACAGCGAAGAGGTGCTGAAACAGCTCGGGCCGCATCGAGATGCCGAAATCATTGGCATTGTCGTTAATGAAAAAGGGGCGGAACGCGCCATTGCCACCGGAGCGGTGAACACGCTCGGTTATCCCTGTTCGATCTCGAAGACGTTCCTGCATCGAAATCAGAATCAATCGCCAGAGGAAAACGAGGCGGTGCTGAAGAAGATAAAGGAGCGGGCGGACGACGCAGGGGTGGGAATGGTTGCTTACATTTCGATGGCGTTCGGCAATCCTTACGGCGATCCGTGGAGCGAAGAAAAAGTTGCGGACGCCGCCAGGTCCATTGCGGCCTTAGGCCTCGGCGCCATCTCCATCGCAGACACGGTTGGATCCGCCGGCCCGGAACTCATTGATCGCGTAATGGCAGCCGTTCTGCGCGACTGCACTGGCTGCGAGGTCGGCGTGCACATGCACAGCACTCGTGCGGGAGCCATGGCGAAAGTCCTGGCCGCCTATGATGCAGGATGCCGGCGTTTCGATGCCGCGCTTGGTGGACTCGGAGGGTGTCCGTTCGCGCAAGACGAGCTGGTTGGGAATGTGCCGACCGAGGAAGTTTTTCGCGCGTTGCAGGAGCGCGGGTTAAAAGTGCCGCTCGAGGATCGACTCTCCGCAATCGCAGGGATGAATGCCGCGATCGCTAACGAATTCAGCTGACGAAAAACAAACCGGCTAAACCTGGATCACACCCGTATGAAAATGCGCTTTTGGCATGGGGCGCGACGCGAACTGCAACATGCGAATGAGTTTGTCGCGCGTCTCGTGCGGTTGAATGATGGCGTCGAGCCAGCCGCGGGCCGCGCCGTAACGAATGTCGGTTTGTTCCTCGTAGTCCTGCTTCACTTTCGCGTGGAGTTGCTCGAGCTCTTCCGGGGCGGATTTCTTGTCACCTCGTTCCTGGGCACGCGCGATGATTGAAAAAACTGTGTCAGCGGCCTGCGCTGCGCCCATGACCGCGTAACGCGCGTTCGGCCACGCCACCATGAAACGTGGATCGTAGGCTTTGCCGCACATGGCGTAATTGCCGGCGCCGAATGATCCGCCGACTACGACAGTGATCTTGGGGACGACCGAATTGCTGACCGCGTTAACCAGCTTCGCGCCGCTCCGGATAATTCCACTCTGCTCGGCGTCGCGACCAACCATAAAGCCGGTGACATCCTGAAAGAAAACGATGGGCAAACCGTCTTGATTGCAATCCATGATGAAGCGGGCGGCTTTGTCCGCGCTGTCGGCATAGATCACGCCCCCCATCTGGATGCCCTCCTTTTTTGTGCGGACCTGTAAGCGTTGGTTCGCGACAATTCCGACGGCACGACCGCCGATGCGCGCATAAGCCGTGACCAGCGTCTTTCCGTAATCGGCTTTGTATTCGTCGATCGATCCAAGATCAACAATCGAGGCAAGTAAATCGCGCGCGTCGTATTGCTTTTGCCCATCGAGGCTGACCAAATCGTAAACTGCCTCAGGATTTTTTGCGGGACGTGTCGATTTCGGTGCCTTCGATTTTTTCGCGACCTCAGCTTCCGGGAGTAAGGCCACGAGCGAACGCAAACGCTTCAAGCAGGCGAGATCGTCCTTTTCGAAAAAGTCGACTGTGCCGCTGACCTCGGCGTGCATGCGCGCGCCCCCCAGTTCCTCTTGATCGACGATTTGCCCGATGGCGGCTTTGACGAGGGATGGCCCGGCCAGATACAGACCGCTTCCCTCCGTCATGAGAATCTTGTCGCAAAGAACCGGCAGATAGGCGCCGCCAGCCACGCAATTACCCATGATGGCGGCGAATTGAGGAATACCGGCCGCGGAAATCACGGAGTTATTTCTAAAGATCCGGCCGAAATCGTCTTCGTCGGGAAAAATCTCGTCCTGCATCGGGAGAAAGACGCCGGCGGAATCGACCAGGTAAATGATCGGGAGAGAACATTCGAAAGCGATGCGTTGGGCGCGAAGTAGTTTCTTAACGGTCTGCGGAAAGAATGCTCCCGCCTTCACAGAGGCGTCGTTCGCGATAATCATGCAGGGAACACCAGCCACTTCGCCGATGCCGGCGACGGTCCCGGCCGCGACAATGTTCCCCCACTCCTGATACATCTTGTAGGCGGCCCACAGCCCGATCTCAAAAAATTCGGCGCCTTTGTCGAGCAAATGACTGATGCGTTCCCGGGCCGGCAGTCGCCCCAGTTTGCGTTGCCGGTCGAGGCCGGCTTTACCACCGCCTTCCCGCAAGACGGCTTCCTGGCGTGCGATGCCGACACAGTGATCGCGCAGAGTAACAGTCGAAGTCGTCGAGGAACGGGCCATGATGCGAAGCAGTGCTTAATACGCTACCGCGAAGAGTTCAAGCGCCGGCCCCGGGGACAAACCGCTCTTAATAGATATCGTTCTCGGATTGATACCCGGAATCCCCGCGGATCGAGCGCAACCGGGCCCGGCTTCCACGTTCCGATTCAGGCCGATTGATCCGTTCCAGGGCAACTTTGACAAGCAAGGGAACGGCCGCAATTGCACCGACGGAAACGAGCGCAATGGCGGCAGCTTGCCGCACTGGCCGGCTGATTTTATCGGCCATCAACATTCCGAGGCCGAGACCGAAGGCGGCGCGAGTCAGCGTAAGCAAACTGTCCATCGGAAGTTGCTCGGCAGTTTTTGGAATGGATATCGGAAGAGGCATCGCGTACTGTTTATACGACTCGTTTGACAAAAAGAAACGGGAAATGTTCGCGAGCTCTTAGATTCGGCGATTTCCGTTCTTTCATGATATGGCCAACCCGATTTATGCGCTTATTCTTGCCGGCGGCAGCGGCGAACGCTTTTGGCCGCTGAGTCGGCGAAGTCGTCCAAAGCAGCTCCTGCGCCTCATCTCCAAGCAGACGCTGCTCGAACAAACCCTGGCCCGGCTCGACGGTCTCGTTCCGCCCGAACGCATCCTTATTCTGACCAATGTCGAGCAAGAAACAGCCGTTCGGGAATTGCTCAAAGATTTTCCGAAAGAAAATATCGTGGCGGAACCGGCGAAACGCGATACCGCGGCGGCCGTCGCGCTTGGCGCCGGTTGGGTGGCGGGGCGCGATCACTCTGCCACCATGCTGGTGTTGCCGGCCGATCACGTGATCGTGGACGGGAAGGCATTTCGCGAAACGCTTTCGACCGCAGCCAAAGCGGCGGAGGAAACCGGCAGTCTCGTGGCCATTGGAATCAAACCGACCTGGGCCTGCCCGGGTTTTGGTTATATCGAACAGGGTCAACCGATGCGTTTGCGGGATGACGCCGGCAAGATCGCAATTCATCGCGTGCTGCGTTTTCGCGAGAAACCGAATGTCGATCTGGCCGAATCTTTTCTGCGTAAGGGAAACTTTCGCTGGAACGCCGGGATGTTTGTCTGGTCCGTGCCGACCGTTCTGAGCGAGTTCAACCGGCATGCGCCGGAACTGGCCGATTTCATTTCGCAGATTCGCGCGCCGGGAAAATTCGAGAAAGTCCTGCGCGACAGCTTCAGCAAACTTCCGCGCATCTCGTTCGATTACGCCATCATGGAAAAGGCCGACCGGGTGTTGATGGTCGAAGCGAGCTTTGATTGGGACGACGTCGGGAGCTGGACTGCGGTCGCGCGATATTTCAAAAACGATGATGAAGGTAATGCGGCCAATTGTGCGATCACGGCGCTGGATTCGAGCAACAATATTGTGTTCGAGCAAGATGACGCGACCATCGCCTTGCTCGGCGTGCACAACCTGATCGTGGTGCGAACGAAAGACGCCCTCCTGATTTGTCACCGGCATCAGGCGGAAAACATTAAGAACCTGATCGGCAAACTTCCGCCCGACGTGCAGTAACAGACCCACATGACCCCGGTGCTGGGAATTGATTTTGGCCAGAGCCGAATCGGTGTGGCCATTTCGGACGAACTCAGGATGCTGGCGCATCCGCTCGAAACTATTCCGGCCGGAAAAAATGCCGGCCGGCGCATCGCGGAAATCGTGCGGGAGCGCAAAATCGAGCATGTCGTTGTCGGACTTCCCCGCAACATGGACGGAAGCTATGGTCCGGCCGCGACGGGCGCCCAGAAATTTGTCGAAGAATTGCGCACGCTCCTTTCCTGTCCCGTAACGACATGGGACGAACGCCTCACGACTGTGGCCGCGCACCGATCATTGCGCGAAGCCGGAAAGAAGACGCGCGACACGCGCGGTTATGTCGATCAGGTTGCGGCGCAAATGATCCTGCAAGGTTATCTTGATCGACAGCAAGAGGCCGCGCGTGCGGCCGACATGCCATAGTTCAATGCCGGCGCGATTGAAGTTAATCGTGGCTTATGACGGAGCCGGCTTCGGCGGCTGGCAAAGTCAATCGCACGGAAATACGATCCAGGACCATCTGGAGCGGGCGTTTCAGCGCGTAACGAAAAGGCGAGTTCGTCTCCATGGAGCCGGTCGCACCGACGCGGGAGTCCATGCGCTAGCGCAATGCGCGCATGTCGACCTGGCGGACCGCCGGTTTTCCCCGGCCAAGTGGATCTCTGCTCTGAACGCAAACCTGCCCGCGAAGATTCGAATCACGCGCTGCGCATACGTGCCGCAAAGTTTTCATGCGCGTCATTCGGCCCGAGCGAAACTCTATCGTTATCGGATCTGGACGGGCCGCGTGCTGCCCCCACTCGAATTCGAACGAGCCTGGCACATCACGTCTCCGCTCGATTTGTCTTTCATGAAAGCCGCGGCGAAGAAGTTCGTCGGCCAACATGATTTCGCCGCCTTCTCCGCGAACCGTGGGAAACCGGAGAAGAGTAGCATTCGGAAAATTCATGCGGTGCACGTTCAAAAGAAAGGCCTCTGTATCACGATCGGTTTCGAAGGCGATGGATTTCTCTATAAGATGGTGCGTCTGATGGTCGGTACGATTGTGCAATGCGGACTTGGAAAAACAGACGCCGAAGAAATTACGCGGCGCTTGAATTCTCCGGCGCGAAACGGAGCTCGTTTTGCGGCTCCGGCCGCGGGATTATTTCTTATGCGAGTGCGGTACTAAGCCTGCTCTAGACGCGAATGAAACTCGGGAAATGGGAACGGTCTCCCGATTGGCAGAATACCTGCTTTTCTGGAAATTATAATGAGTCAGCCGGGGCCAATAGTCAGTCCAAAGCAGCAGGTCCGCGCAGGAATGGTCCGCCGGAGCATGTCCTGGCTTTTTAGCCAAAAGCATTTCCATTTCAAACTTCTTTCCGGCACCGCCGCCGGCGTCATCGTAATCATTTTTCTGGCCGGGGTGTTCCTCTACATCACTCTGCGCAATCATTACCAGGCGACGGCGCGAGCTCACACCATCGAAGTATTGCGTCTGAGCAGCGTGATCGAGAACGATATCGCGGCCCTTGAGAGCGGTCACCGCGGTTTCCTTTTGACCGGAAAATCCACCTACGTCGACGCGTTTAATCGACGAAAAGAGCTGATCCGACGGCGCATCGAAGATTTGACCGCGCTCATCCTGGAGAATCCCAAGCAGCGCAAGCGCATGATGAAAGTCCAGGAGGTTGTGCAGAAATGGTTGAGCACGGTGGCCTTGCCGGAAATCAATGCCAACGAGTCCCTGAACTCGGATGATTCGTTGCGGCCGAAATCGCTCCCGTTAGGCAACTCGCTCTTGGATCAAGCGCGAGAGATTCTGCAGTCACTTCAAGATGAGGAGCAGATCGTTCTCAACCAGCGCATGCTCGAGCAGGAATGGGCGACGCAGTCGACACAGATTCTGGATTTCCTCCCCAAGCTCGAGCGCTCCGTTCTCGAGATGGAAAAAGAGAAACGCGGTTATCTCCTGACCGGCGATGTCGCGTTTTTGGAAGCATACAAGCGGGCGGTGGCCGATTTTTATACTTACAACGGTTACTTATCGATCTTGGTGGCGACCTCGCCGGGGCAATCCGAATTGCTCGCGGAGATTCGGTCCGGCGTAGAACGCTGGATCGGAACTTATGCCACGCCCGAAGTGGAGGCCAAGCGTCTCGGCAAAGAAAAAAATGGTCCGGCGACTGAAAGCGGAGAAGACGTGATGGCCGATATCCGGGAAACACTGACCACTTTCGAGAAGAATGAACTCGGAGTTTATCAAGTTCGGGCGAGCGCGGCCAGTCACGAGCGAATTGTGAAGACCTCGGCCCTGGCTCTTTTAGCCTTTCTGGCCGTCGCTCTCCTTGTCATTTCAAACAGCTACAGCTTCGTCCTGGTGCGACGACAACTGTCCAAGCTGGAAGGCGTCGAAACGCGCATCCGTTCAATCATCGAGAACATTCTCGACGGCATGATCGCGGTGGACGAACAGGGACTCATTTGCTCGATGAATCCGGCGGCCGAGAAAATGTTCGGCTGTCGCAACAACGAAATGGTCGGCAATAACTTTACCCGACTGGTCCCGAAAACCTACGCGAGCGAACTCGATACCAAGCCGATGACTTGCGATTGGGAGCAGATTATCAAGCGCACCGGCAGCACGACTCTGGCGGTCGGACGGACACGCAAGCACGTCACCTTCCCGATTGAAATCTCACTCAGCGAAATGCAGGTGGACCACCAAAAGCTTTACGTCGCCATGGTCCGCGATGTTAAAGAGCGCAAACAATTCGAACAGGAAATCGCGGCCGAAAAAGAAAGCCTGGCCGTCACGCTCCGTTCCATCGGCGACGGTGTCATCACGACCGATATTCAGGGCAAGATCATCATCATTAACAATGAAGCGGAGCGACTAACCGGTTGGACGTCCAAAGAAGCGGTCGGACAGCCGTTGAAATCGGTCTTCAACATTACAATTGATCTGGCCGCCCAAGCCCGCGCCCAGCGCAGCGGATATCGAAACGAGGCTCACTCGATTCTGCTCAGCTTGCCCGAAAATGCGACCCTGACGTCGCAAGATGGCGTCGAGCGCGTCATCGAACAGGTCGCCTCGCCCATTCGCGACAACAAAAATGAAGTCGTCGGCGTCGTGCTTGTTTTCCGTGACATCACGGAGCGGCAACGCAACGAAGTGGAAAGACGGAAGGCCGAAACGCTCGAGCAGCTCGGGTTGCTCGCCGGCGGAATTGCGCATGACTTCAACAACCTCCTCACCGCAATTATCGGCAACATCTCCCTCGCTTCGCTTCTTCTTCCCGTGGACGATGAGATGTCCGCGCGTTTGACGGACGCCAAGAATGCCTCGATGCGCGCGCGCGATCTGGCGCAGCAACTCCTCACGTTTGCCCGTGGCGGTGCGCCCATCAAGAAGACCGCATCGATCGGCAAATTGATCCAGGATACCGTCAGCTTCTCGCTCCGCGGCAGTCACAACCGCAGCGAATTTCAATTCGGCGCCGACCTTTGGCCCGCCGAAATCGATCCCGGCCAGATCAGCCAGGTCATCGCGAACCTTGTCGTCAACGCGGATCAAGCCATGCCGAACGGCGGATTGCTTCGCGTCAGTTGCGAAAACTTCCGCTACAATTCGTCGACCACGCCGGTTATTCCGGACCTGGCACCCGGCGATTACGTCCGCATTAGCATTCGCGATGAAGGTGTCGGCATCCAGGAACAATATCTCAAACGCATCTTTGATCCTTATTTCACGACCAAGCCCAAAGGAAACGGACTGGGCCTGGCCACGACGTATTCGATCATCAAGAACCACAACGGCCTCATCACGGTGGAATCGGAAGTCCATTTTGGATCGACATTTACTCTTTATCTGCCGGCCTCGCTTCACCAGGAGTTGCCGGCCGAGCAACCGCGCCAAATGAGTGACACGATCGTCGGAACCGGCCGCGTCCTGGTGGTTGACGACGAAGAAGCGATTCGAACTCTGGTTGAGTTTACGCTGACGCGTCTCGGCTACGAAGTAATGCAAGCGGCCAGCGCGCTCGAAGGCGTGAATATTTATCGGCAGAAACTTGAAGCGGGCGAACGATTCGACGCCGTGATTCTCGATTTGACCCTGCCCGGCGGAATGGGTGGCAAGGAAGCCCTGAAAAAACTAATTGAGATCGACCCGACCGTGAACGCGATTGTCTCGAGCGGCTATGCCACGGACGCGACCATGAGTCGTTATCAGGATTTCGGTTTCCGCGGCGTGATCGCGAAGCCGTACGAAGCAGCCGATCTCGGCAAGATAGTCCACGAGGTCATCGCCTCGAGTCACGTCAATGTGCTGGACTATCCGATGCAGGCAGCGGGTTAATCCACGCTGGTCAGTCGGTTTTCAAACGCGGCAGCAGGTATTCCAAAATCGTCGCGGTGCACTCATCAATCGTCTGGCGATTTGTCTGCACTGCGATCTCCGGATCTTCCGGCGATTCATAGGGCGCGTCGATTCCGGTGAAGCCGCGGATTTCCCCGGCCCGCGCCTTCTTGTAGAGATTTTTCGGATCGCGCGCTTCACAAACCTCAATCGGCGCGTCGATAAACACTTCGACAAACTCCGTATTTCCTTCCAGGGCAATCTCGCGGGCCCGTCGCCGGTCCATTCGATATGGTGAGATGAAGGCGGTGATCACGACAACCCCGGAATCGGCCATCAATTTCGCGACTTCGCTGACGCGGCGAATATTTTCCACGCGATCTTCCGGCGAGAATCCAAGATTAGAATTCAGGCCGTGCCGAATGTTATCGCCGTCGAGCACATAGGTGTGCATGGCCCGGCTGAAAAGCTCGCGTTCCAAGGCTTGGGCGATGGTGGATTTCCCCGCGCTCGGCAAACCGGTCAGCCAAACGACTGCGCCGCGGTGTCCCATTTGCGCGGCCCGATCGCGCGAGCTGATCTTCGCTTCCGTCCAAAAAATGTTTTTGCTCTTCGTTACGGTGCGGTCCGTGTAGACGCCGCCGAAGATCGTGCCGCCCCCGCAAATGACTCCGTCGTCCACCAGAACGAACCGGCCGAGATTGGGAATGCGATCGTGATTGTCGAGCACGAGCGGTCCACGCGTTTGGATGGTAAGCTGGGCCGCTTCATTACGCTCGAGCTGCTCGCGGAGATCGTTCTTGATCTCGAGGCTGGACGAATCCATGACCTGGTCGATCGAGATGACCTGACACTTCACCTCCTGCGTCGCCAACCGTAAATTATAGAGCTTGCCGACGCGCAATGACTCGCGCGCCATCCAGAAAAAATCCGCGCGAAACCGGTTTGTCTCAATCGGCGTTTCGGTTTGATGCGATGCGACATAACCGCGCTCGACAAAAATTTGTTCGGTCAGCGTGATGCCGATTGAATCTCCCGCTACAGCCTCGCCATCGTCCTTGGTGTTCCAACGCTCGATTGCCTGGACCTTGGATGATTTATTAGCCGGCGAGAAGTTTAACTCATCCCCCACCCTCAACCGGCCGGTCTCGATCCTGCCCGCGATAATGCGCCGATCGTCGAGTCGGTAAACATCCTGCACACAAAACCGCAATGGAAGATCGACAAGCGATGCGCGTGCTTCGATCGCATCCAACGCCTCAAGCACGGTTGGACCCCGATGCCATTTCATTTCTTTGCTGCGCTGCGCCACATTTTCTCCCGTCTTAGCGGAAATCGGAATGAACTCACGCGCTTCCAACCCGAGATCGACCAGAAACTTTCGGTATTCCTTTTCGATCTCCCGGAATCGTTTCTCGGAAAAATCGGCGAGATCCATTTTGTTCACGACGACAACGAGCTGCTTGATGCCAAGCAAGCTGAGCAAATACGCATGCCGCCGGCTTTGTTCGCGCACGCCTTCGTTCACGGCGATGACCAGAACTGCGGCGTCGGCCGTCGAGGCTCCCGTAATCATATTTTTCAAAAACTCTTTGTGACCGGGTGCGTCGATAATCGCGTAACGCCGCTTCTCCGTGCGAAACGGAATCTGCGTTGTGTCGATCGTCACGTTTTGCTGTTGCTCTTCCAGCAAGGCGTCGAGCAGGAATGCGAACTCGAATTCCATTCCTTCCGCCGCGCACGTCTTCCTGATCATTTCAATCTTGCCGTCCGGCAGCGAGCCGGTGTCGTGCAAGATCCGACCGATCAGGGTCGACTTCCCATGATCGACATGTCCGACGAAGACGACGCGCAGTGGCAATGCCGCTGGCGAAACCGGAGATTGGAGACCGGAAACCGGAGAGGAAGATTTGTTTCTCGCCGCTGGCATCACTTTCGGGAGTTTTTCCTTGCTGTCTTGATCGAAGAAACAACAATTGCAATTATTTGGTCTGCTTCCTTGCGTAATTCTTGAACACGCTTCGGCGAAATGAGGCCAAGCGTTACGAGGATATCCATCCAGTAAAGCGACTCATCGCATTCTTCCTCGACGATTCCCATTCTTGATACGAAATCTCCTCGGGAGCGCCCGCGAATCGCGGCTCGGTAATTTGCTCCGACGGATGTGCCCGAACGAAGCAATTGCCTCCCGATCGTCTGTGCGGCTGTAGTCTTCGGAAGGGCCTCCACAAGTCGCACACAGCGAATGGCAAACTGGAACGTCCGCGTTCGAAATTCGTCACTTGCCATAGTTCTATCCGGTTTCCGGTATCCGCTTTCCGGTTTTCATAAGAATCCCTTGGCCCGCAATTTTTGCATGGCATTGCGTTCGTGATGGTCCTGGGCTCGGCCGGCCCGCTCGGTCGTGCGTGTTTCCTCGAGCTCTTCAATGATTTTATCGATGTTATCGGCATCGCTCGCGACTGGATGCGTGATTGGACTGCATCCAAGCGAGCGAAAGCGTTTTCCTTCGCGCGCGAAATACATTTTCGGGATTGGAATATTCTCGCACTGGATGTAGCGCCAGATGTCGATCTCGGTCCAGTCGAGCAGCGGTTGCACGCGCACGTGCTCGCCTTTGCCGGTAGTGGTCGCAAATTGTCCCCAGAATTCCGGCGGTTGATCTTTGTAATCCCATTCGAACTGCGCGTTGCGCGGCGAAAAATATCGCTCTTTCGCGCGCGTCGGATCTTCATCGCGCCGAATCCCGGTGATGAGCGCGTCCCACTTGTATTGGGCCAGCGCCTTTTGCAGCGGGACAGTTTTCAACTCGTGCGTAACCGTTACCGGATCGTGCGTCTCATAACCAACGCCGCGCGCTCGCGCCTCCTCGTTAATGATGACGATCAGATTGAGTTTGTAATGGTCGGTGGCCCACGCACGGAACTCGATCATCTCGGGAAATTCGTAAGTCGTGTCGATATGCAAGACTGGGAACGGAACGCGCCCGAAGAACGATTTCATGGCTAACCAGACAAGCACGTTGGAGTCTTTCCCCATCGACCACGGCATGGCGATGTTGTCGAACGCGTGATAAGCCTCGCGCAAAATGAAGATGCTTTGGTTCTCAAGCGCGTCCAAGTGTGTGCGCGTGGTTGTAGTCATTTTATCGGGAGCGGTTCTATACTATCGACCGCCTCACGTCGCAATGGACGCGCTTGAAGCTCCAAAATCCAAGCTCCAAATCCCAGGGAAGATCCAATCATCAAATCCCCAAGGCGCGTGGGGCATTTTGAGCATTGGAGTCTGGGACTTGTTTGAACCTTGAGGATTGGGATTTGGGATTTCCGACCGCCGATCTTGCGTGTCTTGGCCCACGCGTTACGTTTTGGTATGACCCAGACGCGGGCGGACGCTTACGATTCCAAGATCGAGGGTAACGTGATTTTCACGCGGCTCGACGCGGCCTTGAACTGGGTCCACAAAAATTCACTCTGGCCGATGCCGATGGGTCTGGCCTGTTGCGCGATTGAATTGATGGCCACGGCTGCATCTCGTTTCGACATTTCTCGCTTCGGCGCCGAAGTCATGCGCTTTTCGCCGCGTCAATGCGATGTCATGATCGTGGCCGGCACTGTCACATACAAAATGGCGCTGGCCGTGAAACGAATCTACGAGCAGATGCCGGAACCGAAATGGGTCATCGCCATGGGTGCGTGCGCGTCGACCGGCGGCATGTATCGCTCATACGCGGTGTTGCAAGGCATCGATCAATTGCTGCCGGTGGACGTTTACATTTCCGGTTGTCCGCCACGTCCGGAAGCATTGCTTGCCGGATTAATGAAGCTTCAGGAAAAAATTTCCGGTGAGCGCTCGTTTGTGAATCAGAAGCGCGCGCTGGCCGATCAAATCCAAGAGACGCTCGCATGAAATCGCTCTCGCAATTTTGTTTGACGGGTGCCCTCATCCTAACCTTCTCCCACGGGGAGAAGGAATCGCCTCTCCCTCAGGGAGAGGGTTGGATGCGGGTTTTTCGTCCGTGGGAGGCTTCAAATCCATGACCGGACCGCAACTGCTCGAATCGCTCGGGAAATTATTTGGCCCGAAAATTCTGGCGAAAACGGAGTTTCGCGGCGAAACCACTTACACAATTGCGCCGGCCGATCTGCGCGAAGTCGCCAAGTTTTGTCGCGATGAATTGTCGTTCGATTACCTCATCGACATCACGAGCATCGACAACTTCGGACAGGAACCGCGCTTCGAAATCGTTTACGAGCTATATTCGATGACGCTGGCCATTCATCTCCGCTTAAAACTGCGCGTCTCGGAGGATGTCGGGGCGGTCGACACGATTTCCGACATCTGGCCAACGGCCAATTGGCACGAGCGCGAGATTTACGACATGATGGGAATCAAGTTCAACGGTCACCCCGATCTGCGCCGCATCCTGATGTGGGACGGCTATCCGTTCTTTCCGTTGCGCAAAGAATTTCCGCTCGAAGGTCTTCCCAGCGACATGCCCGATGTCGCCTTTACCGAAGTCGCGCCCATGGAAGGCGGACCGTTTGTGACGCAGCCTTCCACCGCCACCACGAAAGATCGCGAACCGCGCGCGCGACGGCCGGAGTTATGACGCTGTTGCGGCGACTGCTTTCTTTTCTCGTTCTCCTAACGAGCTGTGTAGTCGTGAGTGCCGGCAACGAAGCGCTCAATGATCTCTTCAAATCAGATGTGACTATCGTGAATCGCGTTTCGAACATCGACAAAGGAGCACTGGCTGCATTAACACGAAGCTTCAATCAAAATCCGGGAGAGCACGATCGCCGGCTTGCTGAACCCGGTGCTGATTTCAATCCCGGGGATGTCTTTCTCGGAAATGATCCTCCACAGCGCCGACTTGTACTTGCGGCTAGGTCTGGTACGAAATGGTTTATCCATTACGAACACGGAGGGACTGGGCATCACGACCACCTCGTCGTGTTAGATAAGAGCAGCAATCGATGGAAGATCGTTTATTCTGCCAGAAGCTTCTACGAGCACGACACTCTAACGAAGCTGCGAAACGCGATTCGCGGCGGCAAATTTGAGCTAAATACCGATGACGAGTTGTAATCTCCCGTTAGTTAATGGCGCACTCTAACAGTCGCGCAAAGTTGCGGGCTGCTTTTTTTCCGGTCTCGAGCACTTCGGCGTGGCTGAGTTCTTAAGATGCCCTGCGGCGAGATAACTCCGGCCTGGGGAGCGCACGCGCCCCCGCGTGCTGATTTTGGCGCCCGCGCCGAAATCATTTAACCAAACGCGAAGCGTTACGAGAGAAGTTCGTGATCGCGGGGGCGCGATCACCGGCACGCGAGGCGCGTGCGCTCCCCGAAATGCGCGATGTCGATCTTACCAAGACGCCGCGCCGAGTAGCCGCGCGAAATCTTGTGCGGCTTTCTTTCCCGTTTCGAGAACTTCGTCGTGGCTGAGTTTTTCTTTTGAGATGCCGGCGGCGAGATTGGTGAGACAGGAGAAACCGGCGACTTCGAGGCCGAGAGCGCGGGCTTGAATGACTTCGAGGACGGTGGACATGCCGACGGCGTCGGCGCCGAGCTTTTGCAGCATGCGGACTTCGGCGGGCGTTTCGTACTGAGGTCCGAGCAACGCAGCGTAAACACCTTCGTGCAGGACCATATCGATCTTGCGGGCGGCATCGGCGAAACGTTTTCGTAACTTTGCGGAGTACGCTTCGGTGAGATCGATGAATTGCGGGGCGCCGAGCAACGGCGTTGTGCCAGTGAGATTGATGTGATCGGTGATCATCATCCAATTGCCGGGAGTAAACTTGAAGTTGAGCGAACCGGCCGCGTTCGTCACGATCAGTTGTTTGATTCCGGCTTCGGCCAGGAGGCGAACTCCCGCGGTCACTTCACGTCCAGAAAATCCTTCGTAAAGATGGACGCGACCCTGGGCGAAAATAATCGGACGACGGTCGATCTGGCCGAGAGCGAACTGGCCGGCGTGACCGGGCACCGAGCCTTTCGGAAGCTCTTTGAACTCGGAGTACGGGATTGTCTGCGAATCGTCCGGCACAATGGAGCTCAAACCGGAGCCGAGAATGATCGCGGTCTCGGCCTTCCAGGCGCGCAGTTGTTCAAGCTTCGTCATGTCGAACAAGCTACTACTAAACTAAACAGTGAGAGATGTCTCGACTTCGCTCGACATGACAAGGACAGCGAACCGCGATCTCTGGTGTAGCCACGCGCCTGTGGCGCGTCGACCGAAACGGCCCACAGGGCCGTGGCTACAACTTTACGCCGCTGAAATTGGCGGGGCCGACGCCGGTTTGCGTGTCTCGGCCATCACATCGGGCCGCAAATCTTCATCCTCTTCGCGATCGCGGGCGGCGAAGAGACGCTCCTGTTTCGGATACGCGATGCGGCTGTGTAGCATGGTCATAAGGGTGAAACGGAAACGTTCCGCGATGACAGTCAGCTCGCCCAAGGTCAGATCGCAATCGTCCAACTGCCGATCGGCGATACGCTCCTCGATCAATTCGTTCACGAGCTGCTCGATCTTCTGCGGCGTCGGTTTCTCCAAACTGCGCGACGCGCTCTCGACCATGTCGGCCAGGCTGACAATGGCGCTCTCTTTCGTTTGCGGTTTCGGTCCGCTGTAACGAAAGCTTTCCTCGCGCACTTCCGGGATATCGTCCTCGCGGATGTTCATGATCTTGCCGCCTTCGCGCGCGTCTTCCTGCTGTTGAATGGCGCGCTGGTAAAAATAATAAACGAGCGACGTGCCGTGATGTTCCTGGATGATGTCGATGATCTGTTTGTTGAGCTTGTGCTTGAGGGCCAGATCGACGCCCTCTTTCACGTGCGCGAGAATGATGAGCGCGCTCATGGTCGGTGCGAGATCGTCGTGCGGATTGCGCTCGAGGCTCATGTTCTCGGTGAAATATTCCGGTTTCACCAATTTGCCGATGTCGTGAAAATAGGAACAGACACGGCAGAGCGTGGCGTTCGCGCCGATCCCCTCCGCGGCGGCCTCAGCCAGATTCGCGACAACCAGGCTGTGATGATACGTGCCCGGCGCTTCGATCGTCATGCGGCGGAGCAACGGGTGGTTGAGATCGGACGCCTCGAGCCAGGAAATGTCGGTCGTAATTTGAAACAAATGCTCGAGGATCGGTAACGCGCCGCCGACGAGCATGGCGGTCACGAATCCATTGCCGATGGCGTAGGCGCTTTGCAAACCGATCATGGCCCAGTCGTTGGCCATGGGCGGAAACAGGTTGATCGGACCGATCAAACCGAAGGTGAGCGCGAGCAACCAGATCCCGACGCCGACACCGAACCCGGCGCGAATCAGTTTGCTGCGACGCCGCACCTGCAGCGTGAGATAAACAGCGGTGAAGCCGCTGATTAATCCGCAAACGAGCAGCGGGGCGTCAACTTTCCCAAACAAGATGCTGCCCCAAAGGCTGACAAAGACCGCGGCGTAAAGTCCATGATTGCGTCCGAGCAAAACGCTGAGCACGAGCGGGGCGAAGGCGTAGGGCGCGATCAACGGTCCGACCTCGGGCGTGAGAAATTTGAAGCTGCCGCTATTGCACAAAACGAGAATGAGTTTCGTGACGGCGAGCTGCACGAAGATGATTCCGAAAACCAGGAGGATGCGCGAGCTCTGCGAAAAGGTCTGCGGTTGATTGATCCAGAGCTGCGTGAGCGCGGTCGCGAAAAACAAAAGCGCGATAATGAAATTCTTGGTCGGCTCCGGTTGTTGCCCACTGAAAATCAGAAAGGCCAGGCCGGCGATAAAGGCGGCAAATATCAACGTCTTGATGAGCGGAGAGAATTCGAGACTGCGCAGCAATTCATTGCGCGTCCGCCGGCGCCGCATTTTACGCGAAGCAAGACCGCGTCTGATAAGCCGGCCGCGTTTGAGGAAATCGAGCATGTCGATCTTAGGTGGGAGTCGAATCGTTCGGGGAACGATGTCGTTGGTAGGCGTTAATAATAGCACGAACCAGCTCATGGCGTACCACGTCGCGCTCGTTGAAATAGACGACCGCGATTCCGGGGGTGTTCTTGAGGGCGTGCAACGCCTCGATCAGGCCGGAGCGTTTGTTCGGCGGGAGATCGATTTGCGTGACGTCGCCAGTGACCACGCATTTGGAACGCGGTCCCATGCGCGTGAGCAGCATGAACATCTGCTCAGTGGTGGTGTTCTGGGCTTCATCGAGAATGACGAAGGCGTTGCTCAAGGTACGCCCGCGCATGTAAGCGAGCGGGGCGATCTCGATGATCTGGCGCGCGACCAGCCGCTCGATCTCTTCCGGATCGAGCATGTCGCGGAGCGCGTCGTAGAGCGGCCGCAGATACGGCGTGATTTTTTCCTGGAGATCTCCCGGCAAAAATCCGAGCGCTTCACCGGCCTCGACCGCAGGACGCGTCAAAATAATTCGCGCGACCTGTTCTTTCTTGAGCGCGGCCACCGCCATGGCCACGGCGAGATACGTTTTGCCGGTCCCGGCGGGGCCGATGCCAAAAACCACGTCGTGTTTTTGAATGGCCTCCACGTAATCGCGCTGGCCGGAGGAGCGCGGCACGATCGGTGCCCGGCGTGGCGACGTAGCAATCTTGATCGACGCCAGATCACCCAGGTTTTCTTCGCGCGCCTCGTTCACGGAACTAAGAGCATAATTGAATTCGTGCTTATGGATATCGACGCCTTTTTGACGAGCCTCTTCGAGTTGATCGAAAACGCGCTGGGCCTTGTCGATCCCAGCCGGCTCGCCTTCGAGTCTTACCCAGCCTTCGCGCGTGGTGACTTTGACGCCGAGCGAATCCTCCAGCGTTTTCAGATTCTTCAGGTCGTTGGCGTAGAGCGATTGTAAAGCACGCGGGCTTTCGAACTGTAACGTTCGTGTCTCGGTCATAATCAAGGAGCGGTGGTTTCTAAACCGCCGGGGCGATCTGGAAAGCGCCCTTCCTTGCCGTGCAGAATCGCCAACTGCGAATCAATCAGCATTAACGGAAACCGTAAACCAGCGCCCAATGGGTGCGTTCCTCCGGCGATTGCTCGATCGCCACGATGATGAAGTAGCTGCCGGTTGTTTTCGGGATGATGTGGGCCGCCGCGAAATGTCCTTTCTCCCAGCCGTCGGGTTGCTCGGCCAGTTTCCCTTCTGCGTCGTAGATGTGGACGGAGATCTTGGCGCGCTCGACTTCCGTGCCCAACCAGAACCAGTATTCATTTCCCTTAAACAATTGCTGGCGGACCGCCTTCTTTTCGCCCACCCCAAGATCGCCGCCCCAATAATCTTCGCGAACCTGGAAACCTTCCTTAACGTAGGGCTCCGCCGCCTGCAACGCGAACGATTGCGCGTCGTCCACCGAACCGGCCACGATCGTGGCGGTCGAAAGCACAAGGGCCAGAAGGGCCGTGCGGATCAAAAAGTTTGGAACAATAACCATGGCTACTTCGTGGTGATCTCTGTGCCGAGACGGGTGGTAATCTCATTGATCCGCTTCACGGAAGCCGCGGTCATCTTGCCAGTTCCCACGTCGATGAGCGGATGAACTTCGACGAGGGCAGACTGGATATCCTGGATGACCTTCATCCGATACTCGGGCATGCCTTGAAGCCGGGTTTGGAAGTAAACGAGCAAATCCGGCTGATGCAGCAACTCCGCGCCTTCCGTGGAGAAATGTTTACTCACCACGGAGGTCAACACTTCGGTGCCGCGCAGCCAACCGCCCAAACTGACGAGTTGCGACAGCTTCTCGTCATGCACCTCGTTCATGGCCTGCTGCACGCTGTTTTGCGTGCGATCGAGCTCCTGGCGGACGCTGTCCCATTTCCGTTTATCGGCCGATTCCGTGATGGCCTTGGCATGCTCGGTAATGGAGCGTTCTACTCCAATGGCCCGCGCCAGATTCTGCACGCGCTGCCCGATGTCTTTTACGGCCGACGCATCTTCGGCCTGCACCGCGATAAACCCGTCGGCAATGACCGTGCCGAGCAACAACGCGATGCGCGGGCGCTCGGTGAAATTACTGCCCTTATCCGTGCGCACGTATTCGTGCCAGTTGACCGAGCCCAGCTTGTTGAGTGCGCCAAAGACCTCGTTCGGGAGCGGCACGACCACGTCCTCCACCTTTTTCGAGAGGTTCTTAACGTCGATGTGCTGAGGCGCGGGCGTCGCGTCGGCCCGGATCGATAGTGTGATTATCGCAACGGCAGGTAATGTAAAAAATCGGTTAAACAGAATCATCGGGTGCTTCGACTGTTGATTTCGCCTTCGTATTCAAGGATTAATGGAGCAACTCTAAGCAGAACATCCGCCAGGCACAATTACTGAACTAGATATTTTGTCACCCTTGAATCGCTTCAAATTCATCGCTCAGTCGCATCAGCGTCGATTTCTCTCATGAAACCGGAACGACTCCAGCAAATTCTGCAAAGCGCTGCGGAAAAGCGCTTCCTCGTGATTGGCGATTTGATGCTCGATGAGTTCGTTTGGGGCAAGGTTGGTCGCATTTCTCCGGAAGCGCCCGTCCCGGTGGTGGAAGTGAATCGCGAATCGTTTCATGCCGGCGGTGCGGCCAATGTTGCCCGCAATCTCCGGGAGTTTACCAAAGGCGTGGCCGTAATGGGTATGATCGGAACCGATGAAGGCGGCGTGCAACTCAAGGAATTACTGGCCGGGGCCAGGATCGACATGTCCCTCTGCGTGGTCGACAGGCGCTATCGCACGACGGTGAAGACCCGGATCATCGCGCAACACCAGCAGGTTGTTCGCGTGGACCGGGAGCAGATTGGCTCGCCCCCTCCGAATGTAATGAAAAAGGCGGTGCAGGGCGCGCGGAATCAGATCCGGAAAACCGACGCGATCATTTTTGAAGATTATGGCAAAGGTTTCCTGAGCAGCGAATTGGTCAGGCAGATTGCGCGCGATGCATCCGAAAATAAGAAGATCGTCACGGCAGATCCTAATCCCCGGCACCTGATCGATTGGCCGGCCATGACCGCCGCCACGCCCAACCGGGCCGAAGCTTTTCTGGCGGCAGGTATCCCCTGGCACGATCCAACCAAATCGCCGAAGAAAGATCTCAATTTGGCGAAAGCCGGTAAGACGCTCCTTAAAAAATGGAACCTGAAATATCTGCTCGTCACATTGGGTGAAGATGGAATGATGCTTTTCCGCAAAGATCAGCCGCCGCACCACATTCCAACCAAAGCCAGAGAGGTTTACGATGTCTCGGGCGCAGGCGACACTGCTATTGCCATGTTCACCCTGGCATTGTGCGGCGGCGCCAATCCGGTTGAGGCGGCGGCCATTGCCAATCACGCCAGCGCCGTGGTCATTGGCAAACTCGGGACCGAAACGGTGACGCGCCGGGAACTTGTGGCCAGCTTTCTCGAGGACGCAAAGCGTGCCTGACGAATTGTGGCCAGCCATCTTTCTCGATCGTGACGGCACGCTGATGGAAGATGTCGATTACTGCGGCGATGCAAAGGAGGTTCGGGTTTTCGCGGGAGCATCCGAAGCATTGCAAAAGCTCAAGCAGCATGGCTTCAGGTTGTTCGTCATCACCAACCAAAGCGGAATTGCCCGCGGTCACTTTACGGAAAAGGAATATCGCGTGGTCGAGCGCGAGGTGGCTAGGCAGATCGGCGATGGGCTGATTGATGCGACCTACTTCTGCCCGCATCGGCCCGAGGATGGTTGCACGTGCCGGAAAGGATCACCCGAAATGGTTTTCCGGGCGGCCCGCGAGCACGATCTCGATCTTTCCCGATCGTTTTTTATCGGCGACAAGAAGAGCGACATGGATTGCGGGGGCAACGCCGGCGTGACTACCATTCTGGTTCGGACCGGTTACGGGAAACAAACCAGTGAAAAGCTTGCCGACATGGTTGCGCGCGATTTCGCGGAAGCGGCCGATCTGATTTTACGCAAGACAAGATGTTAACGCTGTCATCCCGAGTCCGCCTGAGGCGAATGAGGGACCTCGCAAGTGCTGCGTTAGTTTACACGTGTCATTTGCGTGATCCATCATCCAGTGAGAGGTCCTTCGCTCCACTCAGGATGACACGTGTGTCTTAAATTTAAGGTAAACAGGATGGTCTCACATGAGTAAAGCGGTTGGAATCATCCCGGCCCGGTGGGGTTCGACCCGGTTCCCCGGCAAACCGCTCCATCTCATCGCCGGTGAGCCATTGTTGCGTCGTGTCTGGGAGCGTTGCCGGCGCGCCAAGAAACTGGACGCCGTCATTATTGCGACCGACGATTTGCGCGTCGCCAAAGCGGCCTTCGATTGGGGGGCGGAAGTTGCGCTCACTTCGCCGCGTCATCGCAGCGGGACGGATCGCGTCGCGGAAGTAGCGAAAAAAGCGAAAGAATTCGCCTATATCATTAATATTCAGGGCGATGAGCCATTGGTTGATCCGCGTTTGATCGACCGGCTGGTTGTTACGCTGCAACGCGATCGCCAGATCGGTCTCGTCACCGCGGCCCATCCGTTTTCAGATGCGAAGGAGGCCAAATCCCCGCACCAAGTGAAGGTCGTTCTCGATCTTCAGGGCAATGCTCTTTACTTCTCCCGGAGCCCGATTCCGTTTTCAAGGAGCGGCGGTTTCCCAACCGCCGACCAACCCAAACGGCGGTCTGGAGGCCGCCGCTCCTTGTATTTTCGGCATCAGGGGATTTACGGCTTCCGGCGCGACGCCCTTCTTCAGTTCGTGAAGTGGAAGCCTTCGCCTCTCGAACAAGCCGAGTCGCTCGAGCAATTGCGCGCGCTCGAAAATGGTGTAAGGGTTCATGTGCTCGTCACGAAACAGGGGTCGCCCGGCGTAGATACGCCGCAGGATGCAAAAGCGCTGGAGCAAAGGCTGGCTCGCGCGAAAGGAAAAGTGTCCCGATGAAGTATATTTTTGTGACCGGCGGCGTGGTGAGTTCCCTGGGCAAGGGACTGGCGGCAGCCTCTCTCGGAACGCTGCTCGAACTGCGCGGGCTCCGCGTCGTTCTGCAAAAATTCGATCCCTATCTCAATGTCGATCCTGGAACCATGAATCCGTTCCAGCACGGCGAGGTCTATGTTTTGAACGACGGGGCCGAGACCGATCTCGACCTTGGGCATTACGAGCGTTTCACGAATTGCGTGCTCTCGCGCAACAACAATCTGACCAGCGGTCAGGTTTACGAGAGCGTGATTTCAAAGGAACGGCGCGGAGATTATCTCGGCAAGACGGTGCAGGTGATTCCGCACGTGACCGATGAGATCAAGGCGCGCATTCGGGAAATTTCCGATGAGAGCAAATACGACGTGGTCATCACTGAGATCGGCGGCACGACCGGCGATATCGAAGGCCTGCCGTTTCTCGAAGCCATCCGGCAGTTCATCCTCGAAGTCGGCGCCGAGAATGTCATCACCATGCACGTCACGCTCGTACCATTTATTAAGGCGGCCGGCGAATTGAAGACCAAGCCGACGCAGCAAAGCGTAGCGAAACTGCGCGAGATCGGTCTCCAGCCGCAAGTCCTGATTTGCCGTACCCAACTCCCGCTCGATCCGGAGCTGCGGCAGAAGTTGTCGATGTTCTGCAGCGTCTCGCAAAAGGCGGTCATTGAAGCGCGTGACGTGGCGCATACGATTTACGAAGTGCCGCTCATGCTGCACGAGGAAGGCCTCGATGGATTGGTCTGCGAACTTCTCCATCTCCAAACGGGCGAGCCCGATCTGGCCAACTGGCGCCGATTCGTTGATCGCATCGTGAATCCGAAGAAGCGCGTGAAGATCGCGGTCGTCGGCAAGTACATCGATTTGCAGGACGCTTATAAGAGCATTTACGAATCGCTTACGCACGCGGCGGCGAGCGAAGATTGCCGCATCGACCTCAAACGCGTCGATGCCGATTCGTTGCATGTCGATCTTGAAAGCCAGCTCAAAGACGTGGCGGGCGTGCTGATCCCCGGCGGATTTGGCGAGCGCGGGGTCGAAGGAAAGATCAAAGCAGCGCGTTTCGCGCGGGAAAATAACATTCCCTATCTCGGTCTGTGTTTGGGAATGCAGGTCGCCACGATTGAATTCGCGAGAAATGTTTGCGGACTGGCCAAAGCGAACAGCACCGAGTTCGAACCGAAGACGCCGGACCCGGTCATTTCGCTGCTCGAGGAGCAGAAAGACGTCCGCGTGAAAGGCGCGAGCATGCGTCTCGGCACCTGGCCGACCAAGATTGCGAAAGGCACGCTCGCGGAAAAGATTTACGGAGCGAATGAAGTGCTCGAACGGCACCGGCACCGTTATGAGTTCAATATGAAATATCGCGACCGGATGAAGGAGAAGGGGTTCGAGATTTCCGGCACTTCGCCCGATGGAACGCTCGCCGAACTAATCGAGCTGCGCGATCATCCTTATTTCATGGGCTGCCAGTATCACCCGGAGTTTCAAAGCAAGCCGAACAAACCGCATCCGCTCTTCAGGGGATTTGTGCAGGCGTGCCTGGCTTACCAGGCGGACAGTGCGCGGCACGACGGAGCCGATCCATTATCGCGGCCCCGAGTCCATGCTCCGGAACTCGTTCCGCAACGATAAGGTCGAGATCGAGCGCATCGAGCTCGCGCAAATAGCGAAATAGATTCGCGGCTGCTTCGGGCAGATATTCTTGCGCACTCAGTTGCCGTGTGGCGAGAAACTTCAAGGAGCGGCGGTTTTCAACCGCCGAGGCGATTTGGAAATCGCCCTTCCTTGGTGTCCAGGCGAGCAACCCAACCCGCTGATCCTTGGCAGGTGAGAACAATTTCGCATCGTCGATTAATCGCAGTGGCGTCTTCGGCGCGTAATGCGTTGGCAATTGGCCCGGCGCGGAAATCTTCTCGGGCGACTCAACGATTCCGATCCTGGCGCCGAATCGTGATAATTGCTCTTCGGTGATCGGGCCGCGACGCAAGATCTCGATCATGCCGTCGCGCACGGAAACAATGGTTGATTCGATTCCGTGTGTGGTCGCACCCCCGTCAACGATCAAGGGAATGCGTCCGTCCAGCTCATCGAGAACGTGCTGCGCGTTGGTCGGGCTGATCCGGCCGAAACGGTTCGCGCTCGGCGCCGCCAGTGGCCCGCCGAAGTCGCGAACGATTTCGGCAAAAACAGGATGCGCGGAGATTCGGACGGCTACCGTGTCCAAACCGGCGGTGACGATTTCGGGAACGATTTCGCGCTTCGGCAGAACGATCGTGAACGGACCCGGCCAAAAATGTTCGGTCAGTTGCAGGACCAATTGTCGGTCCTGCGCCGGAACGGAGGCAATCTTCTCGAGCCAGGCGCGATCCGGTAGATGGACAATCAGCGGATCGAAACGGGGCCGCTCCTTGGCTTCGAAAATTTTGACGACCGCTTCCGCATTCAGAGCATCAGCCGCGAGGCCGTAAACCGTTTCGGTCGGCAAGCCGACCACGTTGCCGCCGCGCAAAAGCGTAATCGCCTTGGCGCGCTCTTCCGGAGTGCGCGCCAAGACAATTTCGGTTTTCACTTCAGCGGCGGTTGCGCCAGGACCTTCTCGGTCTGCTTCTGGCGAAACGCGGCGAGATTCTTGCGAATGGTATCGTCGGAAAGCGCGAGAATGGCGGCGGCGAGGAGCGCGGCATTCTTGGCGCCGGCCGAACCGATGGCAAGCGTCCCGACCGGAATGCCACCCGGCATTTGCGCGGTGGAAAGAAGGGAATCGAGCCCTTGCAACGTGGAGGAAGGAAGCGGCACGCCAAGGACCGGCAATTGTGTAAGCCCGGCGATGACCCCAGCGAGATGCGCGGCGCTGCCCGCGCCGGCCACGATCACCTTGAGGCCGCGGTCTGCCGCCTTGCGCGCAAACTCGGCGGTCGCCTCCGGTGTGCGATGCGCGGAAAGAACATGATGTTCGTTCGCGATGCCAAGTTCGTTAAGCGTATCGACACAGGAGCGCATGGTTTCCCAATCGGACGCGCTGCCCATGAGGACCGCAACAAGAGACGAAGATTTTTCCATAGTCATTTTATCAAAATCCCAAATTCCAAGTTCCAAGCTCCAAAGAAGCTCCAATTTATCAAGCTCCAAAACAGAGGAGCACGGTTGAGTATTGGAGTTTGAATTCTACTTGGATGTTGGAGCTTGGGCGTAACGCGACAATATTGTGCAGGTGAGCTCGGCCAAGTCGATCGTCCTAATCGGATTCATGGGGACCGGAAAATCTTCGGTCGGACGAATCCTGGAAAAGAAGACCGGGCTCCAGCGTTTCGATACCGACGAGATGGTTTCGTCGAAATTGGGCATGTCGATTCAGGAAATATTTTCGAAGCATGGCGAAAAAAAATTTCGCGAAGCGGAAACGGAGGCGTTGCAATCGCTGGCCGGCAAGGAATCGGCCATTATCGTGACGGGCGGCGGGATTGTAACTACGCCAAAAAATATCGATCTCTTAAAAAGCCTCGGAACGGTTGTCTGGTTGGACGCCGACCACGCGACGCTGCATGGGCGGGTGGACCAGTTAAAAGATCGTCCTCTTCTGCAAACCGCGAATCCGGTGGCGGCTTTTTCGGAACTGCTCCATGCGCGCAACCCGCTTTATCGAAACACGGCCGATATTCGGGTCAATATTTCGCAGAAGACGCCGGAAGAAATCGCCGATTTGATATTGAAGAACATCCGTAACTTTCCGATTGGCGAATGAAGATAACGTCTCTCGACTTGAAAGCGAAGCTCGTCGATTTCGCGCGCGGGGTCGGTTTCGATTCCTGTCGTGTCGCGGCCTGCGCTCCCCCGCCCCACGCCGATGAATTTGGAGAATGGCTCGAGACTGGAAGTGCCGGCGAAATGCATTACATGAAACGCGGCGAAGAGAAACGTCGCGATCCGGAGAGAGTCTTGCCTGGTGCGAGATCGATTGTCGTTCTGGCGTTGAATTATTGGCAAGGCGAGATGGAGCCGGCGCGCCCTCGCGCCGTGGCGGCATTACCGGCCCGAGGGCGGGCCGGCTCCAAAAGTCAGGGCAGGATCGCGCGCTACGCGTGGGGCGACGATTATCATGACGTCATGGCGGGGAAGCTCGACAAACTCGACAATTTCCTGCGCGAATTTGGCGGCACGCAAAAATGTTACGTCGATACCGGGCCCATTCTGGAACGGGACCACGCGGCTGCGGCCGGAATCGGCTGGCATGGCAAAAGCACGATGCTGATCGATCCCAAGCTCGGGACCTGGTTTTTTCTCGGGGAAATTCTGACGACACTCGAGCTGCCGCCGGATGCTCCGCAGCAGGACCGTTGCGGCACATGCGAACGTTGTATCACGGCCTGCCCGACGGGCGCCATCACCGGTCCACACCGCCTGGATGCGCGTCGCTGCATTTCCTATCTCACGATCGAACTGAAAGACTCGATTCCGATCGAGTTTCGTCCCCTGATGGGCGATCGCATTTTTGGGTGCGACGATTGCCTGGACGCGTGCCCATGGAACCGGTTCGCGCAGGTTTCCCGTGAGAGCGCGTTCGCCGGACGCAGATCGACTACCGGCATGGCCTTGCGCGATTACCTCAAGCTGACCGAAGAAGAATTTCGCGCCTTATTTCGAAATTCTCCGGTTAAACGAATCAAACGCCGCGGATTTCTGCGCAACGTCTGCGTGGCGTTGGGCAATGTCGGCGATTCGACCGATCTCCCGGCGTTGCAACGCGCGGCGACCGAGGAAGATCCATTGATTGCGGAGCACGCCAGTTGGGCCATAGCTCAAATCGATCAACGCGTTATTCGCCGGGAAAGAGCGGATTGCTGAATCCAAAAGCACGTTTGGGCGCATCCAATTGGACGCCGCCGGATTTGCTTTTCAAACGTCGAAAATGTCGTTAATTGCTCCACCTTCCTAAGACTCCTTCGCCCTTTTTCCTATGCATCAGGCCCTGACTACTGACGCCACCACTGCGCCCTCCAAGCGAAAGAAACGCTGGTCGCGCAAGAAGCGCTACATAATCTGGGGCTCGGTCGGCCTTTTCGTCCTTTGGATCGTTTTCTCGATCATCGCCGGGAAGCGCGAAAAACCGATTCCGGTGACAACGGAGAAAGCGGTGCGCAAAACGATCGTGCAGACGGTCTCGGCCACCGGAAAAGTGCAACCGGAAGTCGAAGTGAAAATCTCTCCGGAAGTGGCGGGCGAGATCATCGATTTGCCGGTGGAAGACGGAAAAGCCGTGAAAAAGGGCGACCTGCTGGTTCGGATCAAACCGGATTCGTATAAGGCGCTGCTCGAGCAACAGGAGGCGGCCATCAGTTCGGCGAAGGCGACAAATCTTCAGCAAAAAGCCACGCTGTTGAAGACCGAACAGGATATCAAACGCGCCGAGGACATGTACGCCAAGAAAGCGATCTCGGTGCAGGAATATAATGCCGCGCAGGCGGCCTACGATGTCGCCAAGAACACGTATGAAAGTTCGGGCCACGAAATCGAGCGGGCCGAGGCGGGTTCGAGCCAGGCGCGCGATCAACTTTCCAAGACCACGGTTTATTCGCCGATCGACGGAACGATCACAATTTTGAACAGCAAACTGGGCGAGCGCATTGTCGCGACCGGACAATTCGCCGGCACGGAAGTAATGCGCGTGGCCGACCTTTCGCATATGCAGGCCGTGGTCGACGTAAACGAAAACGACGTCGTTAACGTGAAGGTCGGCGATAAGGCCAGCATCAAGATCGACGCTTACAGCGAGAGGCGATTCAAAGGGACCGTCCAGCAAATTGCCAATACCGGTAAGACGACCGGAGCCGGGACTCAGGAGGAAGTGACCAATTTCGAGGTGAAGATCAGCGTGGACGAGCACGACGTTCCATTGCGTCCCGCGCTCAGTTGCACGGCCGACATTGAAACCAACATGGTGAAAGATGCGGTGGCCGTACCGATGCAGTCGGTCACGATTCGCACCGGCGACAGCAATCTGAGCCCGGAAGAAATCGAAAAGAAGAAGCTAAAGGCCGCGGCGCGCGACAAGGGTGACAACAGCGCCGATTTGACGAACGAAAAACAGGAAAAAGCGGCGCAACGGGTGGAAAGCGAAAAGCTGGCCAAAGTCGTGTTTTTGAAAAAGGGCGCGAAAGCCCAGCAGGTGAAAGTGACGACCGGGATTTCGGACGACACCTACATGGAAATCAAAAGCGGAATCAAGCCGGGCGACGAAGTAATCTCCGGAAGTTACAGCGCGATCAGCCGCAAATTAAAGGACGGCGCCATGGTCGTCATCGAGAAGGAAAAGAAGTGATGATAAGTGATGAGTGACAAGTGACGCGTGACGAGATTCCGGGCAAAAAACGCTGAGATGCAAAACAAACCTCATTGCGATAAAACAAACGCAAGTCCTGCCTCCGAGTTAATCGGCGAGCTGCGCCGAATGCAAAACGGCTTGCGCGCAAATTTGTTGCGCGGCGATAACTAGTCACTCATCACTTGTCACTCGTCACTAATTCAGTTCGGCCCGTCGGGCCTATCGTCATTGATATCGAGAACATCACGAAAGATTACGTGATGGGCGAAGAGATCGTGCATGCGCTGCGCGGCGTTTCGCTGCGAATCCATGCGAACGAATACATCGCAATCATGGGACCGAGCGGCAGCGGCAAATCGACCCTCATGAACATGCTCGGCTGTCTGGACACGCCGACGTCCGGTCGTTACGAGTTCAACGGCAAGAACGTCGCGGAAATGGACGATGACGAACTGGCCGCGATTCGGAACCGCGAAATCGGATTCGTTTTTCAAACATTCAATTTGCTGCCGCGTTCCACCAGTTTGCGCAACGTGGAGTTACCTTTGATTTACGCCGGGATGGACCCGGAAACGCGCGAGGAACGCGCGACCCACGCGCTGACCGATGTCGGTTTGGGCGATCGCATTCATCATAAGCCGAACGAATTGTCCGGCGGTCAGCGCCAACGTGTGGCCATCGCGCGCGCGCTCGTCAACAAGCCATCGATTATTCTGGCCGACGAACCGACGGGCAACCTGGATTCGAAAACCGGCGAGGAAATTATGGCGTTGCTCGAGGACCTTTATCGACGCGGTAATACCATCATTCTGGTCACGCATGAACGCGATATTGCCGCGCACGCGCGTCGAACCGTCCATTTGCGCGACGGCCTGATTGAAAGTGACGAAATCGGATCGGTGAACGAGGTTGAACCATTGGCCGTGAGCTAGGTTCCTATGAAACGTTTTCTCTACGAACTGAGCGAGAGCTGGAAGATCGCGGTCGCGCAAATGCGTTCCAATCTGACGCGTTCGGCCCTGACCGCACTGGGCGTCATCATCGGCATTGTCGCCGTCACCTTGATGGGAACAGCGATCAGCGGAATTCAAGTCGGGTTCGATAAAAGCATGTCGATCTTCGGCGATGACGTTCTCTACGTCGGGCAATGGCCCTGGCGGCAGGTGAACGACTGGTGGAATTATCGTGACCGCAAAAAAATCAAGACCGAGTACGCGGATGCGCTCAACCGCATGATTGCGCAGACGCCAAACACGAATCTGGTCATCGCCATACCGACCTCGAGTGTCTCCCGCAGCGTGAAATACGAGGACAGCGAGGTGAACAATGTGTTCATCCGCGGCACGGTGGCCGACTATATTATCACGTCGACCTTTGAGTTTAAGGAAGGCCGATTTTTCAACGAATTGGAGTCACGCGGCGGCTCGCAAGTCTGTGTCATCGGCTACGACGTGGCCGATGCGCTTTTCCCATCCACCAGTCCTCTCGATAAGTTTGTCCAGATCAACGGGCAGCCATTCAAGATCGTCGGCGTTATTGCCCGGCAGGGATCTTTTCTGGGATTGTTCAGTCTCGATTCCATTGTCGTGATGCCGCTGCCCGCGTTTCAGAAGTACTTCACGGCCAAGAGCGAAGCCGAAATTTTGGTCAAGGTGAAGGACAAGACAAAACTGACCGAAGCCACGGCCGAGCTCGATGGTTTGATGCGACGTGTGCGCGGGTTACCGCCGGAAAAGAAAGATGACTTCAGCATCAACGAACAACAGGCGCTCAAGAGCACGCTCGATCCGATCAAGAACTCAATCGCCATGGCCGGGATTTTTATCACCGGCTTGTCGCTCTTCGTGGGCGCGATCGGAATCATGAATATTACGTTTGTCAGCGTAAAGGAACGCACCAAAGAAATCGGGACCCGTAAAGCGCTCGGCGCGCGCCGGCGGACGATCCTGCTTCAATTCCTAATCGAATCGACCGCGCTCTGCCTGCTCGGCGGACTGATTGGACTGACTGTTGCTTTCCTGATGTGTTTGTTGATCGGCGCCGCTGCACCGTCATTTCCTGTTCAGTTTTCACTGGGCCTCGTGATTACGAGCATGGTGGTTTCGGTCATGACCGGTTTGGTTTCGGGTTTCGCACCCGCCTGGTCCGCCTCGCGGCTCGATCCGGTGACCGCGCTTAGATATGAATAAGAACGGAGTGATGGAGTGCGGGAGTAGTGGAGTAATTGTCTGCCGGTCATCACTCCTCCAATCCATTGCTCCACTTCTCCATTCCGTTTAGATCGACATGTTATTCGGCGAGATCATCAAGATGGCGTTGTCCTCCCTCGGAGCGAACAAGCTGCGCGCGGCGTTGACCATGACCGGCATCACGATCGGCGTATTCTCGGTGATTTCAGTGATGACCGCGATCGGTGCGCTGCAGAATTCGATCGAGAGCGGCATCAGTTTTCTCGGATCGAACATTTTCCAGTTCGCCAAGTATCCGGTAAACATCGACGCGGGGGGCGAGTCGAAGAAAAAGTATCAGAACCGGCGCAATGTGACGTACCGACAGGCGCTGCGTTACTATCAACTGATGCAGGGCGACGCACAGGAAATTTGCCTCAAGTGTTTCGGCCGCGATCTGAAGGGACAGGCGGTTTATAACGGGGTGAAGACGACGCCGAGCCTCACAGTTGTCGGAACGAACAAGAGCTTTCTTACGGCGAACGCCTTCACCCTCGGTTATGGTCGCAACCTGACCGATGAAGATGTCGATCTGGCGCGCGACGTCATCGTCATTGGCAAATCGATTGAGAAGCGTTTGTTCCCACACGAATCGCCCATCGGCAAAGTGATCCGCATGAGCGGCCATACTTACACGGTCATTGGAGTCCTGGCGGAGAAAGGCACGTCCTTCGGACAAAATCAGGACGACATTTGTTTTATGCCGATCACGAGGTTCTTCGAGAACTACGGCGAGGCCAATCGTACGGTCAACATCGCAACCCAGCCGTTTTCGACCGAGCTTTACAGCCGGACACTGGACAAAGGAATCAGCGCCATGCGCATTGCGCGCGGCCTCCGCGCCGATCAGGAAAACGATTTCGAGATCTATACAAACGACTCGCTCAAAAGCGCGTTCGCATCCGTGGCCGGCGTCGTTCGCATTGGCGCGTTTGTCATTAGTTTCATCGCGCTCGTTGCCGCCGGGATCGGCATCATGAACATCATGCTCGTGAGCGTGACGGAGCGGACAAAAGAGATCGGTGTTCGCAAATCAATTGGGGCACGCAGCCGCGATATCCTGCGGCAGTTTCTGACGGAAGCGGTTCTGATCTCGGAAGTGGGCGGAATCATGGGGATTATTCTCGGGGTGATTGGGGGCGATCTGCTCGCCATCTGGTTGCAAGCCGACGTCATCTTTCCTTTTGGTTGGGCACTCGCCGGACTGATTGTTTGCTCTGGAATCGGGATCGGTTTTGGACTTTATCCGGCCTATCGGGCGGCGTCGCTCGATCCGATCGAAGCCCTTCGTTACGAGTAACAAAAGGCAACTGCGACCCTGTTAATAAGCGATACAGGGCATACAACTTGCAAGGGTTTTGCTATGCTCTTCGCTCGTTCCCGCCGCCCTTGCTAAAGTTGCCGTAATCGTGCCTCAATCATTCCCAACTTCTTCAGCTGCGACCGAGCAAAGCATTCTTCTTCTTGAACAATACGATGCGCTCGCGGCCGCGATCAGCTCGGCGCTAAAGAAGTTCGCGCCGGGTCAACCCATTGCGATTGCTCGCTCGCTCGGCGAGGCCGAATCGATCGCGCTCAACACGCGCCCCGCCTTGTTCATTATAGATGTCGATCCGGTTTGGCCAGGCTTGATCGATCTCCTGGAAAAACTTCGCGATAAAAATCCGACCGGACGCGTCCTGGTTATTGGCGCGGGTCTTCCCAAAGAGATTACGGATGAGCGTGGGTCGTTCGGTGCGCTGCAATTCGTGGAGAAGCCATTTGATCTGGCCGATTTTGGCGCGGCCGTTCAGGCGCTGCTCGGGCCCTGGCGCGAACACGAATCCGCGCACTCGCGCGGAACGCTGCGCGCGCTCCATCTTTCAGATATTCTTTTGCTGCAACACGCGGCGGGCGCGAGCGCGATTCTGGAAGTTGACGCAGGCCGAAAGCGAACTGGCGAGATCCACTTCATCGACGGTCGAATTTCGCACGCTGAAGCCGGAAAACTTGAGGGCCTTGAAGCGCTTGAGGCAATGCTTGCCTGGAACGACGCGGCGCTGAGTGAAGGAGAATCTCGCCCATCCGGAAATAGAACAATCCATGGAGTCTGGGCCGATATTGTTTTGGAACTGCTGCGGAAAACGAAACCCGCGCAACCCGTCGACACGCCGCCGATCGTCGAGCCCAAGACACTGGGACCGATCGTCGAGGCGGCAAAGAAAATTGTGGTCATCGATGACACGGAGATGCTGCTTATTTTCGTTGAGGACGTGCTCGCAACCCGGCACGCCGATTGGCAAATCACAACGGCTGACACCGGCGCACGCGGATGCAAGGAAGTCGAGCGCGTTTTGCCCGACCTGATTCTGCTCGATTACAGCCTGCCCGATTTTAACGGCGACGAAGTTTGTCGCCGCCTCTTGCAGGACAAACGGACGGCTCACATCCCGGTCTTGATGATGTCGGGTCACGTCCTGGAAATGAAAGCGGCGGCGGCCCGCTTCGAAAACATCGTGGCAACAATTGAAAAGCCATTTCTTTCGGAGGCTTTGATCGACCTGGTGCAGCGAACAATGGATGGCACTCCCGCGCGCATGGAAGTGCCCGGCGAACACGAACATCCTGCGCCGGTCGAATTTCCCGCGCCGCCCGCGCCGCCGCAAGAAGAACCAAAGCGACCTCTCCAACTTAAGCCCGCAACGACGGCTACGTCACCGCCTCCCCTTCCCGCGGCTCAGAAAACGATCACAAAGATCGTACCGGCGACTGCGTCGGTGGCCGCACCAGTCCTCTCCACGGCGAAGGAAGCGGTGCTTGGTCTGTTTCTCGATGTCTTGTCGATGCAATTCACCCCCCAGCTGCAGATGGGCACAGTTCGCGCGAAGCCGTCATCATCGAGCGTCTCGTTGCATTTGCCGTCAAGTGCGCACGATTCATTGGCGGTGCAAACCGGATTTGAATTGGGACGCACGGACTTGGACACAAACGGCCATATCGCGAGCATGCGCCTGGTCCCAACTCTAAAACCGTTTCAGCCGACGAAAACGCGTAACGCGCTCGAAATCGGCGACGTTGCGGTAGTTCCGGGCGCGCCGCGTGAAAGCGTCCGGCTCACGCCGAGCGTGGCCGCGCCCATGACCATGCAATTACTGGCGCATCTCGACTTGGCCGGCGTCGAACTCTCTCCGACTTTTCAAGTTCAATACGTCGTGCTGAAATGGCATGGCAGCCGGGTGCGCGTCACGCTCAGTTCAAAAGCAACGGCGGGCGAAGCCACGGGTGCGGCCTTTGAAATCGCTGTCGTCCAGCTCGACGCGAGTGGACGGATAATTGAGTTACTTCTCAACCCGATTAGATAGTCGGATCGCTATCGACCCGGCTCGTCTGTGTTACTCCAGGCCGAGAGCTTTGAACGTCGAATCGACATGTTGAAAATGGATTTCCAACGAACAAAGCCGATCAATTTCCTTTGCGGTTAGACGTGACGTGATTTCCGGCTCCGCTTTCGCATTGTCAGCGAACGTTCCTTCCCCCTTCCAAGTTTTCATGGCGGCGCGTTGCACCGCTTCATAAGCGTTTTTGCGCTCCGCGCCCGCTTTGGTGAGAGCAAGCAGGATTGCCTGGCTAAAATACAAACCTTTGGTCAGGGCAAGGTTCTGCGCCATTCGCTCCGGATAAACCTGTAGTTTTCCGACAAGTTCCTCCAATTTCACCAGCATGTAGTCGAGTAACGTGCACGAATCCGGCAGAATGATCCTCTCCGCGCTGGAATGGCTGATGTCCCGCTCGTGCCAGAGCGCGATGTTCTCGAGCGCGACGACAGAGTTTCCTCGAATCACGCGGGCCAGCCCGCTTAATCGTTCGCCCGTGATTGGATTTCGCTTATGCGGCATGGCCGAGCTTCCTTTTTGTCCTTCGCCAAAGAATTCTTCGACTTCAAGAACCTCCGTGCGCTGAAGATGACGAAACTCCGTGGCCCAGCGATCGATACTGGATGCAATCAGCGCGAGCGTCGTCATAAACTCGGCGTGCCGGTCGCGTTGCACAATCTGCGTAGAGATCGTCGCCGGTTTCAAACCGAGCTTTTCACAGACCGAGCGCTCCACCGCGGGATCAAGATAGGCGTGAGTGCCGACCGCCCCGCTTAGTTTTCCGACGCGGACACGTTCGATGGTTTGCGTGAGCCGCTCTTCGGCCCGGCCAAACTCATCGAACATCAGCGCCATCTTCAGTCCAAATGTGATCGGCTCGGCGTGAATGCCGTGACTGCGTCCGATCATCGGCGTCATTTTGAATCGACGCGCCTGTTTACCGATGGTCGATCTGAGCCCCTGTAGATCGGACAACAGGATCCTGGCAGATTCCGTCAGCTGGACCGCCAGCGTCGTATCGAGAATGTCCGACGAAGTGAGTCCCTGATGAATCCAGCGCGCCGCCGGCCCGACCGAGGCCGCGACATTCTCAAGGAAAGCGATCACGTCGTGGTTCGTGCGTTTTTCAATCTCCAGGATCTCGGGGATGGAAAAACGGGCCCGCTTCCTGATTTCCTGCGCGTCCTTCTCTGGAATCTGGCCGAGCTCGGCCATCGCTTCGCAGGCCAGGATTTCGATCTCGAGCCAGACTTGAAACTTGCGCTCGTCCGACCAGATCTTGCGCATCTCGGGCCGGGAATAGCGATCAATCACGCGGCAAGATAAAAGGGCTGGGCAAAGCCGGAAAGCGTTTTTCTGGGTAAAAAGAAAATCGCTCCGGCAGACAATCCACCGGAGCGACTTCCAAAGTCGTTTCTTGAATTAACCTAGCAAACGCGGGCCCGCATGAACCGGCCGTTGTTTTCTACGCGCACTTGGCCGCTGTCGAGGAGATCAGCTACGGCCGCCACAGTTTCTTTTGTGTTCTTCGTGCACGAGCTAACGGCAAGGATCAGGTCACCGAGCGAGAGTTTGGTGCGAGGTTTGAGTATTTGCTTGGTCTTCTTCATTGTAATCCCGTCAGATTAGAGCAGATGTGGTGCCATTTCGTTCAATCTAACCTTCCCGAGGGCGATCTGTGGTGTCCGAGCCAGAATCCGTGTCAGCCGCGACCAAAGGCTGACACTTGTGTCACGATTATTTACACCGACCCGGTTTTCGGCGGCCGCGTGAGCCGGACCGCGACGAGGTAGAGCAGAGCGAATAAAACGATGATCAGAACGATCCAATAGGACTGCGCTTTGATGAAATGGACCATGGCCTCCGGATCGGAAAGTAACTGCGGTTCTTTCTCATATGCCTTGGCCCCGAGCCAGGCCAGAATCCAGCACCACAGACCCGAACCAATAATCGTGACGACGCTGAAAACTTTGAAGTCCATCCGGACGATGCCCGCTGGAATGGAGATGAGATGACGAACCACCGGCAGGAGGCGCGCGAAGAAGACTCCGCCGGCTTCATAGCGAGCGAGCCAATGCTCGGCCCGTTCCAGCTTGCCCGGCGAAACTAGAAAATAACGGCCGTAGCGCACAATCAACGGGCGACCGACCAAACGGGAAATCCAATAAGTGATCGCGGCGCCCAAATACGAACCGAGCGTTCCGGCCAGGACCACCCCGGCGAAACTCAACTTTCCTTGTGCGGCCAAGAAAGCCGCGGGCGGAATCACGACTTCGCTCGGCACGGGAAAGATCGAGCTTTCCATGGCCATGAGGACAATGATGCCCCAATACCCGCCGCTCAGGACCCAGCCCACCCAGGTTTGAAGAAGATGATGCATCGTTGGATTTTAGATTTTGGATTTCCGATTTGCGAATTACGCTGGCCAGCGCGCGTCTAGTTCAATCCAAAATCCAAAATCCGCAATCCGAAATTGTTATGTCGATCTACCGGCGCGTCCTGAAATACTACAAGCCGTTTCTGCCGCAGACGTTTCTCGGGCTCATTCTTTCGATCATTGGGGTCGGCTTGAATCTGCTTCAGCCGTGGCCATTCAAGATCATTGTCGACGATATTTTGCGACCTGGCTCGCGGTTACAAGGCGACTGGCCAAAGTGGGTCCCCCTTCTTTGCGGTGCGCTTGTCGCCATTCAACTTCTCTGGGGCCTGGCCAACTGGGCCACGAATTACCTTTTGGTTAAGGTCGGACTGGAAGCGTTGCTCAAGCTGCGGACCGAGATTTACGCGCATTTGCAACGGCTCTCGCTGAAATTTCATGACACGCGGCGCTCAAGTGATTCGAGTTTTCGCGTCGCCTACGATTCGCAAGCCATCCAAACCATCTATAACAAAGGGTTCACCGGCATCTTTGGATCCATCATCACTTTGGTCGGCATATTTGTGATCATGGTGCGACTTGATTGGCAGCTGGCCTTGCTGTCGATCGCAATCGTCCCTCTGCTTCTCATCGCCATTTATTTTTTCGCACAACGCATTCGCCGCGAATCAACATCCATTCAGGAACAGGAGAGCGCGTTGCTCGCGCAAGCGCAGGAAGGCTTGAGTTCAATTCGAATGGTGCACGCATTCGGTCGCGAAGACTGGGAGGTCTCTCAATTTCAGGCGCAGGCCCAGCAGAGTTTGCAGGCGAACTTGCGTCTCACGCTTACGAACGTGAACAGCGCGCTTGTCATCACGACTCTTATGGCGATTGGCACAGCGACTTTGTATTACATTGGAACCGTTCACGTCTTGTCCGGCACGCTTTCGCTGGGATTGCTTCTCGTTTTCAGCGCCTATCTGGTCATGCTCTACCAACCGCTCCAGTCGTTGACGTATACGGCGTGGGCGATGGAGGGCGCGACGGCGGGTGCGCGGCGTTGTTTCGAGGTGCTCGATCGCGAAGACGACGTCAGGGATTCGCCGAACGCGGTCGCCATGACGGAAACGAAAGGCGTGATCGCTTTGCAAAACGTCAATTTCGCTTACGCGCAAGATCGCCAGGTCCTGCATGACATCGATTTGCAGATTTCGACCAACCAAATCATGGCGCTGGTCGGTGGAACCGGCGCGGGCAAAAGTACGCTTTTGAGTTTAGTCCCGCGTTTCTACGATCCGACCTCGGGCGTCGTGACGCTTGATGGCCACGATTTGCGCGCCGTCACGAAAAAATCCTTGCGCGATAAGATCGCAATTGTCCTGCAGGACACGCTGTTGTTTTCGACCACGGTGCGCGAAAATATTGCCTACGGAAGGTCCGATGCGACCGATGCGGAAATCCTCGCGGCGGCGAAGCGGGCCCAAGCCGACGAATTCATCTGCCAGATGCCAAATGGTTATCAAAGCACCGTGGGCGAACGCGGCGGTCATTTAAGTGTCGGTCAACGCCAGCGCATCGGAATTGCGCGTGCATTTTTGAAGAACGCCCCAATCCTCTTATTGGATGAACCGACTTCTGCGCTCGATCCGACAACCGAAGCGGCCATCATGGAAACGATCAAGGAACTGATGCACGGCCGAACTACCTTGATCGCCACGCACCGGCTGGCGACGATTCATCGCGTCGATCAAATCGTGGTCCTGGAACGCGGGCGCGTGGTTGAACAAGGGACTGGAGCGGAACTTCTCGCGCGCGGCGGAGTTTACGCGAAACTCTATGCCTCCGGAAACTATCCGACATGAGCAACGTGAATTCAGATCGATACGTGGAGCACGACTGGTGGAAGGAACCGATCCCGCCAAACGTGCAATTCGGTGAAGGATTTTATTGCGAGACCGCCCAGGTCTTTCGCTTTTTGCGCAACCGGGCCTCAGGCGCAATCTCGATCGGCAAACATGTCTCTGTTTACGCCGGTTGTTCTTTTTCGATTGGAGTGAACGGACGAGTCACGGTCGGCGATTTCACTTTGCTCAACGGCGCGCTCGTCATGGCCGAAGACCAGATCGACATCGGATCGTACTGCCTCATTTCCTGGAACGTCGGGATCGCGGATTCCGATTTTCATCCGCTCGACCCGGCCCAGCGACTGATTGATGCCCAAGCGGTCGCGCCATTTTTGAAAGACCGCCCGCCGCGGCCCAAACTCAAGACCGTGCCGGTCAAGATCTCGGACAACGTGTGGATCGGAATGAACGCCACAATCTTAAAGGGCGTGACCATCGGCGAAAACTCCGTCGTCGCGGCCGGGTCCGTCGTCACCAAATCCGTTCCGCCAAATACCGTGGTCGCGGGGAATCCGGCGGTTGCGATCAAGACCTTCCCAAATTGAAACGCAAACGCGTCGTCGTCATGGGCTTTATGGGCTCGATTCCGATCGCGGGGGTGATCTGGCAGCACATTCATTACATCGTCGGGCTGCAGCAGCTCGGGCACGACGTCTACTACATCGAAGATTCGGCCCGTCTTCCCTACAATCCCGACACCTTTGATGTAAACGAAGACTTCGACTATGCGGCGAAGATTCTCGCGCGCATGGCGAAGGACTTCGGCTTCGAGAATCGCTGGGGCTATTGCGCGCGTTTCCTGCCCGATAATCCCACGGCCGGTATTTCGCTAAAAAAAATCCGGCAACTCTATCGCGAGGCGGACGCGATCCTGAATGTTTGCGGCGCGCAAGAGTTCAACGACGATCTGTTGCAGAGCGAAAGCATTCTCTACGTGGAGAGCGATCCGGGCGTCGAGCAGATCAAGGTCGACCAGGGCGTAAAATCGACCATCAATTATCTCGCGCGTCACCGCGCGCTCTTCACGTTCGGCGAAAACGTCGGTACGAAAAAATTTCCGGTGCCGACCCACAATTTGAAATGGTTACCGACGCGTCAACCGGTTGTGACTGACTTGTGGAGAACGAACCGCTCCCCTGCGCGCGCCGCCGTTTTCACTTCGGTCGCGAATTGGTCGACCAGCGGGTTGAAAGACATCACCTGGCGCGGTCGAAAATATCTTTGGAGCAAATCGCTCGAGTTCATCCGGTTCGTCTCGGCGCCGAAGAAGTCCGGCGAAGCTTTCGAACTCGCGACCGACATCAAAGACGATAAGACGCGCAATAAGTTTCTTCGGAACAACTGGCGATTTCGTTCACCACACGAGTTGAGCGCCGATTACTGGCTCTACCGCGATTATCTTCAGCGTTCCAAAGGCGAATTCAGCGTGGCGAAAGATCAATATGTGCGTCTCAAGACCGGGTGGTTCAGCGATCGCAGTGTCTGTTATCTGGCGGCTGGACGGCCCGTCATTATTCAGGAGACCGGCTTCAGCAAGATCTACGGGGGCAGCGGCGGTCTCTTTGCCTTTTGCTCGCTCGGCGAAGTGGTCGAGGCGGTCAAGGAAATCAACGCCGACTATGGCAGGCAGGCATGCGCCGCTCGTGCCCTGGCCCGCGAAGTGTTCGAAGGGAAAACCGTTCTCAAATCCCTTCTCGATCGCGCCGGAATTTGATTGCTAAGTCCGTTTGCAATATTCGAATATCGCGGCCGTAAAACGAATTCGGCTCCCGCAATCACGATTAATTATCCAATGAAAAGAATATTGATCCTCACGTTGACTCTGACTTTATCTGTAATTGCAAGTGCGGCCGCGCAAACGGGAGCGAAGGTGACGCCCACCCCAGGGAGTGCGGGAACGCCAACTTCTTCTCCATATGATGGGGGCAGCGCCAAGGGACCCTCTTATGGCACGCCAATGCCTTCACCGACCGATAGCGGATCGGCCAAAGCACCTTTCGCGAGCACGCCAACTCCAACAGCGCCCGAAAAGTTTTCGAAGATAACGCCGACGCCCAGCATGACACCGTTGCCGAGCAAAAATTCTCCTTCGCCAAGCGCAACCATCAGCAAGACGGATAAGGGGACCACGCCGACACCGAGCATGACGCCGCTGCCGAGCAAGAATTCTCCTTCGCCGACTGCGACCATAAACAAGACAGACAAGACGGCATCAACGCCAACGAGCAGTCTGGGTGACTCCGCGAGCCGGCTGGCCGAATTACAAAGATTGGAGAGCGCCTATCAGGCGGCGCTCAACGCGGAGATGAAGGTGCAGATGGACCGCGCGGTGGGACGCGCCACCGCGGAACAGTTAGCGGCCGCGCACGCCAACACCGTGGCGGCAAAGCAGGCGCTCGACAACTTTAAGCCCTAGCGGTTTTAACAAAGACGACAGATCGCAGCGGCGAATCATTTGCTTTCTCGCCGCTTCGTTTCATCTTCTCGGACTTTACGGGATGAAACGTTCGTACTTGTCGATCTTGCTGGCGGCATTCTGTTTGTCGCAAGTTCAAGCGCAGCAAAGCACTCCTCCGGGACCAATGGCTCCGCCAGGACCACCGCAGCCTGCGGCCACAAGTTCACCGCGAGTCGGACCGCCGCCGCCGCCGGGAACTTCTGTGCCGCCGACCGCGCCAGCCCAGGCGGTTGTTCCGGTTCCAATCGGAGCCGCGCGGCCCAACGGAAAGATTCAAAAGAGCCTGGTCCGCATCACGGTCACGGCGCAGGAGCCGGATTATCGCGCACCGTGGAATGCCGGCGCGATCGGACGCGGGGTCGGCGCGGGATTTGTGATCGATGGAAATCGCATCATGACGAACGCACACGTCGTGAGCAACGCTCGCTATATCACGGTCGAGCGCGATGGCGATCCTAACAAGTATCCCGCCAAGGTGCTTTTTGTCGCACACGATTGCGATCTCGCCCTCATTACGGTTTCCGCGCCAAATTTTTTCAAGAACATGGCGCCGCTCCAACTCGGGGGAATTCCGGAACTCGAGTCAGTCGTTTCAGCTTACGGCTATCCGATCGGCGGTGACCGTATGTCGGTCACGACCGGCATCGTCTCGAGAATTGATTTTCAGCTCTATACGCATTCGTCGATCGATCAACACCTCGCGATTCAAATCAGCGCGCAGATTAACCCGGGAAACAGCGGCGGGCCGGTCATGCAGAACGCAAAAGTGGTCGGCGTCGCCTTTCAGGGATACAGCGGCGACATCGCGCAAGGCGTCGCCTACATGATTCCTACACCGGTCATTCGTCGTTTTCTGAAAGACATCGAGGACGGCCATTACGATCGCTATGTCGATCTTGGGATGACGTACGGGAAATTGCAGAATCCTGCGCAACGGCGTTTCCTTGGATTGAAAGACGACGATCGCGGAATTCTCGTCTGGACGGTCGTGCAAGCGGGCCCGTGCGCGAAAAAACTTCTGCCGGGCGATGTTCTATTGTCGATCGACGATCATCCGATTGCGAGCGATGCGAATGTCGAATTGGAAGGTGATCGGGTCGACATGCCCGAAGTAGTCGAGCGGAAATTCAAGGGCGATACGGTCAAGTTCGAGATCTTGCGCAACAAACAACCGATGACGGTAAAGATCGATCTTACGACGGTGTGGCCGTATCTGATTCAAGGACACAGCTACGATGTGCGGCCTCGTTATCTCGTTTACGCCGGTCTCCTCTTTCAGCCGCTGAATCTCGAATTGATCGATGCCTATCAACCGCAAGACCTGCGCATCCGCCACTTCTTCGATTATTTCGTGCTCGAGCAAATTTATCTCGAGCATCCCGAGGTGATCGTGCTCACCAATATCCTGCCCGATTCGATCAACACGTATCTCTCTCCCTACCGCGGTGGAATCGTTGATGAAATTAACGGCCAGAAAGTTCGTACTTTGGAAGACCTGGCCAAGGCATTCGCGGAAACGCCCGACCGTTTTGTCATTAAGATGATTGGCGATGGTCCCCCACTCGTGCTTGATCCGAAGCAGGTGGAAGCGGCGCGGGAGCGAATCAAGAAGCGCTACAATGTTATTTCGGAACAGAATCTCGATGAGCAACCAATCGCCAAGGCTTCGGACGAACAAAAGAAAAGTTGAGATGCGAACGATCCCGCTCATTGCCATTGGATTGTTGCTCACCGGCTTGGGGGCGGCGGCGAAGAAGGAATCCGCCCTGCCCGCGGCGGCCGCGAAACCAAAAGTCTTGTCGCTCGTGCGCGTGAATGTGACCGGCCAGCCATATGATTATTTTCGGCCGTGGCAAAAGAAGGCGCCCTTCTCCAAACGCGCACTTGGCGCGGTCCTGGCCAAAGGCCGGGTGCTGGTCACCGCGGATTTGATTGCCAACCAGAATTACGTGGAGCTGGAGCGCGCGGAGTCTGGCGAGAAGATCGCGGCCAACGTTCAGGTAGTCGATTACGAAGCCAACCTGGCGCTGCTCGAGCCGACCGATAAGAAATTTCTCGACGGCATCACACCGCTCGAAGTCGGCGTTGATACCGTGGTCGGCGATCGCCTGGCCGCCTGGCAATTGGAGCCGACTGGCGCGCTTGTCGTAACCGAAGGTCTGGTCACGAGTGTGCAAATGATGCGGTATCCGATCGAGGTCGGACAATTTCTGGCCTACCGCATGAGCATCTCGATGCAGTATCGCGACAACAGTTATACGGTCCCATTGGTTAAGAATAACAAACTGGCGGCGCTTTTGCTGCGCTACGATCCGCGCTCGCAAGTGCTCGATGCCATTCCCGGCCCGATCATCACCCATTTCCTGAAGGAGGCGGACGGCGAACATTATCGCGGATTTCCTTCGATCAGTTTTTCATTCTTCCCGACACGCGATCCGCAGCTGCGCGCCTTTGCCGGGCAAACTGGAAAACTCGCCGGTGTTTACGTCACGAGCGTCGATCCAAATTCCTCGGCCGTGAAAGCCGGACTTCAGGCCGGCGACATCATCACCGCCATTGGCAACAACGAGATCGATCAGAACGGCAATTATGTCGATCCGCTCTACGGGAAAATAGAGTTCACGAATTTGCTCACGGCTCATGCCTACGCGGGCGATTCCGTGCTTCTTCGCGGGCAGCGCGGTGGAAAGCCGATGCAGTTTAATCTGACGCTCGAGCATCGTTCGACCAAGGACTACGTCATTCCGCCGTACAATTTCGACCGGGCCCCGCCCTATTATGTTCTTGGCGGGATGATTTTCGTGGAGTTATCGCGTCAGTATCTCAAAGAATGGGGAAGCAATTGGATGAAGGAAGCGCCGCAGCGGTTTGTTTATCTCGATCGTTTCCAATCCGAACTATTTCCCGAAGGCAATCGCAAGATCGTAATCGTCAGCCAAATTCTACCGGCCAATAGCACCGTTGGATACGAAGAGCTGTCTTATTTGACGGTCCAGAAGGTGAACGGCAAAGAGATCAACTCGCTCGCCGATCTCGCACAAGCTGTGTCGCAGCCGATCGAGGGAGGGTTTATTCGAATCGAGACGCAGGAAGATCCGAAAGAACTCGAACTCGATGCCGCGCAAGTCGCCGCGGAAGGGCCGGCTCTTCAGCAAAATTACGGTATCTCCTCCCTGCAGCGGCTGGAGTAACGGACGTTCTTCGAATCGCCTAGACGTCCGGGCGCGTGGCTCGCCGGTCGGCCAGAAACTTTGTCACTTCGTCAATGTAAGTCTCGAACGGATCGCTCATGACGAGAAAGTCGCGACTGTCGAACGCGATCGAGTCCCAGTTGATTACGTAGGGCTGATTCTCCTTTTGAAAATGGGCAATGGCGAGGGCGCGGCCAGCGGCCCGGGTGTTGCTCGGTGGTTGCCGCATCGCTTCCGGCCGCCGCACATTGTTGTTCCATTCGCCGATCCGTTTTCCCGGGGTCACGCCAAAGAAGAGGCCTTTGTCCGGATTGATGTTGTGATACTCGAGATCAAGGCTTTGCAAGGCCGGATCGTTCCACTTCACGTTCTCGGCTGCAATGAAGGCCTCGAGCAGCCATCGTTTCGTGATCCAATCAACGCCACCGATCAACGCCTCGTGATTCTGCTCGAGCGCTTCCAGGGTGAAACTCCAGCTTTCGAGCAACCAATCGACTTCCGCATTATTTCCGCGTAAATGCTTTTGCGCGAGTTCGTGGAATTGCCATTGCACGTCGAGCGCGCCGATCGTTTTGCCGTTTTCGAGATCGACAATCCATTCTTGCGTCGGGTCGCGCGAAATGTCGCGTGTGCTTTGCACCGCATCATTCAGCACAAGATTTCGTGGAAGGCGTCCTTCTTCGAGCAACGACAAGACACAGGCGGTTGTCCCGATCTTCAGGGCCGTGGCGAACGGACTCATGTTTGAATCGCCGATGAGCAGATGCAGCCGACGATATTTGCGGTAATCGGCCAACGGCTCGTCCCGTGCATTAATGATGGCGCGGTTGAACTGGACCCACTGATAGATGTCGTTCACGATATGATCGGCCCGCTGACTCAATTGAAAATCGACGGGAGCCTCTTGCGTCGGCGGTTCGAAATCGAAAGCGAGCGGGTTGGCCTGGCCGACCCGGCCGGCGCCGGTAAAGACCTGGCGGGTGGCCAGAAACGTCAGGAGAGTTCCGAGCACGGGCGGAGTAAATTGCGCTTCGCGCTTCATCAAGTAATTCTCGTGGCATCCGAACGTCGCGCCGGTGTGATGGTCGATGTTGTTCTTGATAAAGGAAACGCGATCCGCCCCGCCTAACGCGCTCAGCGAAGTTTGGAGCAAATCGTCTCCGGCCAGCTCGTAGGTGACGAGGTCGCGCAGGTGCAGGCATTCGGGCGATGCATATTCGATGTGGCCCATGTCGAGATAAAGCCGGCCACCGTTGAGCAGAAATCCACCATTGCCGGGGGGCTCTTCATAATCGCGATAGTGTAAATCAATCGTGCCGGCGTCCGCTTTTCGGAACAAATAGTTCTTTACCTTGGCCGGCCAGAGCTCGGAATTAAGATGGGCTTCCTCCTCGCTGACGAGGCAACCGTACTCTGTTTCAATCCCAACCACGCGATCCATTCGAGAACGATGATCGAACAGGAGGGCAACCTCGACAAGCGGCAGTTTGCACGCGGCCTGCTCTAGCCCATTTTGGTGGAAGCGATTCTTCCGAGGATCAATCCTGTTTCTTGCGGCCGTTCCGGAATGGAAACACGGACGCGGCCCGCCGCCATGGCGAGGTCGTCGACATTGGTCGCGATCCTTCTCGCGCTCTTACATGGCGCACTGGCCATTACCGCGCACATCGACAAGTCCCCCACTTTTGACGAGCCGATCCATCTGACGGCCGGCTACAGTTACTGGCTCCGCCGCGACTTCCGCCTCGATCCGGAAAACGGAAATTTGCCGGCCCGTCTGGCCGCGCTTCCACTTCTCGTTCTCCGACCAAACTTTCCGGCAGCCGAGAGTCTGTCGTGGCAGCAACTCTCGGTTGGCCAAACGAGTCAGCGCTTCTTTTACCGGTCGGGAAATAATCCCGAGCAAATGCTGCTGGCCGCTCGAATGGCCATGTCGGTTCTCGGCGCTGCCTTGTGTCTCCTCATTTTCTTTTGTTCGCGTCAATTCTTTGGAATCGCCGGTGGACTCATCTCGGAGAGCTTCGCCGTCTTCGATCCAAATCTTCTCGCACACGGGTCTCTCGTTACGGCTGATGCCGCTTCCGCTTTCTTTTTCTGCGCCGCCACCTGGAGCACGTGGCAAATGTTCCGATGGGTAACCGCGCGCACTCTGATCGTGTCGATCTTGAGCGTGTCCGGTCTCTTTCTGACCAAGTTTTCCGCGCCGGTATTTTGCTTCATCGCAATCATTTTAGGCGCCGTTCGAATTCTCTCGCCCGAACCAGTCGAAATCCGCTTCAGCGCAGTTGAATGTGAGTTTGCTGCCCGAGCCAGGAAGACCGCGCTTGTCGCGGGCCTCATCGCCTTCAGCACGATCGCGCTTGTCCTGGCTATTTGGGCAGCGTTTTGTTTTCGGTTTTCCGCGCTGCGTGAAGCAGGGCTGCCACGCAACATTCTCAATGCACGTTGGGAAGCGCTTCTCATCGATCAGACTGGGACCGGCCGAGCGATCGCGTTCGCGCGGGATCATCATCTTTTGCCCGAAGCGTATCTCTACGGGCTCGCTTATGTGAAAACGACTTTGCGCGGGCGGCCGGCTTTCCTTGACGGGGAATTGAGTAATTACGGGTTTAAATCGTTTTTCGCGCGAGCCTTCATCTACAAAACGCCGCTGTCGCTCTTTGCGTTGGTCGCGGCCGGGGCGTGCATCGCTTTCGCACGCTGGCGACGCCGGTCGATCACCTCCGGAATTGCATTGTGGAAAATAGCCGGCCGCGATCTGGCCAAGCTCACCCCGATCTGGGCCATAATTGCAATCTATAGTTTGTTTGCGTTTTCCTCGCCGCTCAACATTGGACACCGGCACCTTCTTCCGATTTACCCGGCTCTTTTCATCGCCTGCGGAGCATGTGCGCACGGTGTCCGTTTCGTGTCCTTTCGATTCGCCGTCGCCCTCATTGGCTTTCTCCTTGGCTGGCAATTGATCGACTCTTTCCAAACGCGTCCCGATTATCTTGCCTATTTCAATCAGGCAACTGGCGGACCGGACAATGGTTACAAACATTTGGTCGACAGCTCAGTCGACTGGGGCCAGGACCTGCCGGCGCTGAAAACGTGGCTGGAGGAAAACCGAGCCGGCCACAACAGGGAACAGATTTATCTCGCCTATTTCGGGACGGCGCAGCGCGAATGGTACGGCATCGCAGCCCGTGAGCTTCCCGAAAATGGGCGCAACGGAAGATTGGAGCCGCTGCAGGCCGGGTTGTATTGCATCAGCGCGACAACGCTTCAACAGGTTTACGCGCCCACGCAGGGAAAATGGCGGCGGGAATACGAAGAAGCGTACCAGAATGCGCGCAAGTCTCTGTCCGACTACAGCAAGATCGATAATGCAGGAAGCGACGCCGCATCACCGCCCCCCATCTCACGCGGCCAGCTCGCCGTGTTTCAACAACTCCGTTTTGCCCGGCTCTGCGCCTACCTTCGACAGCGGGAGCCTCTGGCCAACATTGGGTGCTCGATCCTGGTTTATTACCTGACCGAATCTGACGTGCACGATGCCTTGGACGGCCCTCCCGCTGAGTTGCTTGTTGCAGCACAAGGCCAGTAAAGCCCCGGCGCCCGATTCCCAGTTCAAGGCCTCCTCGCCACCGGGCTTGAATTTGTCGGCAAAACAAGAAAGAATCGGCTGCTTCCATGGACAAAATCCCGCTGCGCAGTCCCTTCAAGAAGGTGGACGGGTTTGTCTATTTCGCGCGCATGCTGGATAAAATCCGGGCGCAAACGAAGAACGTGTTGCCGCCCGATTACCAACCGAATCTCGGCAAAGGCTTCGATCAGCAGTGCGTCGCGTTCTTGCGGGTCGATTACAATCAATTGGTCGAGCGCGTGAAGCAAGGCGGCAGCGACGAGGAAATCCTGCACTGGTGTTTCAGCGTGGGGCGGCAGCCATCGGAGGACGAGATCTACGTCTGGAATGAATTTATGCGTAAGCGCGGTTGGAACGACGAAGTCTCGGAGACGCTCAAGCGTCGCAAAAAGGAAGCCGGCATGGCCGGCCGTTCTGAGATCGAGACCATGTTCGCCTTCATCGACGCCGATGAAGGCCGTTCGCCGGTTACGTCGCACTAAGGTCGAGAACGCCTGCTCGCGACGCTCCAGGCCAGAGATTATGGCGCGGTGATGGGCGCGACCGGATGCGGTGGAGGCGGCGGTTGCATCCGGTAATCGATAAACTTCCAGACTGCGACGATCACGAGAACAACCAGGGCGGTCGCGATCCAGCGGCGAAGTGGCGAAATGCGCTTTTCCTCGCGCGATTCCATTGCGCGCCTACTCGGAGAGTGTGTCGATGCGCTCGGCCAGCGCGAAATCGAGCTCGGTCAATCCACCCTTGCTGTGGGTCGAGAGAACCAAACGCACTTTGTTATAGCGAATGTCAATGTCGGGATGATGTTCTTCGTCCTCCGCCACTTCGGCTATCGCATTCACAAAATCGATGGCGTCGGCAAAATCGTCGAACTCGAACGTCCGTTCGATGTGCTTCTTCTCCAGTTCCCATTCCGGGATTTTCTTCAGGCGTTCTTTCGCGTCTCCCGCTTTGATCAGATCAGCCATAACCGGACAACGAGTAACATCCCAAAATCGTTTTGCAATGGCGAATCCAGCCTCTTTTTTCGATTGGCGCTTGCCGCCCTACAGATCGAGAATCTTGCTTAGATTCCTGACCGAATCGAAAACCTCCACCGCGCAGGTGCGCGCATGCTTTGATAAACGCGGCCAGTTTGCCAGGACCTGTTTTGCCGCAACGGCCGCGTCGTTCACGTTATCGACAAACAGGAATCCATTCTCCCGCGGAAGATATTTCGCCGCGCCGGTGTCCTCCGTCACGACGGGGCGACCCATCGCCAGAAACGCGGCCGCCCGGTCGCTCAACCAGCCTGTGCGCCAGGCCACGTCGACCCCTTTTATGGCGGTGAACTCTCCAATCGCACCCGCCAAATAGCGCCGGTATTTTCCGGGCGTCGTGGCCACGCGGTGCGGGTCGACCACGCGCCAGCCCTTTTTCTCCAAACGCCCCCGTTCCGGATCGTCCGCGTTAATATTCATGGCCAACTCGAAGCGCGCTTCGGGCACGAGTCTCGGAAGATCGAGATACGGCTCGAAGGCAAACTTCTTGGATAGATCGGGAAATTCCCCGGCCACTTCGACTGCCCCGCTCCAATACCATTGCCCAATCGTCGTGAACTTGGGAAGACGGGGACGCGGCTGCAAGCGAATCAATTTGGTATCGACCAGCGGGTAAAACGTTTTCCAGTTGAGAGACGATTTCGGCAGCTGGCAATCGCGTCCGTGAGCGTTCACGCCGATTGTCCAAAACTCATGATGATGGGACTGGCCTACTTCCATCTGCGTCATCCAATAAAAAATCTCGCTCGGATCGAGATCGCAAAAAATTCGGCGCTCGAATTGCAGGAGAAGCGGTGGATGAATGGAATTGCTGAGATTGAGCAGTACGTTCGGCCCAGCCAGACGATCCAGCAGCTCGCGTTTCGACAAACCAATGCACCGGACCCGATCGAGATCGTGCCGGTCGCTCGCCGGCTTCTGGTAAAGTAAGCAATACTGGCCGGCCAACCCGTGCACGCGCAATTGTCGCTGGAAATTGTCTATTTTGGCGCGGTCTTCGCGCGAGTTCTTGCCGGCCGGCAGAATTTCCAGCCAAATCGCGTCCAGTTTCAATCGGCGCAGTCCAAGCATCCATTGCAGCGGCACGGAAAAATTCCCGCCGCCTTCCAGATATTTTGCAGCGAACCCGCACCCGAGGAAAACAGTCACGCGACTACAAGACAGGGAAAACGCCCAACGCTCAACGCCCAACAAGACAATTCATGGGAAGAAGTTATCTTTCAGACGTGGGTTTCATTTTCACGATCATCGGCTCGATGCTTTTGCTCGACGCCCTTTGCTGGTGGGTTTTGGCCAGGCTCACCCATCTCCCGGCTGCGCGGATCGTGCTCGCCGTTTTCATGGGGGCCCAGATGATCGGCCTGGTTTGGCTGATTTCCGGTCGGTTGCTTCAAACCGGTTGGGACCGCTGGCTGCCGAAGTTTGCCGTCTCTTCCCTTTTCATCTGGCATTTCATTGGACTTGGTCTGTTCGCGCTGATTGGGCTTGGGCTGATTCCAATTCTGGTGGTCCACAAAATCGTGAAAGCGAGTCGTCAAGCGCCACAACGGAGCGTAATTGCGGCGTCTGATGATGAACGCCATTGGAGTCGCCGTGAATTTCTTGGTTTTGCTGCCGCCCTCACGCCGCCCGTCCTTACGCTGAGTCTGGCCGGCGTCGCCCTGAGTCAACTGAGTCAATATCGGGTGCGACGCTTTGTCCTGCCGATTCCAAATCTACCAGCCGATCTTGAGGGACTGACCATCGCGCATGTGAGCGACATGCACGTTGGACGGTTCACATCGGGCGAAGTTCTGCGCCGGTTGGTCGTCGACGTCAACGGACTTAATGCGGATCTCGTCCTGGTCACCGGCGATTTGATCAACGATGCTCTCGCGGATTTGGACGCGGGGATCGATTTCGTTCGCGGCATGCGCGGCCGTTTCGGCTTGTTCATGATCGAGGGAAATCACGATCTGCTCGAAAATGGCTCGGAGTTTGAACGGCGGGTCAGACAGTCCGGCATTCCATTTTTACTCGATGAATCCGCCGTCGTCTCGATACGCGGCAGCTCGGTGCAATTGCTCGGGCTTAGCTGGACGCGCGCGCACGAGAATCGGGACCAGGCAATTGCGCAAGCCGTGAACAAGCTCCTCGAACAACGCCAGCCAAACGTTTTTCCGATTCTGCTGGCGCATCATCCGCATGCTTTTGATGCGGCCGCCGAAGCGCGCATGCCGCTCGTTCTCTCCGGCCACACGCATGGCGGACAATTGATGTTGAACGAACAACTTGGCTTCGGCCCGGCTTTGTTTCGTTATTGGTCCGGTCTTTACACTCGTGGCGACAGTCAGCTGATTGTATCCAATGGCGTCGGCAATTGGTTCCCGGTCCGCACGAACGCGCCGGCCGAGCTGATTCACATCACCTTGCGCCGCTCCTGAGTTGACGCTCCCCGCTTCCTCCGCAAATTAGCTCCTCTTTGGCACCCGTAGCTCAACTGGATAGAGCATCTGACTACGGATCAGAAGGTTTGAAGTTCGAATCTTCACGGGTGCGTATTCCCCGCCGGGAAGTTACGGCAGATATAAAACTCTGCGCACCGGAACGCTCAGGTTGCCCGTGACGCGCATGGCGTGCGCTTTCTGCAAGCGACAGATGGCCGCGCGCACGTCTATCGAGAAAACGCCGTCGATCGGACCATTGTAGTAACCTTTGCGCCGCAATCCTACCTGGACGGCGCCAACATAGGCGGGATCATTCGCGAGCACGGTTCCCGGTTGCGAATAATAAAAGAGACGCCAGTGTTCGCGCCGTTCGAAATCCGTCGGATTGAGCGGCCCTTGTGTGAGCAAGCCCCATTCGTCGCGCTGCGCCAGCGGATCGGTTGAATGGAACCACGGTGCGTCTTCCAAGGCGAACGCGGGACTCACGCAAAACACGATGGCCAAAGTGGCAGCCCAAACGCGAAATCGATTCATAAGCTTGGTCGGCAGCATCGCTCGCGCCGCGTCGATGTGCGAGCCCAAAAATCATCGGTCCGACGTTTCCGGTTTTCGGGCGACGGCAAACAAGGCGACGCCAAACGGGAAAGACATTTGTTGCAAGAGAATCAACTCCACCCCCATGACGGTTCCCAGGAGTCGATCTGTGCCGCGCTCGGTTTCTCCTTCGCTGGGAAAATCACGACCCATGCTGGACGCGCCAAACGTGCGGGCCAGAACCGCGAGCGGAAAGAGCAAGGTCGTCCAATAGGTCAGGCGTTCGACCACAAAATCATTCTCGCGCAAAAACGAGCGAATCTCGTTCTTTCGAAAACGCCGCGCCGTCATAACTGCTTCATCGTGCGCGCTGTGGAGAAATTGAAACGCCGGGACGTTCAAGAACAGCAATCCGCCCGGACGCAACACGCGGTGCAATTCGCGCAGCACCGCGTCGACGTCCTCGACCCATTCATGATAGATCACGCTCGAACAGATCACGGCATCGAATGAGTTTTCCGCAAACGGCAGGGCCGCGATATCGCCCTGTTGCGCGTTGCGCAGACCTCGCTGCCGGCAGAATGAAATCGCCTCCGGGGCGAGATCGATGCCAACGTTCCGGTCGGGGTTTCCGAGACGCTCAAGAATGGCGCCCGTTCCGCAACCGGCATCGAGAATCCTTTTCGTCCGCCAATCGGGCAGTTCGCGCTCGAGCATTTGAAAGACGAGGCGATGTAAGGCCCGATACCACCAGTGCGTCTCCTCGACGCGAAACATTGTTTCGTACTCCGGTGTTCGCATGGCACCATCAACCAGCGCGTCAGGGCAAAGATTTAACGAGAATCGCCAGTTTGAGGTTTTGTACGATTAGCCGAGCGAACAATATATTGAGGCGTGCCCGTTTGATCGAGATAGAGCCGGCCGAGATATTCGCCGACCAGTCCCAGAATCATCAGTTGAATGCCGGCCAGAAAAACGATTGTGCCCAGAACAGTCGGGATGCCGACCGTCACGTCCGGCGTGATCCAAATCTTGTCAATGAAAACGAGGACCAGGGCCAGAATGCTAAGACAGGCGGTGATTAGGCCCGCGTAAACCGAGAGTCGCAGCGGCGTGATGGAGAAATTCAGAAACATATTCAGCCAAAGGCGCACCAGCTTTCGCAAAGTGTAGCGCGAAGGGCCGCTCAGGTTGGCGCGGTGCTCCACCGGAATCTGGGTGATTCTTCGCGTCGTCCGATAAATCAAACCATCAGCGTAGGGATAAGGGCCGCGATATTTAATGATCTCGTTGACGAGAAAACGGTTCATTACTTTGAAGCTGGAAAGATAAAGTTCTTTCGGTTTGCCGAGCATGAGTGTGGCAATCGCGTTGTTAAACCGGCTCCCCAGATTGCGAAAGAACGAGTGTTTCTTCTCGATGTAATGGCCGTAAACGACATCGAAACTACCTCGTTTCAATTCCGCCAGCATGCGCACGATTTCCTCCGGCGGATTCTGACCATCATCATCGAGGACCGCGACATATTGGCCGCGCGCGTAATTCAAACCGGCCAGGACGGCGTTGTGTTCGCCGAAATTCCGGCTGAGTTGGACCGAGGTGACAAGGTCCGGCGCGGCGGCGGCCAGTTGCGCGCAGATCATCTCGCTATCGTCCTCGGACCCGTCATTCACCAAAACGATCTCGAAAGAATCGGCCGCGAAAACGCTTTGGATCCGCTCGACTACGGCACGGATCGTGGCTCCTCCATTGTAAACCGGAATAACCAGCGATAGCTCCGGCAGGCCGTGGAGGGTCGTGTTTTGGAGGCTCATCGGTGGACCTGTTTGCAGGAAGGCATGTTCTTAAAAAAGAACCGATTGTTATAGAACATTTTTTAATCTGCGCCCTACAATCCGCCGTGCCTGTCGACGACAAAGCATTCTCCAAGGCCGATGTCCTCATCACTGGAGGACTTGGTTTTATCGGCTCCGCCCTGGCCCGCCGGCTCGTGGCCCTCGATGCCAAAGTCACATTGGTCGACAGTCTGATTCCCGAGTACGGCGGCAACGTCTTTAATATTCATGACATTCGTGACCGCGTGACGGTCGATCTGACCGATGTGCGGGATGCGGGCAAGATGGCGTCGCTCATCAAAGGCCGCCGATACTTGTTTAACCTGGCCGGTCAAACCAGCCACTTGGATTCGATGACCGATCCGTTGACCGACCTGAACATCAACGCGGCGGCGCAGTTGTCGATCCTGGAAGCATGCCGGCTGCACAATCCGGCGGTGAAGATCGTCTTTGCCAGCACGCGCCAGGTTTATGGTCGACCGGAACATTTACCGGTCGACGAAAATCACCCGCTCCGTCCGATTGATGTAAACGGGATTAACAAGTTGGCGGGCGAATGGTATCACCTGCTTTACAATGACGTGTATAAGATCCGCGCTTGCGCGCTGCGTTTGACCAATACTTATGGGCCGGGCATGCGCGTAAAAGATGCGCGACAAACTTTTCTCGGTATCTGGATCCGCCGTCTCCTCGAAGGAAAACCGATGCAAGTATTCGGTAGCGGAAACCAGGTGCGCGATTTCAACTTTGTCGATGACGTCGTGGAAGCTCTCCTCCTGGCCGCGGCCAGCACGGCATCGGAAGGGCAGGTTTTCAACCTGGGAAGCGATGAACGGATCGGTCTGAAAGAACTGGCCGGCTTACTCGCCCAACTCCACGCGGGTGGACGATATGAGGTGATACCATTTCCGGCGGATCGAGAGGCAATCGATATCGGCGATTACTACGGCGACTTCGGCAAGATCAATAAATTTCTCGGCTGGTCGCCGAACGTGCGGTTGCAAGAAGGCCTCTCAAAAACCATTGCCTATTACCGGCAACACCACACTCATTACTGGCCATGATCTGATCCGCCACGTGATAGATGATCAACTCGCGAGGGCGCGACGATGAAGAAGAAAGGCTGCACATAAAAATATGAGCGCCGCCACCGCCAAGCCCACGCCTATTCGCAAACTCACAGGCTGATATTGAAAGACAATGGTGCTTTCGCCTTGCGGAGCAATGACTCCCCTCACCGCGTGATCGACATGGACAATAGGAATGCGTTTGCCGCCGATGGATGCCCGCCATCCACTGTCCCATCGATCGGCCAATACGATCAATCCGCCTTGCTCCATCTGGGCATGGGTCACAATCCGTTGCGGGGTTTCGTCCAAGATTCGAACGTCGCCTCGCCCCGCCATGACTGGGTTGTTGTCTTCCGAGACGTAGGCGACCTCGCGAGGATCGAAATGCGCCGAGGCAAGTTTGCTTAATCGCTCCCTGGCATCTGTTATCACTTCGACTGACCGCGGCACGAATACGCGCGGCAGCGCTGAATGATTTACCGCGACAAAGTAGCTTGTGTCATCCGCGGCGGAACAAATGAGATAGCGCACGCTGAGAAGATCCAGAATCGGCGGCAGTCGGACGTCGCCCGGAGTTGGGCTCGTCTCAACTTCTTTCCAGCTTTCCAGCACATTGGGATCCTAAGCTTAGAATTCCACGTGGACAAGTTGTCGCGGCCGCTTCTATAGTGTCACCTAAATACTAGTGACTCCAGCGTAACTGGACTGGCCACAGTTAGGCCGCAAATGTAATCACACTGGCTCACCTT